>ENA-ORTG01003985-ORTG01003985.1-human-gut-metagenome-genome-assembly--contig:-NODE-3985-length-9924-cov-9.878711_pt1 | contig 9924 bp, 8 predicted proteins | sample MGYA00241906_ERZ509176 | MGnify/ENA primary metagenome ERZ509176 (study PRJEB26280, sample SAMEA2338811) | human gut metagenome | biome: human gut; feature: human-associated habitat; material: faeces... | reverse complement strand
TTCTCCGTGATGATCTCGCCGAGCGCGCCGAACATGATAACCGTGCCGAACACGATGGCAGAGTGCAGAAGGTCAGGGAATTTCAGCAAAAAATCTAACATATTCAGCTCCTCCTTACTTGTGCTTCGCGCCGGTCTTGACCTGATAGTTGATGAAGAACTCGCTGCCGAGGATGAAGAACAGAATGACGCCGGAGATGATCTTCGAGACGTATTCGTTCAGGCCGAAGTCGGAAGCGATCTGCACCGCGCCCTTGTCGAGGAACGACAGCAGCGCCGAGATCAGGATCATGACGAACGGGTTCATTTTCGCGAGCCACGCGACGATGATCGCGGTGAAGCCGCGGCCGCCAGCAGTCGAGGTGGAGAGGGTATGGCTGACGGCGGAGACGGCGAGGAAGCCTGCGAAGCCGCACAGCGCGCCGGACAGGGCCATCGTGCGCACATAGATGCGCGGGACGCGGATACCGGCGTAGCGTGCGGTATTCTCCGAGTCGCCGACGACGGCGATCTCATAGCCGTGCTTGGTGTATTTCAGATAGAGGTACACGAGCGCCGCGAGGACGAGCACGATGATGACCGTCCACATGAAGTCCTTGTTATAGCCGTCGGAGAACATATTGCCGATCCAGCCGACGTACTTGACGTCGCCCTTGGAGTTGATGGTGCCGATGGAGTTCGATCCTGGAGGGTTCTCCCACTTGGAGACGGCGAACGACGTGAGCTGAATGGCGATGTAGTTCATCATCAGCGTGAACAGCGTTTCGTTCGTGTTCCACTTGGCCTTGAAGAAGCCGGGGATGAGGCCCCAGATGCCGCCCGCGACGATGGCGCTGATGGCCATGCACAGGAAAAGCATCACGATGTTCATCTTGCCTGCGAAGTTGATCATCCAGAACGCGGTGGCAATGCCGCCGACGAGCATCTGGCCCTCCGCGCCGACGTTCCAGAAGCGCATCTTGAACGCGGGCGCCAGACCGATGGCGATACAGGTCAGGATCATGCAGTCACGGATGGTGAACCACATACGCTTGCTCGTGCCGAACGCGCCGGAGGCGAGGGAAACGTAAACCTTCAGGGGGTTCATCTTGACGATGGCATAGATAATGATGCCGTCGACGATCAGAGCCAGCAGAATGGCGATGGCGCGGATCGACCAGGCCTTGCTGAGGGAAATTGTGTCTCGTTTGGAGATATGCATACTCTATTAACCTCCGATCTTCGTCATCATCAGGCCGACGGCGTCCTTCGTGGTCTTGCGGCCGTCGACGATGCCGGAAACCTTGCCGCCGCACAGAACGAGAATGCGGTCGCACAGCTCCAGCAGAACGTCCAGATCCTCGCCGACATAGATGACACTGACGCCCTTCATCTTCTGCTCGGTCAGCAGATTGTAGATGACGTAGGACGTGTTGATGTCCAGACCGCGCACGGCGTAGGCCGTCATGAGAACAGCCGGGTTCTGCGCGATCTCGCGGCCGACGAGCACCTTCTGCACGTTGCCGCCGGAAAGACGGCGGATGGGCGTGCGATTGATATCCGGGGTGACGACCTCAAGATCGTCCACGATCTTCTGCGACAGGTCGCGCGGGAACTTGCGGTCGGTCAGCGGGCCCTTGCCGCGCCGGTAGGTGCGGAGCATGATGTTCTGAATGATGTTCATGCCGCCGACGAGGCCCATGCCGAACCGGTCCTCCGGGACGAAGGACAGCAGGAGGCCCTTGTGGATGATATCGAGCGGGTCCATGCCGTTGAGCAGACATTCGGTTCCGTCCGGCTCGATGTATGTAATTTTGCTGCCGGCCTCCAGCTTCTGCAGGCCGGAAATGGACTCAAGCAGCTCCTTCTGGCCGGAGCCTGCGATGCCCGCGATGCCGAGGATCTCGCCGCCCATGGCGGTGAAGGTCACGTCGTCGAGCATCTTGACGCCTTCCTTGTTCTTGACGGTCAGGTGCTCGACCTTCAGGCGCTCGGTCTGGTTCTCGTTCAGCGGACGGTCAATGTTCAGGGAAACGGCCCGGCCGACCATCATGTCGGTCAGCGACTGCTGGGAAGCGGTGGCAGTGTCAGTATCGCCGATGTACTCGCCCTTGCGCAGAACGGCCACGCGGTCGGAGACGGCAAGCACCTCATGCAGCTTGTGCGTGATGATGATGATCGCCTTGCCGTCCTTTTTCATGTTGCGCATGACGGTGAAGAGCTTTTCTGTCTCCTGCGGGGTCAGAACGGCGGTCGGCTCGTCGAGGATCAGGATATCCGCGCCGCGGTAGAGCACCTTGACGATCTCGACGGTCTGCTTCTGCGAGACGGACATCTCGTAGATCTTCTGGTTCGGATCGATGTCGAAGCCATAGCGGTCGGCGATCTCGCGGACGGCCTTGGCAACGGCGTTTTTGTCCATTTTGCCCTTGTCGCCGGGCAGGCCAAGAATGATATTCTCGGCAGCCGTAAAGACGTCGACGAGCTTGAAATGCTGGTGGATCATGCCGATGTGCAGATCAAACGCGTCCTTCGGGGAGCGGATCTCCACTTCCTTCCCATCGACGAAGATCTGGCCCTCGTCCGGATAGTAGATGCCGGAGAGCATGTTCATAAGCGTGGTCTTGCCGCTGCCGTTTTCGCCCAGCAGGGACAGGATCTCACCCTTATGCAGCTCCAGACTGATCGATTTGTTCGCCACGACCTGTCCGAAGCGCTTGGTGATGTTTCTCAGTTCGATTGCGTTTGCCAAGCAAGTCATCCTTTCTGTCTTGGAATTCGCTCCGCTGTTTTGCGAAACGCCGCTTTCCGGCGGCGGTTTTGGCGAGTTCGCGGAAAGCCTGTCCCTCCAACGTTGAACGGAATTGAAAAAACAGGGAATCTCAGTTAAAAACTAAAGATATTCTATCATTTTGTGAAGAGATTGTAAATACGCTTTCTGCAAAAAATACAAAAAAATATAGCAGGCCTAACAAATTTTTAGTCAGCATGCAAAACTTTTATGCAGTAAAGTGTACGCAGAAAGGCTCCCGTTGCCGCACGCTGTACGACAATGGGAGCCTTTGGGAAAGTTTTGTTCGTTGGTCAGTCTCACGCTTCCATCCGTGTGCGGATGGCCTTCAAAAATGCCTCGCTCGTGACCGGCGCGGGGCGTTCGCCCTCGACGAGGCCGGCGAGGTCGCCGGTCATGATGCCGGCGCGGATCGTGTCGAGGCTGGCCTGTTCGAGCCTGTCCGCGAAGGCTTCGAGCGCCGGAAGCTTATCCAGCTGGCCGCGCTTTTTCAGCGCGCCTGTCCACGCGAAGATCGTCGCCATCGGGTTGGTCGAGGTCTGTTCGCCCTTGAGGTAGCGGTAATAATGCTTCGTGACCGTGCCGTGCGCGGCCTCAAATTCTGTCGTGCCGTCCGGCGCGACGAGCACGGAGGTCATCATGGCGAGCGAGCCGAACGCTGTGGACACCATGTCGCTCATCACGTCGCCGTCATAATTCTTGCAGGCCCAGATGAAGCCGCCCTCGCTGCGGATGACGCGGGCGACCGCGTCGTCGATCAGCGTGTAGAAATACCGCAGGCCAAGCGCCTCGAACTGCGTCCTATAGCTCTTCTCGTATTCTTCTTCAAAAATGCGCTTGAACGCGCCGTCATAGACCTTGGCAATGGTATCCTTGGTGGAGAACCAGAGATCCTGCTTCGTATCAATGGCATACTGGAAGCAGGCCCGCGCAAACGAGCGGATGCTGCTTTCCTTATTGTGTTTGCCCTGGAAGACGGCGGGGCCGTCGGTTTTCTGGACGAGAACGGTCTGCTCCCTGCCGGATGCGCCCTTGAAGGTCATGGTGCATTCGCCGGGCTCGTCCGTCTCAAGGCTTACGGACTTATACACGTCGCCGTAGGCATGGCGGGCGATCGTGATCGGCTTTTTCCATGTGCGCACGACCGGCTTGATGGAATCCAGCAGAATGGGCGCGCGGAAAACTGTGCCGTCCAGAATGGAACGGATGGTGCCGTTCGGGCTTTTCCACATCTCGGTCAGCTGCGGATATTCGACCATCCGCTGCGCGTTCGGCGTGATCGTCGCGCATTTGACGGCCACGCCGTATTTTCTGGTCGCCAGCGCCGCGTCGACCGTGACCTGATCGCGCGTCTCGTTGCGGTGCAGCAGGCCGAGATCGTAATACTCGGTCTTGAGGTCGACAAACGGGCAGATCAGCTCGTCCTTGATCATCCGCCAGAGCACCCGCGTCATTTCGTCGCCGTCCATCTCGACGAGCGGCGTTTTCATCTGAATTTTTTCCATATCGGTCCCTTCTCTCTTATCCGCGCTTGGCGTAGTAATTCATCAGGCAGCCGTCAAGCAGAATGTCCCGCTCATCCGGCGTCAGGCCCTTTACGTGCAGCAGAAGCTCTGCTTTTTCGCCGGTCTGCCGCAGAACCTCCGCGGGGAAATCCTCACAGCCTTTCTCCAGCCGCTTCCGCACGTCCGGCACGAAGACCAGATCGCCCGGCGTGTAATCAAACGGTGTTCCCTCGTCCAGCGTGAACGGCAGCATACCCCAGTTGATGCAGTTGCTGCGGTAGCGCTTAGTGGCAAATTCATAGCAGATATTTGCAAGCCCGCCCAGGACCTTCTGGCAGGACGCAGCCTGCTCCCGCGCGGAGCCGTCGCCGGGCTTGTTGGCGAACACGCAGGAGCCGAACTGCGTCGTGTTCAGAAGCGCCTCCGCGTCGCCGACGCGCGAGAGCGCGGCGAGAATGTCCGAGGGATTCGAACCCTCCCGCCGTTCGGCTTCTTTTGCGGCAATTTGCTTTGCGCGCGGCACATAATCCGGCACGCGGCGCGAAAGCGTAAACTCCGCTAGCCGCAGGGGGTTCGAGCGGTAGGACGACGTTTCGCCCGACGGGATCAGCTCGTCCGTCGTGGTCACGGGGTCATGAATGACGGCGGCAAGCTCAAGCAGAAGATTTTCACCCAGCTCATACGTTTTCGGCCAGTCCGTGATGTTCGGGCCCATGATGAGCGCTGTTTCCGGCTGCGGATGGCCGAAGCCGTGATAGACGCGGCGGGCATAGACCGTCTTGTCAAACTGGTACGGATGGCGCTCCGGGGTATAATCCAGCTCGTCCGCCGGGGTGATGCGGCCGCCGTTTCTGGCTGTTGCCGCAATGGAACGCGCGTCCATGAGGCACACGCCCGCAAACTGCCCTTCGCCGGGCTTTGAGCCCTCGCGGTTCGGGAAATTGCGCGTCGTATGGCGCAGAGACAGGCCGTTGTTGGCCGGCACATCTCCCGCACCGAAGCACGGGCCGCAGAAGCTGGGCTTGATGATCGCGCCGGTTTCCAGCAGCGACTCCGTCACGCCCAAGCGCGTCAGGGCGAGGCTGACCGGGACGGATGTGGGATAGACGCTCATGGAGAAATACCCGCTTCCGACCGAGCCGCCGCGTAGGATCTGCGCAGCCTCGTCAATATTATCAAACATACCGCCCGCACAGCCCGCGATGATGCCCTGATCGGCCCAGACACCGCCGTCGTGAAGCTTGTCCAGCAGATGCACGTTGGCCTTCGGCCAGCGCCTTTTTGCCTCGGCCTCCACACCGGCCAGCAGTTCCTGCGCGTTCGCAAGGAAGTCACGGATGGTGTACGCGTTCGACGGGTGGAACGGCAGCGCGATCATCGGCTCAAGCTGGCTGAGATCCAGCTCGATCATGCGGTCATAATACGCGCCATCCTCCGGCGACAGCTTTTTATACGCTTCGGGGCGGCCGTGAACTTCAAAAAACCGTTTCGTCTCCTCGTCCGTCTCCCAGATGGAGGACAGGCAGGTCGTCTCGGTCGTCATGACGTCGATGCCGTTGCGGAAATCAATGGGCAGCTTCGCAATGCCGGGGCCTGCGAATTCCAGCACGCGGTTCTTGACGAAGCTGCTTGCGAATGTCGCCTTGACCAGTGCGATTGCCGCGTCGTGCGGGCCGACGCCCCGGCGGGGCGTTCCCGTCACATAGACCAGCACGACCTCAGGAAGCGGCGCGTCCCACGTGTGCCTCAAAAGCTGCTTGGCAAGCTCCGGCCCGCCCTCGCCGACGGCCATCGTGCCGAGCGCGCCATAGCGCGTGTGCGAATCGGAGCCTAAGATCATCGCGCCGCAGGCAGCCATCTGCTCGCGCGCGTAGGAATGAATGACGCTCTGGTTGGCGGGAACGTAAATGCCGCCGTATTTCTTTGCCGCGGACAGGCCGAAGACGTGGTCGTCCTCGTTGATCGTGCCGCCGACGGCGCAGAGGCTGTTGTGGCAGTTCGTCAGCGCGTAGGGGAGTGGGAACTCCTTCATGCCGGAGGCCCGCGCCTGCTGGATGATGCCGACATAGGTGATATCGTGTGAAAGCATGGCGTCGAACCGGATGCGGAGCTGCCGCTCATCGCCGGACTGGTTGTGCGCCTGCAAAATGCGGTAGGCCATGGTGCGTCTGCGGCCCTCGTCCGGGGTGAGCGGCGCCGTCGGCTGCGGCACGCCGCCGCAGAGGAATACGCCGTGATCGGTCAGTTTCATAGTATGTTCTCCCTTCTGTACAGGGTCTTTTTTCTTGGGATATACTTTATCACAGAAATGCGTTTTTGAAAAGTGCTTCTAAAAAAATTCATAAATCCTGCAAATCCAGCAGAAAACTACCTGATATGCAGGACGTTTTGCAAGTATGCACGATTATCCCGTCATTTTGTGCGAACCGTTCTTGCATTTTCTGCTTCCGTCCGGTATGATGGACAAAACAGACGGGAGGGACAGGCGGATGGCGCAGTATTATATGCTTTACAAGCCGCGCGGACTGCTCACCGCGAAGCGCGACGCGCGGCGGGAGACGGTCATGTCCTGCTTTCCGGAGGCGCTGCGCGAGACGCTGCACCCGGTCGGGCGGCTGGACAGGGATACGGAGGGGCTGCTGCTGTTTACGGACGACGGGATGCTCGACGTGCGCCTGCTCCGGCCCGAGCAGCACGTGGAAAAGGAATACGAGTACCGCGCATTCGGGTTACTTGACGAGACAGCCATGCGGCAGCTGGAGACGGGTGTTTTGCTCCTGGAAGGGCAGCCGCCCTCGCTGCCTGCCCGCGCGCAGCTGCTTGCGCACACGAGCATCGGGGAAAGCGCGCCGTATCTGCCGGAGCGCTTCCGCGAGAAATACCTGAAAAACCCGGCCCGGCCCGTCACGGCCGGCAAGCTCTGGATCACGGAAGGGCGCAAGCATCAGGTCAAGCTGATGATCAAAGCCGTAGGCGGCCATGTGTTTTACTTAAAGCGCCTTGCCATCGGCCCCGTCCGGCTGGACGAAATGCTCCGCCCAGGCGAATACCGGCCCCTGACAGCGGAGGAACTCGCCGCCCTTATGCCACCGGCGACCAGCGGCGGCGGTACTGCTGGGGCGTAGCGCCTTCGCGGGAACGGAAGACACTGATAAAATAGCTGGTGTTCTCCATGCCGACGCGGTAGGCGACTTCGGATACCGGCAGGTCGGTCGCGCGCAGCAGTTCCTTGGCGCGGGTCAGGCGCAGGCGGGTCAGATACTCGCCGGGCGACTGGCCGAAATACCGCTGGAAGCTCCGCTGCAGGTGGTATTTGCTGATGTTATAGCGCGCCGAGAGCGTATCGAGCGTGATTTTCTGCGCGTACTGCTCGTGCAGATACTGCCGCACTTTCTGCAAAACTGCGGGCACCGGCTGCGGGCGCTGCTGCGCCGCGCCGTGGATCAGACCGCAGAGGATCGTCGTCATGAGCGCCGACGCGTCCAGATCGCGGCCCAGCCCGCCGCCGTCCTCCCCGGCCAGGGCCAGAAGTGCGCTCATCTGCGCGGACACCGGACTGTCGACCGGCAGCGACGCGGCTGCCCGCCCCTGCGTCTGCGACAAAAACGCCTGATAGTACGCATCCGCCGTTGCGCCGTAAAAATGGAACCAGAGGACGTCCCACTGTCCCGCGTCCGGCGCAGTATAATAGTGCTGCGGCGCACAGCAGTCGATCCAGAAAAAGCTCCCGGCGGGAAGCCGGTAGGTTTCACCGCCATATTCCAATATTCCGGCCCCGGAAAGCGTCAGCTTGACAAGATAGGAATCCAGCTCCTTGCGGACGGTATAGTAATTTGCACCAGAAATGAAATGCCCGGCCTCCTGCAAATACAGCAGCTTGTCGCGGGCAAACGCGCCCGCCGAGACGATCTTCCATTCGGACTCCGGCGTCATATCGAGATTGTAGTGCAGCACTTCCATTCGGCAGTCCTCCGCAAAACAGCAAGATATTGATATTTCAAAGCAAGCCTATGATACCACACACAGGCTTGCTTTTCTATAATGAAATGTAGAAACCCATAAAAAACAGGGAGGAAACGAACATGGAACGCTACGCGTGGAAAGCGACGGTTCTTCCGGGAAAGCTGGAAGAATACATCCGCCGCCACAACGAGATCTGGCCGGAGATGAAGGACGTGCTGCATCAGGCCGGGATCCGCAACTATACGATCTGGAATGTCGGCAATGAGCTGTTCGGCTATTATGAGTGCGACAGCGTCGCCGAGGCTGCCCGCGTGCAGGCCGAAAGCCCGGTCGTGGACCGCTGGAACGAGTACATGAAGGACGTTATGCTGATGGAAATGGACCCGGAAACCGGTGCGCAGCCGCTCATGAAACAGGTCTTCTTTTTTAATTGAGGGAGGAACAACTATGAACGCTTATACACTTGCAAAGGAACGCTACGCCGCGCTCGGCGTCGATACCGAAGCCGTGCTGGAAACACTGAAAAACGTGACCGTCTCCGTCCACTGCTGGCAGGGCGACGATGTCGTCGGCTTTGACGCGAAGGAGGCCCTCTCCGGCGGCATCCAGACCACCGGCAACTATCCCGGCAAGGCCACCACGCCCGAACAGCTCATGGCGGACTTCGATGAGGTTCTGCGCCTGACACCGGGCAAAAAGAAGCTCAATCTGCACGCAAGCTACGCCATTTTCGAAGCCGGTGAGTTTGCCGACCGCGACGCCATTCAGCCGAAGCATTTTTCCCGCTGGGTCGCCTATGCCAAAGAGCGCGGCCTTGGCATCGACTTTAACCCGACGTTCTTCTCTCATTCCATGGTCAAGGACGGACTGACGCTCTCGTCCCCGGACGAGACAGTCCGCCATTTCTGGGTCGAGCACGGCAAGCGCTGCATGTCCATTGCGGAGTATTTCGCCGAGGAAACCGGCAAGCCCTGCGTGATCAACTTCTGGATCCCCGACGGCTATAAGGATTATCCGGCAGACCGCCTCTCTCCGCGCCGCCGCTACGCGCAGTCGATGGACGAAATTCTGTCCGTTCCGTATGACAAAACGAAGGTCTTCCCGTGCATCGAGTCCAAGGTCTTCGGCATCGGTCTGGAAGCCTACACGGTCGGCTCGGCGGAGTTCTGCACGAACTATGTCAATACCCGCCGCATTACCCCGCTGATGGACAACGGCCACTATCACCCGACCGAGCTTGTCTCGGACAAGATCAGCTCCATGCTGCTGTTCAACGACCGGCTGGCGCTGCACATCACCCGCCCCATGCGCTGGGACAGCGACCATGTGGTGCTCTTTGACGACGAGACGCGCGAAATGATGAAGGAGATCGTCCGCGCGGACGCGCTGGACCGTGTGTTCCTCGCAACCGATTATTTTGATGCTTCCATCAACCGTATTTCCGCGTGGGTTACAGGTCTGCATTCCGTGCAGAAGGCGCTTCTGTACGCCCTGCTGGAGCCGAAGACGCTGAAAGCGCTTCAGGATGAGAACAACTTCACCGAGCTGATGGTGCGGCAGGAGGAACTCAAGACCATGCCGTTCGGCGCGGTCTGGGAGGAGTATCTGCGCCGCGAGAGCATCCCGCAGGATTACTTTGCTGAGATCAAGCGCTACGAGGCCGACGTGCTGAGCAAGCGGTAAGGGG
>ENA-ORTG01003981-ORTG01003981.1-human-gut-metagenome-genome-assembly--contig:-NODE-3981-length-9936-cov-3.698006_pt1 | contig 9936 bp, 5 predicted proteins | sample MGYA00241906_ERZ509176 | MGnify/ENA primary metagenome ERZ509176 (study PRJEB26280, sample SAMEA2338811) | human gut metagenome | biome: human gut; feature: human-associated habitat; material: faeces... | reverse complement strand
TCATGCCTGCTGCCATGACACGCTGTCCCACCACGGGAGTCTTGAAGAAGCCGCCATGGCCCATCAGGGAATCCACGGCCACATGCTCTTCTTTTAACAGAATGTCCATGCCAATCTTCAGGGTAGCAACTGCGCTGTACAGATGGGAACGCATGAAGTTTGCCAGTGAGAAATCCGCATCGGGAGTTCTTACCACCATGGGACGCCCTGCATCCAGTCCGGTGATGGGCTCTCCTGAGAAATAATTGTATGCTGTCACGCCGCCGCAGTCCGCAGCACCTTCCAGTGCTTTGCGGTACAGCACGCCGTACAGTTCATTCTTATCTACTTTTACGCCAAAGCTCTCTGCACATTCGCCCAGAAGATTTACCCAGGCATTCAGATCGGAGGTACAGTTGTTGCAATGTACCATAGCTACCGGCATACCGTCGGGAGTGGTGACCATATCGATCTCTTCGTGTACTTTTTCCATAGCCTTCTCCAGTACCACCATAGCGAAAATGGAGGTTCCGGCAGAGACATTACCGGTGCGGACTGCCACACTGTTGGTGGCTACCATGCCGGTTCCCGCATCACCTTCGGGAGGGCACATGGGTGCGCCGGGCTGTAAGGTTCCGGTGGGATCCAGTAATTTTGCACCTTCCGCGGTCAGAACACCGGCAGGCTCTCCGGCTACCAGTACCTTCGGCAGAATGTCACGGATCTTCCAGTCAAAATTGTGTAAGCCATCGAACTGATCCAGCATCTTCTGATCAAAATCCATAATGGTGGAATCAATGGGGAACATACCTGCTGCCTCACCGATGCCCAGCACCTTTTCTCCGGACAGCTTCCAGTGAATGTATCCTGCCAGGGTGGTGAAGAATGCGATATCCTTCACATGATCTTCTCCGCTCAAAATAGCCTGATACAGATGTGCAATGCTCCATCTCTGGGGAATGTTGAAATTAAATACCGGGATCAGCTTCTTGCAGGCTTCGGATGTCTGTGTATTTCTCCAGGTACGGAAAGGCACCAGAAGTTCTCCGGCTGCATTGAACGGCATATAGCCGTGCATCATTCCGCTGAATCCCAGAGAGCCCAGGGTGGTCAGCTTCTCGCCGTATTTTGCCTCTACATCGTCTGTCAGGCTCTTGTAGCATCCCTGCAGGCCTTTCCAGATATCTTCCAGGCTGTAGGTCCAGATGTTGTTCTCCAGACGGTTCTCCCAGTCGTAGGTTCCCATGGCGATGGGTGCGTGGCTCTCATCTACCAGTACCGCTTTGATTCTGGTGGAACCAAACTCAATACCGAGGGCTGTTTTTCCTGTTCTGATCGCTTCTTTTACTGCTTCGTTCATTGTGTTCTCTCCTTTTCACTTCTTTATTTATCTCATTTTTTATTTCCGTTTTCAGTGCATTCCGCAACAGATTCCCGCTCTACGACACGGGTGTCAAATTCGTAAGTCAGGTCCTTTTTCCTGCCCGCGATCATCTGTAACAATGTCTCCGCTGCTTTTTTCCCCAGATTCTCCTTGGGGTGCGGCAGGGAAGTGATGGGCACCTCGCTGTGTCTCGCCAGATCCGAATCGTCGATGCTGATGACTGACACATCTTCCGGTACCCGGATATTGCGTTCTGTCAACATCCGAATCAACTGAAAAGCAATCTGATCATTGTATGCCAGAAGGGCGGTGCATTCCTCCACCCGATTCAGGATTCTGTCCCGGCAGTAACCAAGTTGCTTCGATTCGTCCGTGTCGATCCACACCATCCGGGAATCCGTCACAGTGAGCCCAGCCTCTTCCATGGCCTTCAGATATCCCAGATAACGCTGTCTGCCCTGACCGTCATCCAGCTTCAGGATTGCCCCAATCTTCTGATGCCCCTTGTCAATCAGATATCTTACGGCCTTGTAAGCCGCCTCCGCATCATTTAACGATACATGCGGTGCCTCCAGTTCGGGATAATAGGTATTGAAAAACAGAAGCGGTATCTTTCTGGCCATCAGGTGCCGGTACAGATCCAGGTTCGGATTCGGCAATCCGCTCTTTGTCCCCTCAATGATCACTCCGGCCACATCGTCCCGTTTCAACAGATCCTTCAGAATACTTTTCTCCCGGTCCAGCGTGTTGTTTGTGAAATAGATCTGGACAGAAAACCCGCTTTCAAATAAAGTATTCTGCATTCCCTGTAAAATTCTGGGGAAAATGTAGCTGTCCACGTAGGTAGTCGCCACGGCGATGCTGTTGCGCTGTTCCAGATTCTTCCGGCGGTCAAAGTTCACATAAGTGCCACTGCCACGGATCCTCTGCACCAGCCCGTCCTCCTCCAGCGTGCCGATAGCTTTCCGCACCGTCTGCCTGCTGATATGGAACTGTTCCGACAGCTGATTCTCCGAGGGAACTTTCTCTCCCGGACCTAGTTGTCCGTCTGAGATCTGTTCCTGTATGTAATTAATGAGGTTTTGATATTTTGTCTCCATAATCACTTTCAGTATAATCAGACCACCGTACAAAGTCAATACATCTTTTACCTGTTTTAGGTACATTTGTATATAGTTGTATGGTGTACAACCTTGCAGTAAGTCTATCCCGCGGAGTATTCACATATACTCTTACCAACACTCTTTTTCATCAGGTAATCATCGTGCGTAAACGTCCCCCTCTCTCCTTCCCTCAACTACTCGTATGTATTAGTCTTCTCTGCGCCCTCACCGGTGCTCTGACCCTTGTAGCTTCCCATACCTCCCCGGATAGACGTTTTGAGCAATTCACCTCTCAACTTTTTCAGGAGGAAATGACTGGCAGTACCCTGAATATGCACTACACCATTGCCGATCCAAAGACCTTTGGCATCTCCGAATATGAACCTGTGCTTCCGATCTACCACTCCGGCCAGCCGGAAGACAGCAAAGAACACTGTTCCGACTTGTTGCACCGGCTTGACCGTATAGACCCTGACAGACTTTCCCCGGAAAATGCCTATACTTACCGGTTATTGCATCGCTCTCTGGAAAATGATCTGGCTCTGGCAGATTTTCCTTATTACAATGAGCCTCTGTCACCTTCCTCCGGAATGCAGTCCCAGCTTCCCGTTCTGCTGGCGGAATACACCTTCCGCACAAAACGGGATGTCACGGATTACCTGGCTCTCCTGGATCAGATAGATGACTATTTTGCCTCCCTGCTTCTCTACGAGCAGGAAAAAGCTGCCGCAGGCTTCTTTATGCCTGCCTGCTCCTCAGAAAAAGTCCGGAAGCAATGTGACACCATTGTCACAACCGAAGAACTGGCACAGGGAACCCATTTTTTACAGACTACTTTTGAAGACCGCCTGTCAGAGCTACAGAAGCAGGGACTTTTTACACCGGAGGAGACTGCCTCTCTGATTGAGACCAACGACCGCCTGCTTGCCACGGTGGTGCAGCCCGCCTATGCCGCCCTATCCGAAGGGCTACACTCTCTGGAGACTTCCACCAATGCCGATTCCACTGCATCCGAAACAACTGCCAATGCTGCTTCGGGCAAAAACAACAGTGCCCACAATGGGCTCCCGAAAGGGCTCGCCCTGCTGCCGGACGGAAAGACCTACTATCTCCATCTGCTGTTTTCCGAGACCGGTTCCTCCCGTTCCGAAAAAGAACTGGTGCAGATGCTGCTTGTGCAATTTCAGAAAGAGCAATCCGCAATCCGCAATCTGGCTTCCCAGTCCCCTTCCCTGATTACACTGCTTTCTGAAGAAAATACGGCAGTTTTCCCTCTGGCAGAACCGGAAGAAATGCTCTCGGATCTACAGGCTCGTATGAAAAATGACTTTCCTGTCAGCAGTCCCGTTCCCACCGTCACTGTCAAAGATGTGGTCCCCAGTCTGGAACCCTATAGTGCACCGGCCTTTTACCTAACCACGCCTCTGGGAGATTCCGACAATAATGTCATATATATAAACCGCCGGAACTCCCCTCAGGGACTGGAGCTCTACACCACACTGGCTCATGAAGGGTTCCCGGGTCATCTCTACCAGACCGTGTACAGCAGCCGCATCTTTTCCGACATGCACACGGATCCTGCCAGAAAACTCATCTGGTACGGCGGTTATCTCGAAGGCTGGGCGTTGTATGTGGAATTTCTTTCCTATGATTATGCGGCCACTCTGTTGGAACAGGCCGGACAGTCGGATGCCGCACAGTCGGCCCGGCTGGAGAAACATACCCGCAGCTTGCAGTTGTGCATGTACACTCTGTTGGACCTCCTGATCCACGGAGAGGGCGCCGGATACGATCAGGTGGCAGAGGTTCTTGGGAAATTCGGTATTGATTCTCCCGGGACCTGCGAAGCAATCTACACTTATATCGCAGAAGAGCCCTGTAATTATCCGAAATATTACATCGGTTATCTGGAGATTCTGCAGTTGCAGGACACCGCCAGAAGTCACTGGAAAGATGCTTACTCCGACCTTAGATTCCATACCTTTTATCTGGAACAGGGAACTTCTGATTTTTCCTCACTGGAAGACCTGCTTTTAATGACAAATTAACGTTTTTGTGATAGGATAAAGTGTACGGATCATCAGGTTGGAGGAACCCATGACACAGTTTACAAGCAAGGCTATCGAAGAATCCTTTATCCGGCTGCTGAATGAACGGCCGCTGGATAAGATCACTATAAAAGACATCGTGGATGACTGCGGCATCAGCCGCAACACTTTTTACTATCATTTTCAGGATATCACCGCTCTGTTGGAACACATTCTGAATGCAGATGTGGAGCGGGTACTGTCACAGCATCTGGATATGGACTCCTGGGAGGACGGCTTTATCTCCGCTGCCCGGTTCGCTCTGGAGAATAAGCGTCTGGTCTACCATATTTACAATTCCGTCAGCAGAGAACGGGTGGAGCGCTACCTTTACAGTATCGCCGGAGAGGTCATGCGGCTATATGTATCCAGGATCACGGAACAGGTGGAACATGTGGCTCATAAAAAAGTATTTCCCGAAGATCAGAAAATGGTGGTAGATTTTTACAAATTTGCCCTGGTGGGCATGATTTTAGACTGGCTGAACACCGGAATGAAGAAAGATCCGGAGGGACTGATCCGGCGTGTCGGCGAGATTTTCCACGGAAATATCGAAGCAGCCCTGACCCGTGTGTCCCGTTAATTTGGACATTTGTCCATGTTTGCACATATTTTGGATTATTTAAGAGCAATGCGCAATTTTTGTGCATTGCCTTTTTTTGTCCGTTTTCAAGACTGGATTCCTTGCATACAATACCAATTGAGAAAGAATCGACAACGAAAGGAGCCCTGTTTTATGAAATTTGGTAAATGGGTCGTAAAATGCCGTATTCCTATTCTGATACTGGCAGTTGCACTACTGGTCCCTTCCCTGATCGGTATGATCATGACGCGGATCAATTACGATATGCTGACTTACCTGCCCGGTGATATTGACACGGTAGTGGGTCAGGATATTCTGATGGATGAATTTGGAAAAGGAGCCTTTTCCTTCGTTATTATCGAGGGAATGGATCCCAAGGATGTCTCCTCCCTTCGGGAAGATATTTCCCATGTAGATCATGTGGACACCGTTCTTTGGTATGACGATTTCGCAGATGTTTCCGTTCCCATGGAAATACTTCCTTCCAAACTATATGACGCTTTCAATTCCGGTGACAGCACCATGCTAGCGATCTTCTTCGATACCTCCACCTCCTCCGACGATACTATGGAGGCGATCACAGCGATCCGCAGCATTGCCGGCAAGCAGTGTTTTGTCTCCGGTATGTCCGCCATGGTCACCGACCTGAAGGATCTGTGCGAAAAAGAGGAACCGATCTATGTAGGTATTGCCGTTGCACTGGCCTGCGTAGCCATGATGATCTTCATGGACAACTGGATCACACCGTTTGTTTTCCTGATGAGTATCGGTATGGCAATCCTCTTAAATATGGGTACCAACTATTTCCTCGGAGAGATCTCTTACCTGACCAAAGCACTGTCCGCTGTCCTGCAGCTGGCTGTAACCATGGACTACTCTATTTTCCTCTGGCACAGCTACGAAGAACAGAAGAGTATGTATGAGGATAACAAGGAAGCCATGGCTGTAGCCATCAACAACACTCTGACCTCCGTGGTCGGAAGTTCCATCACCACGGTAGCCGGATTTATCGCTCTGTGCTTTATGAGCTATACCTTAGGTCTGGATCTTGGTATTGTCATGGCCAAGGGTGTCATCCTGGGTGTCATCGGTTGTGTCACAACGCTTCCTTCCATGATCCTGGTACTGGATAAGTTATTACAGAAGACCAGTCACAAATCCCTGCTGCCGGATATGGGAAAAGTTGCTTCAGGTATCACCAAAGTATTCCCGGTATTCCTGATCCTGTTCCTGGGGCTGGTACTTCCTTCTTATCTGTCTTATAAGGCAACCAACAATGAAGTGTATTACGATCTCGGTGAAACCCTTCCCGAAGATATGGCCTACGTGGTAGCCAACAGCAAATTGCAGGAAGACTTCGGTGTAGGTGCCACCCATATGGTACTGGTAAGCACCGATGTATCTGACACTGACGTACGTGCCATGATCCACGAGATGGAAAACGTCGAGGGTATCAAATATGCTCTTGGTCTGGAATCCGTAGTGGGCCCCCTGGTACCAGAGGAAATGCTTCCGGAATCCGTAAAAGAAGTATTAAAGAGTGATGACTGGGAACTCCTTCTGGTGAACTCCGAATATAAGACCGCTACCGATGAGGTAAATGCCCAGATCAATGAGCTGAATACTATTTTGAAAAAATACGATTCCAAGGGCATGCTGATCGGTGAAGCTCCCTGTACCAAGGATCTGATCGAGACCACCGACGAGGACTTCAAAGTTGTAAATACCGTCTCTATCGTAGCGATCTTCGTGATCATTGCTCTGGTAGAAAAAAGTATTACCCTGCCGCTGATCCTGGTAGCTGTTATCGAGTTGTCCATCTTCATCAATCTGGGCCTTGCTCACCTGACAGGAACGTCACTTCCTTTCATTGCCCCGATCTGTATCAGTACGATTCAGCTGGGTGCTACTGTGGACTACGCTATTCTGATGACCACAAGATACAAGCAGGAACGCTACGAAGGCAGGGACAAACGTGAAGCTGTCACCAACGCCCTGAAGGTATCCATTCCTTCCATTATCGTCAGCGCCATGGGACTGTTCTCCGCCACCTTCGGTGTTGCCCTGTATTCCGACGTGGACATTATCAGTTCCCTCTGTGATCTGATGGCAAGAGGCGCTATTGTAAGTATGTTTGCTGTTATCCTGTTCCTGCCGGCCATGTTCATGCTGTTCGACAAGATGATCTGTGTCACCAGCATCGGCTTCCGGAACAAGAATGCAGAACCCTCCAATACATTGAAAGAAAGGACGGCATAAGATTATGATCAATTTGAAAAAACAAGCCTGGAGAACCGGGGCTCTGTGCCTCGCCGGTGTGGTAGCCTTAAGTGTTACCGGTGTCTCCGTATATGCAAAAACTTCCGAAAAGAAAGAGACCGAGGTCAAGGAGCAGATCCTGGATGCCGTAGATGACATCTGGAAATCCGAAGATACCTCCGCAGCCTCCATTGATGAGACCGTCTATGTGATCCTGAATGCAGACGGAACCCAGCAGAAGATCTACGTCAGCGACTGGCTGAAGAATCAGGGAGAAAAAGATTCCTACACCCAGAGCAATCCCGATAAGGATGCTCCCATTTCCCTGAAAGTTACTTATACGTTGGACGGCAAGGAGATCTCCCCATCAGATCTGAACGGCCAGAGCGGTCATGTAGTGATCCGCTATGATTACACGAACGAATTATATGAGACCCGTGAGATTGCCGGAAAAGAGGAAAAGATTTATGTTCCTTTTGCGGTAATGACCGGTATGATCCTGGATAATGACAATTTCCGCAATATTAAGGTGTCCTCAGGTAAGGTCATCAACGACGGCAGCCACAGCGTTGTCACCGGTATCGTCTTCCCCGGACTGGGTACGAACCTGGATATGGAAGAGGATTTCGACGATTATCTGGAGATTGAGGCCGATGCAACGGATTTCACCATGAATGAATCCTACTGCATCGCCACCAATTCCGTCTTCTCCCGTCTGGATTTCAGTAATGTGGATGATCTCGATGACCTGACAGAGGCAATGGATGATCTGGAGGATGCTACCAACAAACTGTTGGACGGGACTTCCGATCTTTATGATGGTGTCACAGAGCTTTATGACAAATCCGGTGACTTGCAGGATGGTGTAAAAGAACTGTCCGATGGTTCCAACGACCTCCGGGATGGCGCTTACAAAGTAGCTGACGGTACTGTCACTTTAAGAGGCGGTGTCGGTTCTCTGCGGAGCGGCATCGGTACACTGCAGGGCCTTGACGGTCTGGCTTGCCACCTGGGCCAGACTCTCGCCGGTGACGAGGGCCTCACAGCCCTGCTTCTTGGCGATGACGTTGGCAATGCGCATCATGCTGCGGCGCATGAGCACGGTGAAGAGAACATCGGGCGCGTTATCGCGGATATACTCCTGAGGCTTGGTATACGGCACCACAAAGAGGTTGGTGCTGCCGGTATAGGGGGTGATGAGCTGGGCCAGAGCCTTAACTTTTAGTTTTGCGCGTTCAGAAGTATACGGAGGGGACGCAAAATGGATGTGGTCGAGGCCGAGGCCGCGCTTTGCCATCCGGTATGCCGCCACAGGGCTGTCGATGCCGCCGGACAGCATATTGAGGGCGCGGCCGGAAGTTCCGACAGGCAGACCGCCCTCGCCCTGTATTTTCGGGCCGTGGATATACGCACCGTAATCGCGGATCTCCACGATGACCTTGAACTGAGGGTTCTTGACGTCCACCCGCAGGTAGTTGTGCCTGCCCAGCAGATAGGCACCCAGCTCCCGCATCAGTTCGGGACTGGTCATGGGGAAGGTCTTATCGGAACGGCGGGCCTCGACCTTGAAGGTCTTGATGCCGTGGAGGCTGTCGCCCAGATAATCCTCGGCAGTCTGGCAGATGGTGTCGAAATCCTTCTCACAGACCACAGCACGGCTGAGGGCCGCGAGGCCGAACACCTTGCTCACCCGCTCAAAGGCGAGGTCCATATCAATATCTTCCTCTTCCGGCTCCATGTAGAAGGTGGACTGGGTGCAGTAGACGCGGAACTTGCCCACCGTCTTGAGGCGGTAGCGCAGGATCTTCATCATCGTCGATTCAAACTGGTTGCGGTTGAGGCCCTTCAGGGACATTTCGCCCTGATAGCCCATAATGACTTCTCTCATCGTTACTCCTTACTTTTTGATTCTCTGCAAGTGCTTCATACCATCCTCAAAGCGCTCGAGGAAGGCATCCACATCCTCCGGGGTGTTGTCGGCACAGAAGGACACCCGGATGGCCGTGTCGATGGCCAGCGGGTCGCGGCCCATAGCCGCCAGCGTGTGGCTGGGCTGGCCCCGGCCGCAGGCACTGGCCGAGGAGACATAGACCTGCTGCTGTGCCAGATGGGCCAGCATGGTCTCGCTCTTGATGCAGTTCTCGCTGAAGTTCAGCACCTCGGGCACCGCATTGTCCGGGCTGTTGATGACCACCTCCGGAAAGGCTTTCAGCCCTTCCCGCAGGCGCAGGTTCAGGGCGCGCACAGCAGCATCCCGGCTCTTCATGGTCTTGTTCAGGCGGGTGGCCGCGGCAGCAAGGCCCAGCGCATAGGGCAGGTTCTCGGTGCCGGGGCGCTTCTCCCGCTCCTGCTCGCCGCCCAGATAGGGAGCCTGGAACGCCTGATACAGGCTGTCGCTCAGGTAGAGCGCGCCAATGCCCTTGGGTGCGTGGATCTTGTGGCCGCTGACAGCCAGCGTGTCGATGTTCGCCAGCTTGATGGGCACCCGCATCCAGGCCTGCACGGCATCCACATGGACGATGGTGCGGCTGTTGCGGCACC
>ENA-ORTG01003976-ORTG01003976.1-human-gut-metagenome-genome-assembly--contig:-NODE-3976-length-9942-cov-2.964903_pt1 | contig 9942 bp, 11 predicted proteins | sample MGYA00241906_ERZ509176 | MGnify/ENA primary metagenome ERZ509176 (study PRJEB26280, sample SAMEA2338811) | human gut metagenome | biome: human gut; feature: human-associated habitat; material: faeces... | reverse complement strand
TCAGATTTTTGGAGGAAAAGATAAATGAATACTTTAAAAGCTGAAAAAAGAAGCACAGATGAAAAAGCAAAGAAACTAAGAAGAGAAGGATTTGTTACTGGTAACTTATTTGGCAGAGAGATAGAAAATTCTATCATGCTGAAGCTGAGTAAGAAAGATGTAGAGCAGTTGCTCAAAGTAGATAACAAAGGCAGTCAGGTTATGCTGGAAGTAGACGGCAAACAGTATGATGCCCTGATCAAAGACATTCAGTACAATGCAATGGCAAGAAGAGTGGATGAGATTGATTTCCAGGCTCTGGTAAGCAATGAAAAAGTTCATTCCGTTGCAGAAGTCATTCTGGTAAATGCAGAGAAAGTTGCAAGCGGTGTTGTACAGGAAGGTTTAAGTGAGATCGCATACAAAGCATTGCCGGCAGCACTGGTTGATAAAGTAAAAGTAGATGTTGGAAATATGAAAGTCGGCGATACGATCCGTGTAAAGGATCTGGAGATTGCAAAAGATAAAGAGATTGATCTGTCAACCGATCCGGAAGCAGTTGTGGCAACGGTAACAGCCGTACATAATGTTGTACCGGAGACAGAGACAGAAGAGACAGCAGAAGAATAAAATAAAAAGTGGTATAAGAAATAAAAAGCGAAAGGCATCCGTTCTTAAGAATCAGAGAAAATCTGAAGAAAGAACGGATGTTTTTTGCTTGAAAAAGAAGGGAAAAGAGTCCAGATGCTTTTTGAGGGATTGAGGTAGCAAAAAGCAGGCAGCTGTGCTATACTCTTAGCAGGAGAAGAATAGTAGAAAACAAAAATTTCGGTTGGATGGATTTTCTGCTGTGATATAGAAATGGGAAGCTTATTCAATCAAGAGAAAAGGGAAGTGTCAGAAGAACGGAGGAATAAAACATACAATGAACATATTTCAGGGATTTCGAAAGCTGCTGTTCTGTGTAATAGCAGCATGTACGGGAATGGTTGTCGGATATCAGCTGAGCCGTGTACTGTTCGCAAATGTGAGACTGTGTCTCGGAATCGGTGCAGTCTGTGCGGTGATCCTGGGTATACTGGCTTTTCGGTTTTACCGGGCGGGACTGTTTCTGGTCTGTGCAGTACTGATGTTTTTTGTTATAAAGACGCTGCTGCACCGGGAAGACTGGTGGGTATATCCGGTTTCATCACTTGCGGCACTGGCAGCAGGCTACAGTGTTTTTCTGCTTGAAAAACCGGCAGAAAATATTTTAGAGACATCGGATGTCACAGAAGAAAAGGGAAAAGATAAGAGAGAGAAAAAAAGTCACAGAAAAAGAGAAGCAGATGAACAGAAGGAACGTCATGCACGTCGCAGACAGGAAAGAAGCTGAAAAACCAGCGTTCTGTGAATGTGGTTTTGCAGTACAAAGAGCGTTTCAGGAAGGAGTTTCTTGTGAAATTTGATATGCATTGCCATACAAAAGAGGGATCTTTGGATGGAAAAGTCGGAATTGAAGAATATATTCGCATTTTGAAGGAAAAAGGTTATCAGGGAATGTTGGTATCTGACCATAATTCTTATAATGGTTACAGATACTGGAGAGATCACATCAAAGGAAAAAAGTATACGGACTTCGTAGTGCTGAAGGGAATTGAGTATGATACAAACAATGCAGGACATTTTCTGGTAATTCTGCCGGAAGGTGTAAAGCCGCGTATTTTGGAAATGCGAGGGATGCCGGTAGAATTGCTGACCAGGGTCGTACATGCTTACGGAGGAATTCTCGGACCGGCACATCCGTTTGGAGAGAAATACTTAAGTTTTGGAAGTTCTAAGAAATATCAGCGGAATCCGAAGATCATGCAGGAGTTTGATTTCCTTGAGGCATACAATTCCTGTGAAGTGGAAGAACGGAATCAGGAAGCAAAGAAGGCGGCCAGAAAGTACTTTCTGGCAGAGTTTGGCGGCAGTGATTCCCACAAAGCGGACTGCATTGGAACGGCATATACAGAATTTCGTGAACCGATCCATACAGAATCCGATCTGATCGAGCAAGTGAAACGCAGAGCACCGATCAAGGCAGGCGGCACGTATTATCATGGTACGACCAAAGAAAAAATCGGCAAGGCGAACGATCTGCTGTTGTATTCTTTCTGGGTCTACAACAAAGTGGCCGGTTTTGCCAAATACAACAAACGCAGAAAGCAGCGAAAATATCTTCCGCTTTCCATCAGTGGCGGTCAGGGATTATACGATCCGGCCAGTCAGAAAGTTCCGCATTGAGAATGGCAGTAAACATCCGGTTTTTGACACCAGGATTTTCCAGGTTCAACTGACGCAGAAGTTGTTTGCTGTACTCGCGGCGTGTATGTCCGTCAGCCGGACAGGGACTTTTGGCAACCGGGAGCTGATATTTATGCCAGAATCCGATCACATCCGCTTCATCGACAAAAAACAGCGGACGGATCACAGTCAGATCCATCTGATCTAAATATGTTTTCGGTGGGAACGAATAAAAGCGTCCTTCATAAAGAAGAGACAGAAGCATAGTCTCGATCACATCATCCTTATGATGTGCGTAGGCGATCTTATTGCAGCCAAGTTCTTTGATGGCAGCATTGAGAGCGCCTTTTCTCATTTTAGCACACAAAGAACATGGGTTGTTTTCACGGCGTTCTTCAAAAATGATCCGGGCAATCTGTGTATCCACGATTTTATAGGGAATCTCAAGCGTCCGGCACATTCTTTTGATTGGCTTCAAATCAAGATTCTGGAAACCAAGGTTCACGGTGATGGCAGTCAGATCAAACGATTTCGGATAAAAGCGTTTCAGGCCATAGAGTGCACACAGAAGCGTCAGGCTGTCTTTTCCTCCGGAAATGCCGACTGCGATGTGGTCGCCTTCGTCGATCATCTGGTAAGTATCGACTGCCTGACGGGTGAGACTTAATAATTTCTGATATTTCATAGCTATACTCCTTCAATATTCGACTGAAATAATATGATATGATGCCAGGGGTGAATTGTTCTGTACTTCGCACTTTCAAAATTCTGGCATCATGGAATAACAAAACCATACCTTATAAATGAGAAAAAGTCAACGATTGCAATTCATATCCAGAGTCGGTATAATAAAATAAATCAGGGAACAAATGGAGAAAAAATGGATGCATCCATTTTTATATCGACAGGTTCTGCTAAATGATAAAAAGCCTGGGGGAATGTGTCAGACTATGTAGAAGAAAGGCAGGAGATGAAAATGTGTCAGTATGACAGAGAATCAAAAAAGGCGGAAGAATTTATCAATCACGAGGAGATTCTTGAGACGCTTCGCTATGCGGAAGAAAATAAGCATAATGAAGCTCTGATCGCTCAGATCCTTGAGAAAGCAAAAAAGAGAAAGGGACTGGAACACAGGGAGGCGATGGTGCTTCTGGATTGTGATATCGAGGAGAAAAATCAGGAGATCTACGCTCTTGCAGAGCAGATCAAGAAGGATTTTTACGGCAATCGAATTGTTATGTTCGCACCGCTGTATTTATCAAATTATTGTGTGAATGGATGCGTATACTGTCCATATCATGCAAAGAATAAGCATATCAGCCGCAAAAAGCTGACACAGGAAGAGATCCGAAAAGAAGTGATCGCACTCCAGGATATGGGGCATAAGCGTCTGGCACTGGAGACAGGGGAGGATCCGGTCAACAATCCGATCGAATATGTGCTGGAAAGTATCAAGACGATTTACAGCATCAAACATAAAAACGGAGCGATCCGCCGAGTGAATGTAAACATTGCTGCGACAACGGTGGAAAATTACCGGAAACTGAAAGAGGCAGGAATCGGAACTTATATTCTTTTTCAGGAGACCTATCATAAAGAAAGTTATGAAAAACTGCATCCGACCGGACCGAAGCACAATTACGCTTACCATACTGAGGCGATGGACCGTGCCATGGAGGGAGGGATTGACGATGTAGGCATCGGTGTACTGTTTGGGCTGGAATTGTACCGTTATGAATTTGCAGGACTTCTGATGCACGCAGAACACCTTGAGGCGGTACATGGTGTGGGACCGCATACGATTAGCGTGCCGCGTATCCGCAGAGCCGATGACATTGATCCGGAGACCTTTGATAATGGCATTGACGATGATACATTTGCAAAGATTGTGGCATGTATCCGTATTTCTGTTCCGTACACCGGCATGATCGTCTCTACGAGAGAAAGTCAGGCCTGTCGTGAACGGGTGCTGCATCTTGGTGTATCACAGATCAGCGGCGGTTCCAGAACGAGCGTTGGCGGTTATGTAGAACCGGAAGCGGAAGATGATAATTCTGCACAGTTTGATGTCAGTGATAATCGATCCCTGGATGAGGTTGTAAACTGGCTGATGCACCTTGGTTATATTCCGAGTTTCTGTACCGCATGTTATCGCGAAGGAAGAACGGGAGACCGTTTTATGAGCCTGTGCAAGAGCGGTCAGATCCAGAACTGCTGTCATCCGAATGCATTGATGACATTAAAAGAATATCTGATGGATTATGCATCAGAAGATACCAGAAAAATCGGTCTGAAACTGATCGAGAAAGAGATTCCGAATGTACCAAGAGAAAAGACAAGAGAGATACTGGAGTACCACTTAAAAGAGATTGAAGACGGTCAGAGAGATTTTCGTTTTTAATGCAAGAGTGTCGGGAGGAAGAAGCCTATGAGTCTGAATGCAACGCCGGCGTCAGAACGTATCCATATCGGGATTTTCGGCAAACGAAATGCCGGAAAATCAAGCCTGATCAATGCACTGACCGGACAGAATCTGGCAATCGTATCCGATGTACGCGGAACCACGACCGATCCGGTGTTCAAAGCCATGGAACTACTTCCGCTTGGTCCGGTTGTCATGATTGACACTCCAGGTCTCGATGACACAGGAGAACTCGGAAAACTTCGTATCCAGAAAGCCTATCAGGTCTTGAACAAGACGGATATTGCTGTACTTGTAGTTGATGGAACCACCGGAATCACCCCACAGGACAATGCAATTCTTACACGTATACAGGATAAAAAAATCCCTCTCCTGCTCGTCCTCAATAAAGCTGATCTGGTATCCGAACATGTACACCAGGAAATGATCGTATCCACACACCTGAAATATAAGATTCCTCTGGAAAATATTCTGTGGACCAATACCACAGAACATCTTCATATTCATGAATTGAAGGAACGGCTCGGATCTCTGGTTCCTTCTGAAGATTCTTCCAGATTCATTGTGCGTGATCTTGTAAAACCCGGGGATTTTGTCGTGCTGGTGGTTCCGATCGACTCGGCGGCACCAAAGGGAAGACTGATTCTTCCGCAACAGCAGACGATCCGTGATCTTCTCGATGCCGGTACAACTGCCATTGTGGTAAAAGAGACGGAACTTAAGAGTACTCTGGACTCACTGGGCAAAAAACCTGCGCTTGTGATCACCGACAGTCAGGCATTTAAAGAAGTTGACAAAGATACACCTTCTGATATCCTTTTAACTTCATTTTCTATCCTTTTTGCAAGATACAAGGGAAATCTGGAAACCGTTGTCAGAGGCGCACGTGCATTAGACACACTGGAAGACGGAGATACCATTCTGATCAGCGAAGGCTGCACCCACCATCGTCAGTGTGACGATATCGGTACTGTCAAACTGCCTCGCTGGGTATGCGAATATACCGGAAAAGACGTGTCCTTTGAATTTACCAGCGGAACCGAATTTCCTCTGGATCTGACCCGATATAAGATGATCATCCATTGTGGTGGATGTATGCTGAACGAGCGTGAGATGAAATACCGCCTGAAATGTGCCGATGATGCAGATATCCCGATCACAAATTATGGCACTGCGATTGCATACATGAAGGGAATTCTGGAACGGAGTATCGAGATATTCCCACAATTACGAAAATAAACGAACGCTTTATATATAAAGGAGATTTTTATGCAGATCAGAAAAGCGACAATGAATGACCTCCCGGATATCCTTGCAATCTATGCCTATGCCCGGGAATATATGAAAGAACATGGAAACCCTGACCAGTGGAAGGACAACTATCCTCCGTTAGAACTGACTACACAGGACATCCGTTCCGGCTGCTTACATGTCTGTATCATCCGGGCAAATGACCGGGAACAGATTGGCGGTGTATTCTATTTTCATCCGGAAGAAGATCCCGATTATCTGAATATTGACGGTTCCTGGTTGAATTCCTGCCCTTATGCCGTTGTTCACAGAGTTGCCACAGCACCGGACACGAAAGGCATTGCCACCTTCTGCCTGAACTGGGCTTATGAACAGTTTCCGAATATTAAGATTGATACACACGATGATAATATCCCGATGCAGCATCTGCTCGCCAAATTAGGCTTCACATGCTGTGGGCATACTACATTGAAAAGCGGTGATAGCCGCCTGATCTATCAGAAAGCTGAATAAACTCAGCAGAGCAGCAGTTACACAGGGATAATTTTTGGGCTTTTACTGTGCTAACACTTTCTCAACCTCTTCTATCGGAAGTCTTATTACTCACTTTAGATTTCCTATAGATTATCTTAAGATTTTTCATATTTTCTTTAGCTCTATAACACAAATTAGAAACATTTACCATGTATTATATAATCATCAACAACAAAGAAGTCACTCAGGTATCAGAAATATGAAGCAACTTTTATCTGGTCTGGCTTCGCCTAAAAAATCCTTCGGTTATTTAATAAAAGATAACAACCGAGTTTATATATATCATTTTTCTTTTTCATAACTTTTTTCCTTTTGGGCATCCGATGTGGATGCCCATTTTTAATACTGGCATGCGGACAAGCATCTGCTATTCTTTTTTCTTTTCCAGCGAATAACTCTCTATTTTCACTTTCCTGTTTAAGATTCCCTTCTCCCAGATCATCAGATGAATCTGATAACCGATACTGTCTTTTGCAATCTCGAATGGTTCTTCTCTTAAAATAACAGAATCTTTTCCTTCCTTTTGCAATTGCTGTCTTCTTTCTTCCACCTTGTGCATCAGTTGCTGACATCTTACATCCATCTCTTCTCCGAATGAACGTTTCTTGTATCCTGAAACTGTTTTTCTCAACTTTTCATCCAACAGATCGACCACTTTTGCATGCGCATTCCGGTGAAGCATTGCTGCAATTTTCTTTGCAATATATGGCTTTGGATGTTTCCGGTAGTTCTTTAATATCTTCAGCAATCCTTTATCATCCGCCTCTGCGGCCAGTTTCTCCATCACTGCAATTGCTTCTTCTGTCGGCACCCATGGCTCTACTCTTGGGACGATGTATTGTTCCGGCACTGCAGGATAACAGCAGTAATTAAGCGGCGGAAAATCCACCAGCATCGCAAGCTTTCGTTCCTCTGGTGTACAGTATTCCCCTCCCAGATAATCATACTTGTCTCTCATGATTGCCAAACGGTATTCCAGCTGCCGCAGATATTCATAATCCTTCATCCAGAAATGTCCGATCTCCCCATAATTATACAGATGGACATCTGTCAGCAGATCTTCGAAAAATATCGTGACGACTGAATCTCCCTGATGGACCACAAGAATGTACTCCATATCTTCAAAACTTATCGATGCCGATATCTCTCCTTCATAGTCCGGTCTGTATTCCCCTGTCATTCTAGCATTGTGAAATACAAGAAAGCTTTCCACCGCATCATTCATCAGATATACCAGTCGGATATCCGGTTGCCCTGAAATTGATCGCTCCGGAAAAATCAGCTCAAACTGTTCCTGTTCCAGAAGCTCTTGCAACATTACAAATGCATCCACTATTCTTTCTCTCCTTCATTTGCCTCTTCAACCACAACTTCCGGTTCTGCCTCACCATGATCCTCTACATAATCAAAACGAATCACCGCCTGCGGCCAGTTCAGACTGATTCTTGCATTCTTCTGTTTCTCTTTTCCTGCTTTCCGGATCAGATCCAGAAGTTCATCCAGAACAGCTTTCGTCAGATAACCGCCCCGCCAGTGAAACGTAAATACTCTTCCTTTTTTTGCGGTCTGTAATGCTCTTCTATATACATCTTCTGTCTTTGTAAACGACCGTTTCTTCTCTTTATAATAGAAACGGTCCCCATCTTCGCACTTTGGTGCCGGAGCGATCAACGGCTCATGATCTCTGAAAATGCTTTTATCATCCAGGTTGAAATAGTCGTAGCGGATTTCTTTTTTGTCATTTCCGAGTGTATTGTCAAATGTCGCATCCAGATGATAATAATTTCCACCAATTCTCACAATGTTCCAAGTATGACGGTATTTGACTCCTTTCTCCGGATTGTTACCGCAGACTGCGATCATACACCAGATCCCGAGTGCATCGCACAGCACTTTCACTGATTTTGCAATTCCTTCACAGACCCCGACACCCTGTCCGAGCGGTCCGATGATCTCATGGGAATATGACTTTTTTAATTTATCATAGTGTACATTTTCACAGATGAAATCATGTACATATTTTTCCTTTTCCCATTCGGATTTATCTTTTACCGGTCTTACGAGCTTTTCTACTCTGGACTTCAGTGCTTTTTGATGTTCCTTTATTTTGTTTTTATCAAATAAATATTCCGGGATAAAAATGAAATTGGGCGAATCCGGATAATACTTGTACTTATACCCGGTTGCCCAGAAGATTTCCGGATGATCCAGACGCAGGCGGAAGAATACATTATAAAGTTCCTCCGCCTCCATTCCTGGAATCTGTATTGAATCTGAGATTTCAAGCAGTCCCTGCCGGATGGCATGATAGGCTGTCTGCTGTACTTTGTTCATCTTGCTATAATAATATGGTTCCACGATTATCTCTCCATTTTTATCTTTTTAAATCTGAACCCATTATAGCAAATTTTCACATATTTTGTATATTTCATATCCATTATGTATTTTGTAGCGGTTGTAAATTTTATATAGATTCTACATTTTTCGTCGCCACAATATCCACACCGGTACCGGCCACATCCTTCACCAGTACATCTCCGATATGTACCGGTGCCGGAACTTCCACACTCTTCAGTGCTTTCACACATTCAAAGATTTTTCCTTTCGGAATATCTTCCTTTGTCTTCACCGATACCATATCCGCATCACCGCCGGATACTCTTACCGTAGAAGTTACGATTCTGGTTGGATTAGTCACTTCTTTTCTTGCATATACGTCTCCTCGTTTGCAGGTATTTCCTGTTACACTGATCACTTCATCGGCTTCCATTGTCACGATCAGAGGACAGCCCATCGGACAGCCAATACATGTCAGTTCTCTCGTTGTTACTGTTCCCATCCTCTACGCCTCCTCTATCTTTACTGTAATTGTCTTCAGACCCGGATACTTCATAAGCTGTTCTTTCGTAAGTTTAATCTGCTCCATCTCTCCCGGTGCAACAACCGGACGTTTCTTATGTATCACACGTTCTTCATCAAAATATACACTTACATAACAGTTCTTGTATACACCGCCGACGCGGAAACGCACGGTCAGCTCGTCGTCCATATTGGCGACATGCAGCGTTTTTGGAACGGTATAGCGGACGCCGTCGGTTGCGACGATGGGGATCTCTTTGCCGGAATCAGCATGATCGCCCCCGCACTTGATATATTTTGCGGCGTTCTTTCCGGCAACGCCGGCTTCCTCGGATACATAATCCACGAGATCATGAACGTGAAGAACATTACCGCAGGCGAAAACGCCCGGAATATTTGTCTCAAGGCTTTCGTTGACAGAAGGACCGGAGGTGACCGAGGTTTCCGAGGTGCCGATCACGGATACGAACCATCCGGACGAGCCGACAGGTGCCAATTACTACACTGTAAAAATCGGTGGTCAGGTGCTTGTAGATACCTACAATTACGAGACGCTCGAGTGCAAGGCGAGAGAGTATAAGGTCAACCAGACGGATGCAGCCGGACTTTATGATATTAAATGGTCGAAG
>ENA-ORTG01003970-ORTG01003970.1-human-gut-metagenome-genome-assembly--contig:-NODE-3970-length-9948-cov-2.026686_pt1 | contig 9948 bp, 9 predicted proteins | sample MGYA00241906_ERZ509176 | MGnify/ENA primary metagenome ERZ509176 (study PRJEB26280, sample SAMEA2338811) | human gut metagenome | biome: human gut; feature: human-associated habitat; material: faeces... | reverse complement strand
CGTTATAAAAATCAATTACCAGTTTCGGATTGGCAGCATATCCTTCCGGAGATCCATTTGTATCTTTTAGTGATAAAACAAAGTTTTCTGTAGAATTAGAACTCAAAACTGGATTATCAACTAAGAAATATTCCATCATACTAGAATCTCCTAATTGTTCCTCCTCACTAACTGGATTAGAAGTAGTATCCTCTTCTTGATTCACTTCTTCTTGTGTTCCTTCTTCTGTTGAAGTATCTTCACTTGTTTGTTCATCTGTTTGTACAGCTGTCTCATCTTCTGCAAAAACAGTATATGTATTTGATAATGTAGAAACAGACATAAACAAACTTAAAACTAATGCCAATACCGGTTTAAATCTTTTACTCATTATCTATCCCCCTTTCACAAAATACATTTTAATAAAATACGCTTTCAATTTCAATAAAAGATAAATAAAATAACCCAAAAAGAAAGAGAAACTAATCTCTTTCATTTGCATATATCTGTAAAGCTCTAGGATGATTGTCTATATGAGCAACTAATGTTGACTCTCCTTCTTCACCATCTAATGTCCAAGCTATTCTTTCAGTGGATTCAATCGTAATAGATTTAGCTCTATATCTTTCCACATACTTCATATTTAATTCTGGATGCAATACTCCTAAAGGATAATTATATAACTCTAATAGATTAGGCGTATGTTCAACTAAGATAATATCAAATACTCCATCCTTAAATGTATTATCATCTTGCTCAACCATTTCAAATCCAGCAACACGATTCCCATTAATAATCAATCCAAACATTAAATCCTTTTCAAATACCTTTCCATCCATATTCATCTTTACATGATACGGATGTAAGTTCGGTATTTCGTGTAAAGCCTTAATTATATAAGCCATATTCCCTAATTGCTTCTTTAATTCCTGTTTGGTTTCATAACTCACATTACAAAACGCTCCAAAACCAGCCACATAATTAAAGTAACGAGAATTCATCTTACCCACATCAAAAGACTCTATATTTTCTTTACAAGCAATCTTTGTGCAACATATCATTAGTAAGACCAAAGTTCGTGCCAAAATCATTCATCGTACCCGTAGGAAAGTAAGAAATGATTGGTTTTTGTTCTAACCTCATCAATCCATTTGTAGCCTCATTTAATGTACCATCCCCACCAAATACAGCAACTACATCAAAATCTACACCATGCTCTTCAATATAATGACATATATCCATCTGTTTTTGAGATACATATACTTCCATTTGATAATTATGAGATGCGAATTCATTCAACACATCTAATAATTGAATCTTCGAGTTTTTCTTACCAGAATTCGGATTGATCAATAGCAATACTTTCTTTCTCACCACTAATCCTTCCCCTTTCCATATAAAATATACATATCATAATAATTCGAATGACGAGTCAATTCCTTATCAAATTTCTTGAAGCCTAGTTTTTCAACTAAAGTCGGAGTTTCAGTATATAGATTTGTACCTAATCCAAGTCTATCCGAATTAAATGTAACACCAAGGCTTGCCAATGTAGTAGGGAATAAATCATATGTTGAAATCGTACGTGAATTTTGTGTTGCTGGTGTAACAGCTGAATTAACAATGGCATAATAACACTTACGATTATATCCACTTGACTCAATAGCCTTAAACCAATCTGGATCCATACTCTTATGATCCCCAGCTAGTACTATTGTCGTATTTTCATACCAAGGCTGTTCTTGTATCCATTGTACTAATTCAGTAACATGTTTACTAGAACAACGGATTACATTAGAGTATCTATCTCCATATAAATCTTCACATTCAGAACATGGATATCCTCCAATATGATGTGTATCAGCTGTTAACATATTAAAATTAAAAGGTTGTCCACTACTTGCTAAATTTGTTAATTCATTTTTTGCATATTCAAATAATTTTTCATCTTCATATCCCCACCAGACTTTATAATCTTCCGGAATCAGACCATTATCATGTGCATAATCGTAATCCATGATGTCATATTGACCATGATCTGTAAAATATAATTTTCGTCCACCGAATGTTGCTTCTGAACCGATTAAAAGTGTCTGTGAATATCCTTCGTTTTGGAGAATATCTCCCAACGTTGTTATTCCCGGGAAAAATGAATCCTGTGTATCCATACCATTTCCATCAAGCGAGGTATTCAACGGCAACCCCGATGTCTGCCCAAACATCGCTCCCATCGTCCAAGTCGTCCCCGGCATGGAATAGCCGCCGTTCAATTTATTGCTTTTTCCTGAAAAATCCTCATTTTTCTGTGCAAGCTGTGTCAGCTCCGGAATTACATTTTGTTTAAATGCACCACCGTTTTCTTTGTCTGCATATGTCATTTCCATTGATTCCAAGAAAATATATATCAAATTACGCTTCTGCTCTGGAAATGTAATATTTACACTTGATGGATCTACATAATTATCATCGATAAATGTAGAAGATGTACTTTGTCCTTTCATATAACCTGTAACATCTAATCCATTCCACGTTACACCGACTGTAATCCCTGTCACCGCAACAGCTCCTATAGAACATACTATAGCCATTTTCTTCAAGATTCCTGCATGCTTTCTATTTGCCGCTATTACAAAAAGAATACATCCCAAAATCAATATCACCGGAACTGCACATTCATTACAATAGTCCTTGATCATATCGGTATTTGTACCCTCTAAAGGTGCTGTAAGATGATATACCAGTTCATCCATTGTCAGATTTGTCCATGTTTTAAACATCCATTTTGCACTGAATGCAAGAAGCGATGCTAACAACGCCAGTATTGTGCTTAAAACCAATCCTATCACTAAGATTATCTTATGTTTTTTCTTCATTATTCTTCTCTTTTCAATTATTTTTCGTATGTAGGCGAAAAATATTATATATAATTTTCACAAGTGTCACAACCAAAATCATTAAAATTTTATCATTTTTTCACACTTTACGTAAATTATTCCTTAAACACAACCAACCTCTGTCCCACATAATTAAATACCACAAATGCACCCATTCCAACCAGCATAGACAGATTCTCCTGCACACTCTTACTCTGATTATGAAGGATCCATGACACAACCGGCTTTGCCATCCCATATGCCAACAGATAACATATTGTAATATTAATCACGAACATTCCCAGTTGCTTCCAGGACTTTTCTTTGTTTTGGAAGGTAAAGTATTTATTCAGGAAATAACTCACGATACTTCCTACCACATAATTCGATGCTGAAGATACCCAGTAGCTCAGATGCAGTAAATTGTATGCCGCAAACATTACTCCTGTTCCTACTAATGTATTTATAACTCCAACCATGATAAATTTCCAAAATGTAATATCCAGCATATTTTTAATCTTGTCCTTCATATGTTTTCCCTTTCTTCAGCCAAATTTTATTTATTTCATACAACAAACGGCTCATGTCACACACAAGCCGCCTGTCATATTTCCTTATTACTTTTTCTTACTCTCCAAGCCCGCTCTCGACCGCATCCATCATTGCTTTCATGGCCTCTTCTTCATCTTCCCCGTCGCAGATAAGCTCGATTTCATCTCCCGATTTTACGCATGCTCCAAGGACACTCAATACACTTTTCGCATTTGCTGCAGTGTCATCGTTATACATGAATTCTACTTTGCATTTGTATCTGCTTGCTATGTTACAGAACATCCCTGCAGGTCTGAGATGTAGTCCCGTCGGATTTGTTATTGTAACTTTCTGTCTGATCATAATGTATTCTCCCCATTTCTGTCTGTTATTCGCTCTGGCCGTTCTGATTGTTTTCATCTGTCTTTGTCTGACTGCTGTTCTGGCTTTCCCCCTGTGTTTTACTGTTCTGCTTTGAGTTTTCAAGCGTGATCTCCACATTCACTTCATTCACAAGCTTGCAGCCATCCGGCAGTTCGACAGACACCGGAACGGTATATGTACCAGGCTCTGTATAATTCTTAAGATCAATGCTGACTTTCTTCGCAGGTGAGAACAGATTCAGCACATCATTCGGTCCCTTCACCTGTATCTCCAGATCAACAGTAGATCCGTAATTGATGCTCAGTCCGTCCGCTATATTCTCCAGGATGATCGATCCTGTCGATATCTCAAAGCTCTTTGTTCCCGGCTGTTGTACCTGGATGGATATTACCACCTTATTCGCATTCTCTTCCGCAAGGGACACACCGCTCGGAAGATAAGATGAGATATCAATGGTCTGCTCCGTTCTCTGTGTCAGTTCTTCTAATTTCAGGGCACTCGGTGGAATATCGATCTCTGAGATCTCTGCAAGTGTACTCTTATCACCTGTCACTTCCACTTCCTGCGGTTCTACCGTGATCTTGCCAAGTTTATACCCTTCTGCTGCTGACACCTCTGATGTATCCACTTTAAGCGGCACACTTTTTACCTGAAGCAGTTCTACTTCAACACTGACTCCTTCTTTTCCAAGGTTGTTTGCAAGAAGTGTCTGGTCGATCACGTTATTATTTGCATCATACAGTACCAGTTTTGCTTCTACCGTCTCATCTTCGGATAATCCGGATACATTTGCTTCTGCTGTTACTTTTGCAATATTGTTAATGATTCTCTTCGGTCCGCGAAGTGTTACTTTTTCCGGAAGTGCTTTCAGGCTTCCCACTTCATATCCGTTTCTTACCGTTCCTGTTGTTGTCGGTGTGATTGGGAAATTATTCTTCGCTTCCTCATCTATCTGGATCTGCAGATTTCTTGGATTTGCCGTTGCCTTTTCATATTTTCCTGTATATCCTTTGACCGTTACTTCAATCGGCACCTGTGTACGAAGCGTCAGTTCTTTCATGTTCGCTGTCGCAACAATATCCTCTGCCCTGATCTTATCCAGTACCGACCGCTGTGCTGTAACTGTTACATTAATCTCCTGTGTGTTATCCACGATCTGATACGTATTATTATTGTCTGTAATCACTTCTTCATGCGTTACCTGCACCGGGATATTGGAAAATGTCTTGTCATCCACCGGATCATCGATATTCACTACAACCAGCCATAAGAATGCCGCAATCAGGAAAGCCAGTATTTTCAGCGCAAGATTGTTAGTTATTCTTTTTCGCATGCTTCCGCCATCCTTTCCAAATTGCCTTTATTCTGTTGGTTTCACTGCTCTTATGCTGTACCTCTTCCAGCTTCACACGAAGTTCTGCTTCATTGATACTTCTTGTAAGCTCTCCTCCCTGTGCGACTGACACAGCTCCTGTCTCTTCTGATACCGTAATGACCAGTGCATCACTGACTTCGCTCATTCCTACTGCCGCACGGTGTCTGGTGCCCAGATCCTTGCTGATCCCCATATTATCCGAGAGAGGAAGATAGCAGGTTGCCGAGACGATCCTGTCACCTCTTACGATGATCGCCCCATCATGAAGCGGTGTATTATGTTCGAAGATATTGATCAGCACCTGACTTGATACCAGACAGTCCATCTGGATTCCGGTGCTTTCATATTCCGTAAGCCGTATTGCCTGTTCTACGACGATCAGAGCCCCTGTCTTGACTTTTCCCATGGCAAAGCATGCACGGATAATATCCTCTCTTGTTTCTTCACTGAAACGTATCTCCCGGTTCTGTTCAAAAGGAACAACTGATGTCAGGAATTGCTTCTCTCCAAGCTTTTCCAGTGCCCTCCGCAGTTCCGGCTGAAATACTACAATTGCCGCTGTAGCCATAACCGTCAGTGAATTTCTCGCGATGAACAGGATCGTATGCATCTTGAATATAGCTGCGAGAAGAATAAAGCCCGCAAGTACAATGATTCCTCTGAGCAGCATCCATGCTTTCGTATTCTTTATCCATATGATGATCTGATAGATCAGAAAAGTGAGGATCAGAACTTCTATGATATCTGTGATATGCACTCTCGGAATATAAAGTCCAATTCCATATTTATCAATAAAATCTGCAATTGTCTGTCCCATTCCTCTCACCTCCCTGCATGGTTTTTAATGATTTTTTCTGTCTTTCTATCTTTTTCTGCGGTTGCCTGCATGAAATTCATTTTCCAGACTCTGTGTCAGAAGCATCTTATCTACATCTTTCATGTCATGCTTTTTCGGTGCCGGTCCTCTCTTCGGCGAATGCTTTCTTGCCTGACTTGCCCGGATCTGTGCCGGACTTCTGTAGTCTGCATCACCGTATGACGGCTTCCGTTCTGCTTCTCTTTTCTGTCCATGTCCCGCATGTACTTCCAGATCGATGGCTTTTGTCTCTTCTTCCGCCGTATCCTGCGACAAACGTTTTACCGCTTCTGCATCGATGATCTCCGTCTCCTGACGTTCATTGATCTTCTTCACAGTCTTCTCCGGCGTTGTCATAGCAACCTTCGGTATTGCTTTTACATAGTAATAATATTCATCGTCTTCAAACTGCAGGCGTTCACTTCTTGCATAATCTACCGAGAACAGGAATAATTCCAGCACAAGTCCTGCAACGGCTGCCACAATATTTCCTATGATCAGCGGACCATAGGAGGTGTTTACGCCCAGTGCAATACTTCCCATTGCCGTTACGACCACATTGGCAATTGCTCCCGCAATAATCCCAATCTTCCAGGCATGATCCAGTTCCTGTCTGCGGATGGTATAAATGATAAAAAATCCAATGATAAATGCAACTATGTAGAGCCACATTTCTTTATTCTGGAACACTTTCTGTACGTATGTGCTGATCTCGGCAAGCATTGCCTTACTTCCAGACGTCTTAGATGCCGCACTTATTTTCTTAAGATATTCCATCATATAATATACAACAGTTCCACATCCCATCGGTACAAGACTTACCGGTGTATAGATCAATGCACATGCAACCGGTACCACAAACGGTATCTTAAGTGCAAATGCAATTGGTGTCAGAAGCACAACAAATGCCATCTTCGGTGCCAGTCTGATATAAAATATATACATGATCAGGAAGATCAGTGCAGACACTGCGAATATACCTATGGACGCTGCCAGTGTATGTGCAAGCAGCAGTATCGTTGCAAGTACCACCAGAACCGCCGGCGGCAGGAAAGTAGCAACCACAGCCAGCCCCAGAGAGATCACCGGTGAGGAAAGTGATTTCATAAATCCTGTATTCTGATTGATCATTGTAAATGTTATCATTGCCAGTATGAACTGAAAGGCTTTATCAAACGATTTGGAATGCTTCCCATAAACCGCTTCTATTCTTTCACGTATTACATATATATTGTCCATCTATCTTTTCTCCTTTTCATACATTTTCAGCAGTTGAATCAGATTATGATTATACTTTTTCACTCTTTTCCTTGCCTTTTTGTGTTTCTCATTATAAATGTGACTGGCAATTCCGCAATATACGATCACCACACCCACATAGCCTGCCAGAATGATCAGAAAAAGGAACAGGATCAGACCATTCGACATATTACTCATTATATCCTCCACACCGGCCAGTAAAAGCAGCGCCACCAGACACACATAACCGACTGATACGCTCAGAAATGCATATATAACGTGCAGGCTTGCATAATCTTTTCTATAATAGGAACTGATCTTAAAATCTTCTTTTCCATGTGTCTCTTCATAGAGAGCAAGTTTTGTCATTAATTTTACTTTTCTCTCATCTAACATATATCCACCTCAACATGATATTAATTCCATTAAAAACATCATTTTAAGTATAACAAATATCAGTACCCTTGTCCAATACTTATGGTTAAAAAGTAAACATTCTCTACACCTTTCTGTTTCAATACATTTGACACTGCATCAATTGTATTTCCCGTTGTATAAATGTCATCAACCAACAACACTCTCTTTACTGCCTGAAATGTATGTTTCACTGCAAATGCGTGCTTCAGATTCTTTTTTCTTTCCTGGTGACCTAGTTTTTTCTGCGGACTGGTCTTTCTGGTTCTTATCAGACTTTTACTGTCCACCGGGATTTCCAGGATTTTTCCTATTTCTTCTGCAAGTATCTGTGCCTGATTATATCCTCTTTTTCTCTTTCTTGAAGGATGCAACGGTACCGGCATAATAATATCCGGCCTCCATCTTTCTATTTCTTTTTGGAATTCTTTTACAAGTTCCTGACTATATAATATTCCGTATCTTCTTTGGTTATGGTACTTAAATTGATAAACAGACTGATTTACGGGGTTTTTGTGGTTCCACAAACTCAATCCCCGTTCATAATAATGATGTGTATGCATGCAGTCATAACAGTATTCCTGCTCTACACTACGGATCTGTTTTCCACATTGCATACACCTTGGTTCTCTGACTTTCACTAGTTCCAGCTTCTTTCTGCATTCTTTGCAGATGCCGTCTCTGCATACTTTTTGGCAGAATGGACAAACTTCCGGCCAGAGCAAAGATATGATTGATTCTTTAATCTTATTGATTTTTTTATGATTCATTTAATTCCCGGATTCGCTCTGCAAGACTCGTATTACGGTTCTGTTGATTCGTATTATGTATCATTTCCTGAAATACACTTTCATTTCCAATCACTGTAACACACTTTCTTGCTCTTGTAACAGCCGTATAAAGCAGATTTCTGTAATATAGCTGTCTTGGTCCCTGTAACAAAGGGATAATAACCGCCGGATATTCACTTCCCTGGGCTTTATGAATCGTTATAGCATAAGCCAGTTCCAATTCATCCAGCAGATTATACGGATACTTTACCAGCTTCTTTTCATCATACTCAACAGTAACCGTTTCCTCATATGTATTAATTTTACGTATGATTCCCATATCGCCGTTAAAGACACCGATTCCCTTATCGATCGTCATTCCATAGCGGGTAGAAATTTCCCATTCAAGCTGATAATTATTCTTAATCTGCATCACCTTGTCCCCCTCACGAAACAGGTGATCTCCGTATTCTTTTTCCTGTTTTCCAGGTTTCGGCGGATTCAGATATTCCTGTAATATCTTATTGATTCTCTCTACCCCCAACAGTCCTTTTCGCATCGGTGTCAGAACCTGAATATCCGCTTCTTTCGCATTCACAAACTTTGGAAGTTTCTTCTGGATCAATGTAATAATATTGCTGATGATCATATTCGTATCGTCACGTTTTAAGAAGAAGAAATCCATACTTTTATTGTCCAGAACAACCGGTTCTCCCCGGTTGATCTTATGCGCATTCACAATAATATCACTTTCTCCGGCCTGTCTGAATATCTTCGTCAGTTTTACAACCGAAAAGCACTCCGAAGAAATGATATCTTTCAGTACACTTCCCGGTCCTACACTTGGAAGCTGGTTCACATCCCCCACCAGGATCACACGTGTTCCGGGTACGATAGCATTCAGGAGTGCATACATAAGTGGCAGATCTACCATCGACATCTCATCAATAATAACTACATCTGCTTCCAGTGGATTTTCTGCATTCCGCTGGAAGCCCCCGATTGTCTCATCATCCGGATTTCCTGACACTTCTAGAAGACGGTGTATCGTCTGTGCTTCACAGCCGGTTGCCTCAGTCATTCTTTTTGCCGCCCTTCCTGTCGGTGCGGCCAGGTAAATATCCAGCCCTTCACTTTCAAAAAAATGTATCATAGCATTGATCGTAGTCGTCTTACCGGTACCAGGTCCCCCTGTCAGGATCATCAGACCATGCCTTACTGCTTCCATTACAGCAGTCTTTTGCATATCATCCAGATACAACTCTGTATTTTTTTCGATTTTATTAATCCGGCGTATTAAGTTAGCATCTGCAATTTCAAAATCAAGATTAAGATCATGCAGCATTTTTGCTGTATTTAGTTCAGTGTAATAAGCGCTCATGCTGTAGACGCATACTTCTTCCTGATTTTCTTTCAGCATCAGTTTTCTGTCCACTGCAAGATCCATGATATGCTTCTCAACCAGATTTTGGCTAACCCCAAGAAGTTCCACTGTCCGTATAATCAGTTCTGTCTTTGGCAGATACA
>ENA-ORTG01003966-ORTG01003966.1-human-gut-metagenome-genome-assembly--contig:-NODE-3966-length-9952-cov-3.010205_pt1 | contig 9952 bp, 8 predicted proteins | sample MGYA00241906_ERZ509176 | MGnify/ENA primary metagenome ERZ509176 (study PRJEB26280, sample SAMEA2338811) | human gut metagenome | biome: human gut; feature: human-associated habitat; material: faeces... | reverse complement strand
TGTCTTTTCCGGATACTCCAAGAACTACTCCTGCTTCTGTTGCAACAGCATTCATTGCTTCATAGTTGGAAGCGTTTGCTCCGTTAAGAACCGGTTTGCCATCTTTGCATACTTCAAGAGCTGCTTTTGCGATTTCTGGATCTGTGCATCCAAGGATCAGAGTTCTTCCCAGACCTTTTGCTTTTTCTACAAGTGCTGTATATTTAGCAGCATCTGCTTCTGCATCGCAGTTCACGTATACAAGTTCTACATGCATTCTTTCACCGATACGGTCATAGTCTACATGTGGGATTTCTGCAAGTTTAGCCTCAACTTCTGCATCATCCATGCATGTGCAGAGAGATACAGCATATCTTGGTTTGCTTACAAATGTTTTTTCATGTCTGAACAGAACAGTTTCTCCACCGAGTGTGAACTCTGCATCGCCTGTTCCGATCTTGATTGTCTTCATCGGCGGAGCAGTTGCCTCAGAAAGGGAAGCCAGTGCTTCGTCAGACATATGTGGACACTGTTCAATTTTCATTGCGCCCTGTGCAACTTTCATGGAGAAAGCCATACATGTCGGACATCCACATTCCTTACAGTTTTTCTTTGGTGTTAATTTAAAAATCTGAATACCATTCAGTGCCATAGCTAATTATTCCTCCTATTATTTACACAAGTGCTTTGATCATTTTGGAAATAGTCTTAATTGATTCCGGATGTCTTAAGATTACGGCATCAGAACCAGCTGCAAGGTCTGCTGCTGCTGTCATAACTTCCATATCGATTCCACGCTCGTCTGCTGATCCCCATTCAGGCATATCAGCTTCAGAAGCTGTTGCTTCTTTAACTGCCCATGTCTCTGCGGATACAGGTGTAATAATAGGCATCTGCAGCATATTGTCGTTCTGTCCTAATGCTGCACCTTTGATACGGTCCATAGTAGATACTACGTACTCATATCCGTAACCAGCTGCTGCACTACCGATGTTCATAACGATCTTCTTCGCATCAACACCAAGCTGTGTAGTAACAACGTTCAGCTGTTTTGCAAGGTTGATATCAACGGCTGATTCAGCACCAACGATCTGATTATAAGCAAGACCTGCTGCTGCACCGATTGCTTTGTAGTTTTCTTCTTTTTCGGAAAGAAGAAGGGCATTTCTTCCCTGAAGGACTTCTGCTACTTTCGGGAGAAGTTCCGCATCCTTCTCTACGTTTTTGCAGCCTTCTACAACCAGTGGACAGTCAATAGCGCCTGCTACTTCTTTAACAACCTCGATCAGTTCATCGATAGATTTGTTTACCCCGTTCGGATCTCCACCGTCAAGGATGAGGGCAACAAAATCTGCGCCTTCGATAGCTGCTGCTTTTTTTGCGATATCAGCCATGGAAGTAGCGCCTTCATAATAAGCTTTTACACCTTCGGAAAACTCATCCAGACCCAGATCTGAAATCTCAACACCGATCTTTGGTGTGTTCTCTGTCGGTGCATCAAAGGTGTAGAACGGGAAAGAATTTTCTCCGCCGATTGTCACAGTCTTATCTCCGCTTCCGATTGTGACAGCGTTAATCTTTGCATTAAATTTCTGTGGTTTCTGATTAAACGGCATTTCTCATAAGCCTCCTCTAAATTATTAAAAACTCAACTACTATTATACTACATAAAATTACCAGTGACAAGATAACACAGGTCTTTTACGTTAAAAAAATATCAAAAATCGTCACATGTGCAAAGATTTTGCACTGTCACAGCCGGTTGTTTGTAACAGCTTTACGTTGTGATTCGATTTTCATTTCAGATAAACCCTGAATTTTTCCTGCGACTCGCTGTTTGCAACAGCTTTACGTCGCAGTTCAAAACTCAGGGTTAAACCCTCAGGGAAAGAATGCAAGCATTCTTTCCCTGTGCAGGGTTTACATCATTGGATCCATAGCCAGTGCCGGATGTCCTTTTTCTGTAAGGTATTCAACCAGTGCTTCCGGATCTGTTGCTACTGTCTCATCACCGATCATATCAGTGAAGTTTTCAATTCCGTAAAGTTCCTGTGCTGTCTTATTCAGACGTTCAGCAACGAATTCTTTCAGTTCTTTTGGCATCCATACGATACGCTCGATACCGCCTTCAGCCTTCATGAATTTCTTGGAAGAAATGAAATGTTTTCCATGTCCCATGAATCCAGGTGTCTGAACACCGCCGCCTGTCATGGATGCCATTTCCGGGAATGTCATTCCAAGAGGAGTCATGCCTGCATACTCACGGTTTGCAATGACAACACCGTTGGAGAATGGTTCGATACCACAGATACACTCGAAGCATCCGCATGATGTCATAGGATCCTGCATGATGGAGTACAGTGTAACGTGCTCCAGAGCACCCTGTGAGAATTTCTGAACTGCTTCATCAACGTCTTCATAAGAACCAAGGTTCTCATCGATCGGACGTTCTTTTGTGATAACCTGGCAAGGTCCGTTCGGATCCAGCTCGTTGGTAGCTTTTGCATCCAGCCATGAAACGGCACCGCAAAGTCCAAGTCTCTCAGGTGTAACAACACAAACGTGAGACGGGGAGAATGCCTGGCAGAGGATACAGCTGTAATATACGTCTACAGATTCATCTGTCAGAGTATCAAGACGTTCATCACGTTTGTCAAAGATCGGGATTGCAACTTCATGACGTACTCTTGTACATTCTGCCGGATCTGTATAGATAACAACTTCACATTTGTCAACAACTGCGTCAAACTCGTTCTTAACAGAAGCGTAAAGAACTTCACCGATATGTTTGATCTTGAAGCCTGCAGCAAATGCATCTTTGCTGATACGGATTCTCTGCATATCTCTCTGTCCTGTATGGTATACACCTTCGATACAGTTGATGTAGTTATGGAATTTACGCTCGATAACCGGTTCAAAGTCTGGCTGCATGTTCTTGCCTGCAACTTTAACAATATAGGCGATGCTGTTCTTGCTTCCAAGTTCCATGTCGTCTACTTCTGGTCCGACTACTGTAATCTTGTGATCTTCTACTTCAGAAGCGTCACATGTCTGTACAAGCTCTGCACAGTCTACACGGGAACCGTCAAACTCAACCTGCATATCTTTACGGCGGATGATCTCACCTTCGAATGCAGATGCGAATGCAACCGGAATATCGATATTTGTGATCTTGATCTTAATGTCACGTGCTTCAAGAGATGTAGCATTGAATTTGCTTACGTCTTCCTGAACGATCAGGCTCTTTGGTACACGGAAGATATTTTCTGTTTCGTTTGTAATAACCGGGAATCCAAGTGCGATAGCACCTGCGCCACAGGCTACGATAACATCATCCAGAGGTTTGAATGCGTTAACGAATGCCGGTACACGATCCATTGTGTATTTCATCAGTGTGCCTGCATCTCCAGGTGTTACGTTACCAAAGATCAGAGCTGCACGAAGAGCTACAGATACTACATGGATAACTGCTGTAACGTCTTTTCCAAGCGGAATAACACGTACGTTTGCACCTGTCTTCATTCCTGCTTCTGCAACCTGGTCGATGATTCCGCCAACCAGTGTTACCAGGATACCCTGTGCCTGATAACTCTTAACAAGAGCAACGCCTTCTTCTACTGTAGGAGCAGATCCAAGGATTACTGCTACACCAGGGATATCGCCTGTTACAAGCGGTACACCAAGTTCACGGATAACTGCATCTGCAAGATGTCCGTAGCATGGTTCTTCGTATGGTGTTGCACCATCAATGTATTTCAGAACTTCGATGAATTCTGCGCAGAGTGCTGTGGCAACACCAGACATGAATGCATCATTTAATCTTTTTTCTCTTGTCATAAGTGTTTTAACAACACCAAGAGCTTCTTTTAATTCTTTTAAAGTCGTAACTTTGGTTCCTGTTACAGCATAGTAACATGGAAGGCTGTAAGCGGTGTTCGGGAAGCTGACAGCTTTGTCTTCGCCATACTGAGCGATTGCTCCGTCAATAGCGCCCTCTGTTAAACCATATACAGCATCATTTCCGCCGAATACTCTATCAAATAAAGTCACTTTAATACCTCCTGTTTTTACAGATTTGAATTCTGATCAATCTTTTCTTTTATTTTTGTGATTTCAGCTGTTACAGTCTCACTGAAATCATAAGGGGATTTACCCTGACGGTCAGCGTCGATAACCTCCGTATTGTAATGGAGTATGCCAAGAAGGTCTTCTGCCGGGATTCTGGAACGGATAAATTCCTCATCCTCTGTATTTCTGACCTTGTTTGCCACAACCTTAACCTGTGCTACTCCAAGATCACTGGCAAGACGCTTGACATTCTTGTATGTCTGTACACTTCTTGCACCTGGTTCGATCACTACGATAAATGCGTCAACTCCCTCTGTGGTTCCTCTGCCGAGATGTTCCAGGCCGGCCTCCATATCAAGAATTACCACATCTTCTCTTCTCAGTACCAGATTGTTGATAATACGTTTCAACATTACATGTTCCGGACATACGCATCCGCCGCCGCCTGTCTCGACAGTTCCCAGGACAAGGAGCCGTACGCCATTACAGACCTTACCATATTTCTCCGGAATATCGTCTACTTTCGGATTCAGATGATAGAACTGATTTCCTGCTGTCGCACCTGTACGTTCCTCCACAAGCTTACGCATTTTGGAGATTGGTACGATGGAATCCAGCGTTTCCTCGTCAAATCCCAGCGCCAGGCCAAGATTCGCATCCGGATCCACATCTGCTGCAAGTACCGGTCTGCCCTCTGCTGCATACAACCTGGCCAGCGTTGCTGCAAAAGTAGTTTTGCCTACGCCGCCTTTTCCTGTAACTGCTATTTTCATTTTATGTCATCCACCTTTTATTACAATTTTAGATTACAGCTGATTAGATTCCTAATGCTGTTCTCTTTTCTTCAATTCTTTCGATCATCAGATCAACTAATTTCTCAATATCTGTTTCTACTGTATAAGCAGCTCCTGTCCATTTTCTTGTTCCCTCTGTAAGAAGCTCTCCCATTTCTGAAGAACCGGAAACATATGGATCAACACCAAGGAATGTATCAATACCAGTACCAACTACGTAGTTACCGATGGATACAGCTTTTTCAGACATCCACTCAGGAGCACATCCAACTACCGGAAGCTGATTGATCTGAAGTCCTGAATCTTTTGCAAGTTCAGCAGCCAGGATCATCATACGGGAGATATCTACGCAGGATCCCATGTGGAGTACCGGTGGGATATCAGCCAGCTCACAGACACGTTTCAGACCTGCACCGCAGAGTTCTCTTGCGGATTTGTCCATCAGACCAGCCTTTGCAGCTGCCTGTGCGGAACATCCGGAAGCGATGATAACGATATCGTTTGCGATACATTTCTTCATCAGTTCGATATGTGCATAGTCAGGACGGATCTTAGGATTGTTACATCCAACCATAGCAACAGCACCACGGATAACACCGGAAGTGATGCACTCAAGTAATGGTTTTGTTGTTCCTGTTACATCAACCTGAGAGTTTGTAACACCATCAAGAACTTTTACAATTGCTTCCAGAGAGTAACCAACGGTAGCTTTCTGTTTCAGCTGCGGGATATGTACAAGTTCTGGTTTTCTGTTCTTGAAGTTATCGATAGCCATCTTAACGATTGCTTTTGCGTTTTCTCCTGCTGTCTCAGCATTGAATCTGATGAATTCAGAATCCGGCATCTGAGCGATCGGAGAAGTTGTGATAAATTTGGTGTGGAAGCATTTGCTCAGAGGTCCTAAGGCCGGGAAAATACACTGAACGTCAACTACGATTGCTTCGCAGGCACCTGTCAGTACTACGTTTTCCTGCTGCAGGAAGTTACCAGCCATCGGAACACCACGACGCATAGCTACTTCGTTTGAAGTACAGCATACACCGGAAACAGTGATTCCTTTTGCTCCTACAGATTTTGCATAATCGATCATTTCTTTGCTGTCTGCATATTCACAGATCATCTCAGAAAGACTCGGATCATGTCCGTGTACAACGATGTTTACGTTTTCTTCAACCATAACACCAAGGTTTGCTTCTGTGTCGATCGGCTTCGGAGTTCCGAACAGTACGTCAGAGAACTCTGTTCCCATCATGGAACCGCCCCATCCATCTGCAAGGCCGCAGCGGAGAGACTGTTTTACAAGTGCTTCCGGAAGAGAAGAACATCCCATATGAGTCATATGCAGAGAACTTGCAACTTCACGGTCGATCGCACGTGGTGCGATTTCATTTTCGATAAGTTTTTCTTTCTGTCCAGCCGGCATTCTGTCGAGGAATCTCTGGTATCCGAACGGTTTACCATATTCCATAAGGCCAAGTTCAGCCATCTCGTGAGCCAGATCATAAATGTCTTTTCCTTCTGTTTCTACGCCCCATTCTTTAGCGATGCGGAGCAGCTTTTCAGGATCTTTTACCTGATAGTTTCCGCCTTCTTTTGCGCAGTACAGTGTGTGGCAGATTTCACGACCGTGATCAGAGTGAGTAGCTGCACCACCAGCTGTGAATTTCAGGAAGTTTCTTCCTACGATACCGTGTGCATCGCATCCGCAAACTCCTCTTGGAGCCTTAGGTGTAATACGACATGGTCCCATAGCACAGATTCGACAGCAGATACCCTGCTCACCGAACTTACAGTGTGGAGTCTGGTTTTTTACACGAAACTGCCAGGCATCTGCGCCTACCTTTGCGCCAGTTTCCAACAGTCTGTTGGTAGCAGCTTCAAATTCTTCCACTGTAGTTAATTTGAATTCACTCATTATAGACCTCCTTTAATTTGTACATGAATGAGTTCATGTATTTATAGTGTTTTCTATATAATAACCCTCGAGACAGAACCCATCCCCGCCCATGGGTTATTTTCGTATTAAAAAATTTGCCTTTTCGGCACAAATACCCTTGCTATCTTCAAAAGGTAGCAAGGGTCCTTTTTAAAGATTTAATTTTTTTACAATTTCTTTCAGTGCAACCTTAACCGGATTATCCTCCGGCAGAGCTGCTGTCGGACGGCCTTCGCAGTCATACTCATAAACAGTTTCATCCTGCGGTACCACACCGAGAAGATGAAGTCCCTGTTTTTCTATTTCTTCTTTGATTCCGTCGTTCAGTTCACCTTTCGGTGCACGGTTAACGATCAGACCGACTGTTTCCGGATGCATATTACATTCATCGATCAGCTTTGCAATTCTGCCAACTGCCTGAATTCCTCTTCTGGAGCAGTCACTGACAAGGATTGCCGTCTGCATGGACGGAAGGACACCTCGGCTGATATGTTCCATACCTGCCTCGTTATCCACAACGATATAAGGATAGTGGTTCTGATATTTTGCAAGCTGCGCCTGAAGCAGACCATTTACATAACAGTAACAGCCTTTCCCCTGTGTTCTTCCCATAACGAGAAGGTCAAAGTCATCTTCTTCAGTTAACGCATCCTCAAAACGCATCTCTGCGTAATCTGCTTTTGACATTCCTTTCGGAATCGGGCTTTCTTTAACCAGTTCTGCCTGTGCAATTTCTTCTCTGACGTCGCCGAGAGTTGTCTCAACTTCCACTCCGAGGACTTCATTCAGATTGGAGTTTGCATCTGCATCTACTGCAAGGATTGGTCCTTTGCCCTGTTCGCAGAGATACTGGATCAGCATTCCGCATAAAGTAGTTTTACCAACGCCGCCTTTTCCGGCGACAGCAATTACGTGTGCCATAATAATAGAGTGCCTCCTGCTCTAATTCCGCATTTATGAAATTATAAATCCGTAATTTAGTCTTTCTAGTCTTACTTCGAGTTATACAAGTGTACGCATACCGGATTCTTTGATGATCTCGCTTACGTCTTTCCACTTGTTCAGTGCATACAGATGGATACCTTCTACGCCGAGAGCGCGATATTTATCAATCTGTTTGATCGTATATTCGATGCCGGCTTTCTTGAAATCTTCTTTCTTCTGCTCAAGAGCATCGTCGAATGGAGCTTTGTCGAATGGGTTCGGGAAAATCCAGTATTTGGAAATCAGTCTGGAAAGTTCACGATCCATTACGCAGCCGTTACGGGACAGTGCCATGTTGATTGTAGCAGCCTGATCAAGGATTGGCATAATACCTACATCGATTGGCATTGTAACACCGGCTTTGCGGATCTTGTCCTGCCAGCGTGCAAACTGTTCCATATCCCAGCAAAGCTGAGTCATGATATAGTCAGCACCGTTGTCCTGTTTCATTTTAAGGACAGATATATCAGCATCCAGACTGCGACATGCAATATGTCCTTCCGGTGAACCTGCTACTGCGATTTCAAATTTGTCGCCAAATTCTTTACGGATAAATTTAACAAGGTCTGTTGCATAGTTGAAATCTCCGCCTGTGGAATTCTCTCCACGCGGGAAGTCACCACGAAGTGCAAGGATATGATCAACGCCTTCGCTTAAATAAGTTTCAAGCTGATCTTTGATTCCCTCTTTTGTGTTTTTGATAACTGTGAAATGAGTTACCGGTACAGCGCCGGCTTTCTTAACCATCTGACATACTTCTCTGTTGGTGCCGACGTTTCCGCCGCCTGCTCCGTATGTAACAGAAATGTATTCCGGTTTGAACTCACAGAGATGTTCAATTGTTCCCGGAAGATTTTCCATTCCCTTGTCTGTCTTCGGCGGGAAGAGTTCAAAGGAGAGGAGCTGTCTTTCTTTCATCAGTTCTGTTAATTTTACTGTTGCCATATTACATACCTCCACATATATGTTTTTTATCTAATGGGTTTTCGTTACCACCCTTAAGATCTGATTAAGATTTATTCACAGGCCAGCTTTACAATGCTGTTTGCCAGATCTACCATAAGGATACGGCCTTCTACAACTCTTTCATCACCCATGATATCTCTGAGTACAAGTTTATTTCCGTCTACATCAATTCTGGCTACATTTTTAAAGATTACAGAATCATCACTTTCTTTATATACTGTTGCAAGACACATATTTCTGCCTCCTATATTATGTCATTGTCTATATTCACGGATTTCATGTTCAAACGCCTTTACCTGCAAGTATAAGTGGCATTTTGACCTTTGAAGTCCGGTATATTATTTCATTTCTTCTTTAACTAAAGTCAGCGCAAGTCCCAGCCGCATATTGCCTTTCTGGAAATCAGCCACTGCTTCTTTGATTGTCTTAGCTGAATTGCCAAGACCCATCTTCTCAAGGTTGTCGGCCATCTGGTCGAGTTCCGCTGCGTGGTGTTCATTATGCTGAAGCATATATGTCAGCAGCGCAACCGTTTCTTTCTTACAATCACCGCCCTCACAGGATCCGCAGTGATCTGTACTCCCACAGTCTCCATGAGAATGTGTGTGTTCCCCATCGCCATGTGTGTGTGAATGTGTATGTGTCACACCGTCCGCATGAGTATGTGCATGAGAATGCTCCGGTGTATGTTCATGTCCGTGCTGAACGAGATTTCCGTTCTCATCCTTAATAAGATGCATGTTATTCTCCTTTCTCCGGTTCTACCTCCGGAACGCCTGTAAACAGGCGCACTTATGACAAGAATTTATCAATTAAATCCATTATACATCTTTTATTTCTGTTTATCAAGAATATAATAAGAAAAAATAGACAAAAGCAGTTGTCGTTCTCTTACTTTTTTTTACATATTTATAAATCATCAGCTTATGTTTTTGTTATGCAAATAACATGGTCGTTAAATTAATAACACCCGATCATTTACATTATTCCACAACACTTGTATTAATTTTTTAACATATTTGATGTTCTTCTTTCACAATTTTATGGTATAATATACAAAAATTGTGGATTTTGCTAACAAGGAGGAATCATTTTGACCACTTCCGTATTTTTAAATAATGACCGTACCATGCCATTACTCGGTCTGGGATTATATAAGATCACTGACAATGCCGAAGCAGAAACAGCGATCACTGCTGCTGTCCAGAACGGTTATCGGCTGGTT
>ENA-ORTG01003955-ORTG01003955.1-human-gut-metagenome-genome-assembly--contig:-NODE-3955-length-9989-cov-2.239783_pt1 | contig 9989 bp, 10 predicted proteins | sample MGYA00241906_ERZ509176 | MGnify/ENA primary metagenome ERZ509176 (study PRJEB26280, sample SAMEA2338811) | human gut metagenome | biome: human gut; feature: human-associated habitat; material: faeces... | reverse complement strand
CGGGCGAAGTCGCCGCTGCCGCCGATGCCGTTGAGCATCTTGCTGCCCATCTGGTGCGTGGAGTTTACGTTGCCGTAGATATCGACCTCGACGGGCGTGTTCAGCGCGATGATGCCGAGACGGCGGATGACCTCCGGATGGTTGGATATCTCCTGCGGGCGGATGACCATCTTGTCGCGGTACTGGTCGATATTCTCGAAGAAGCGTTCGCGGCTGTCGGCGGCAAGCGCGATGGAGCTTGCGGAGACAAAGTCAATAACGCCCTGGTCGATGAGCGAGAAGGCCGCGTCCTGCATGACCTCGGTGTACATCGTGAGTCCCTTGAAGCCGGATGCAGACAGAACGCTCAGAACAGCGTTGCCGACGGAGCCGACGCCGGACTGTATCGGGCCGGGATCGGCGGGGAGCCGTCCGGCGGCGATCTCGTCCTTGAGGAACTTTACGACGTTTTCGCCGACCTTCTGCGTCGCGGGAGTGACGGGCTTGAACTTCTGGGGCGGGTCAAGCTTATCGGTCATTACAAGGGCCGCGATCTTCTCCGGCGGGCAGGGCACGTAGGGTGTGCCAATGCGGTCGCGCGGGTCGGTGATGTTTATGATGCGGGCGTGGGGCGGGATGCCGACCTCGAAGATGTCGTGCATGCCCATAAGTCCCATAGGGACGGAGGTGTTGACCTCGGCGATAACGAAACGCGCGTTGTGCACGGCGGCGTCGGTGCTGCCCGCGGAGGCGCAGAGGTACAGGCCGTCCTCGGTGATGGCGACGCACTCGACGATCGCAACATCAACGCCCTGAAGGGTCTGCTGGTTGAGATTCATCGGGAAGTGCGAAATGTGAATGTCGCTGAAGGATACGCTGCCGTTATTGATCGCGGTGCGCAGATCCTTGTTGGTCTGGTGGCCGAAGCGCTTTTTCACGCATCCCGCGCGGACGAGCGCGCCGTCGCAGTCGTCACCGACCGCGGCGCCGACCAGAATGGTCAGATCCTTGGCGTGCCCGGACGCGGCGAGCGCGCTGGGCACGGCCTTCGGATAGCCGACGCTGGTGAAGCCGCTGAGGCCGATGGACATGCCGCTCTTGACGAGCTGCGCGGCCTCTTCGGCGGACATTATCTTGCTTTTAAGGGAAGCTGCTACTCTTTCCATTGATCAAACTCCGTTCAGCCGTTGAGACCCTTTTCGTAACCGAACATAAAGGCCTTCAGGTTGAGGTCGACGACCTTGGGGTTCATAACCTCTTTGATGGCTTCGAGCGCGTTTTCCTTGGTGAGCTCTGGGTTCTTGGCCACGAAGAAGCCCATCATGACGATGTTGGTGCAGACGACGCGGAAATTCTCCTCGGCGTACTGGGTGGCGGGGAACATGTATATCTCCTTCGCACCGCAGTCCTTGACATCATCCTCGGGAACGAAGGTGCTGTCAACGAAAACGCGGGTGTTGGGGTTGATATCGCCCTTGAACTTATCAAAGCTGGGCTTGTTGAAGGCCACGAAGCAGTCGAGCACGTCGGCCTTGACGTAGTCAATTCTCTCATCGGAGACTACAAGCTCCGCCTTGCACGCGCCGCCGCGAGCCGCGGGGCCGTAGCTCTGGGTCTGGGCGACCTCATAATTATTCTGTACGCCGTAGGCGTTTGCAAGCAGCACGGCGAGGGAGATAACGCCCTGTCCGCCGGAGCCGCCGAATCTGAAATCTTTACGCATAGCTGATCTCCTCCTTATTCCTTGGTGACGCTGATGCAGACATCCGGACAGGTGCGCTCGCACATCCGGCAGCCGATGCAGGCTTCGGGGTTTTTGGCGTAGGGCATGAGGTAGCCGCCGCGGCTGCGCTCATGGCCGATCTCAAGCACGCCCTTCTTGCAGGCTCTGACGCAGAGGGCGCAGCCCTTGCACCATGCGGAATCTATTGTGATTTTCATTTCTTCGCTTCCTCCTTCTTTTCTGCCTGAACGTCGCACAGCTCTTCCTTGGTGTCATCGACGTAGAGAATGCCGAGACCGATCTTGCCGTCGGGAGCCTCGGTCTGGCCGGGCTTGAGAACGGCGACCTGCTGCTCGTACCAGTCGTACATTTCGGTCGGGGTCTTGAAGTTGAATATGTTTCTGCCTGCGGTGGTCGGGCAGGGGGAGAGAACCTCGATGAAGGAGAAGCCCTTGTGCTTGATGCCCTCTTCTATGGCTTTCTCGAGCTGGATGGGATGAGTGACGCTGGCTCTGGCGTAGTAGGTAGCGCCTGCGCCGGTGACGAGCTTGTACATGTCGAAGGGGTGCTCCTCGTTGCCGAGAGGAGAGGTCTTGGTGATGGCGCCGTAGGGAGTGGTAGGGGCGCGCTGGCCGCCGGTCATGCCGTAGATGTAGTTGCTCATCATGATAACGGTGATGTCAACGTTGCGCTTCGCGGCGTGGATGAGGTGGTTGCCGCCGATACCGGCGCAGTCGCCGTCGCCGGAGAAGACAACAACCTTCTTGTCGGGGTTGACGGCCTTCAGACCCTCGGCCTGAGCAAGAGCGCGGCCGTGCAGGGTGTGCAGGCAGTCCATGTCGATATATACGGGAGCCCAGGAGGAGCAGCCGATGCCGCTGACAAGACCCATTTCGTTCTCGCCGATGTTCAGCTTGTCAAGGACGCGCAGGAAGGCGTTGACGACTATGCCGTGGCCGCAGCCGGGGCAGAATATGAAAGGAAGGGTCTCCTTACGGATGTATTTCTCTGCGATACTGTTCATATTACTTCACCTCAACGATCTTTTCATAAATTGCTTTCGGAGCGGGGAACGCGCCGCCGATGGAGTTGAAGCCCTCGACCTTGTCGTAACCCGCTATGCGCTGCACCTCGCGCTTGTATTCGCCGACGTTCATTTCGGGAACGATGACGCGCTTTGCCTTTTCGCATGCGGCGCGGATCTGCTTTTCGGGGACAGGCCATACGGTATTAAGCTTCAGCATGCCGACCTTGCGGCCTTCGCCGCGTGCACGGCGAACTGCGGAGAGCGCGCTGCGGCTGACGGAGCCGTAGGCAACGAGAACGGTCTCGGCGTCCTCAAGGAAGAATTCCTCGACGGAGGTGATATCGTCGATGTTGCGGAGTATCTTGTCGCAGTAGTGGTGGATGGCTGCGGAACATACCGCGGGATCGGTACCGGCACGGATGCCGCGCTCGTCGTGGAGCTGGCCGTCAACGAGAACATGCTGTCCCTCAAAGAAGCGGACTCTTGCGGGGATGCCGTTTTCGTCGGGTCTGTAGATGGCGTCGCACTTGCCTTCGTACTTGTCGTCGAATATCTCAACGGTCTCGGGGATGACGAGCTTCTCGCGGGTGTGGCCGACGGTCTCATCGGACAGCACGAACACGGGTACTCTGTACTTCTCTGCGAGGTTGAAGGCGCGGACGGTGAAGTCAAAGGCTTCCTGAACGGAGGACGGGGTGAGGGCGATTATCTCGTAGTCGCCGTGTCCGCCGTAGCGGGTCTGCATGATCGCGTCCTGCGAGGTGCAGGTGGGCTGGCCGGTCGCAGGGCCGCCGCGCATGACGTTGACGATCACGGCGGGGACGCGGGCGCCTGCGCAGTAGGAGATGCCCTCCTGCTTCAGGGACACGCCGGGGCTGGAAGAAGAGGTGATGACGCGGGCGCCGGTACCGGCGGCTTAGCCGATGCCTTCGATCATCAGGGAGTAGCCCGGGCCGGAGGTGGCGGTCATTGCGCGCGCACCGCCCCAGCTTGCGCCGATGACGGCATTGATGGATGCGAGCTCGTCTTCCATCTGCATGAATACGCCGCCGGCTTCAAACATCTTACTGGAGAGGTATTCGGGGATCTCAGTGGCCGGGGTTATAGGATAACCGGCCATGAACCGACAGTCGGCCGCCAGAGCGCCGGCTGCGCATGCTTCGTTGCCCTGCATAAGCTTAGGGCCGCTGTTTTCAAGCTTTTTAACTCTCATGGTCAAAACCTCAATTCTATAAAATATAAAGCCGGCAGGGGCGCAACAGGAGATGAAATGGTCACGCCCACTCGCCGGCTGCATACGCTTTCTGCCTTACGGGGATGCCGTTAAGACCGGTATATGCACAGCTGATGCTGTATTTATAATTGGATCACAGAGCCGTGAATGCCGGCCAGTACCGCACGAAGAGCCAGCCCATCACGCTGACAAGCAGGATCATGCATCCGGTGACAACAACGCCTTTGCGGAACATGAACCGTGTGTCGAGTCCGTAGCCCACGGGGATGGAACGGATGGAGGTGGGCAGGGTGAAGGACAGGTTGTAGGATACGGTGGCTATCCAGAGGTAGGGGATCACGGGCAGGCCGAGTCCCTGTGCAATGCTGATGACTATCGGAATCGTAACCGCGGCGCAGGCCGTGTTGTTGACGACGTCCGACAGGATAACGTTAAGGGTGACTATCGCTATGATAAGGGTGAATTCGCTGTGGAAATTGATTCCGGAGATGATCTCTGCGAGGGTATCCGCCGCTCCGCTGCCGTTGACGAGCGCGCCGAGCGCCGTGCCGCCGGAGAAGAGGAAGAACAGACCCCACATCAGATTTTTCTCGGCCTTCTCCCAGGTGACGACCGCTTCGCCATGCTCATCCTTGAGGAAGAACATCAGCAGACCGCCGATGAGAAAAATGTAGCCGGGCTTGAGAGCGGGTAGCAGCTGCTGATAAAGCCCACGCGTAAATGCAAGTATCGCCGCAGCGAAGAAGATCACCATCGATGCTTTGCCCGCGCGGTCGAGCTTTGGGAAGCTGCGGCACAGCTCACGGAAATGCTCTCTCGAGCAGTCAAAATGCTTTTTGCCGCAGTCTCCGCCGACAAGGAACAGCGCAGTGACCGCGGTCGCAAGCAAGGTGAACGGGAGCATACGCACCACCCAGTCGGAATAGAGGAACTCGGTGCCGGTGAAGCCCTCAATGTAGGACACCGTTACGAGATTCATCGCTCCGCCGAGCGGGGTCAGCATACCGCCGTTATTCGCGCCGTAGACGATGGCAAGCAGGATAAGCGAGGCGCTCTTGCTGTTTTTGACGTCGCCCTCTCCTACCGCCTTGAGCATGGACATTGCTATGGAGCACATCACCGCCGCCACGACCGTATTTGGCAGGACGGACGAGAGCAGCGTTGCGATGATGAACCAGACAAGGATCTGCTGCTTGACAGAGGTGCCGACAAGGGCGAGCGAGCGCGCCGCTATGCGCTGGTCAACGCCTGTGGCCTCCCATGCCATGCTTATGATATCAGAACCCGCCAGAAGGAAAACCAGCTCCGCCGAATAGCAGCTTATTACGCTCTGCATATCGGTGAGTGAGAAAATGGCATTTATCGCTACGGGCAGGAATGCGGTTATTGCTGCCGGTACCGGAAGGGTAACCCACCATACTCCCATCCAGAGCACCGTTCCCAGCGCCAGGCGGATCTTGAGATCCAGCCCGGCGTAAGGAATAAATGCGAGCAGGAAGAGAGCGGGACCCAGTAACAGACATATCTTCTTTTTTATATCGATCCCTCCCTGCGTTCAGTGCTTATCAAAGAATACCGATCACGGGGAACCAGACGTTCACGAGGAACACAAAGCCGATGATGACGAGCACCGCTATGACTATTGCGCCCTTGAGCTGCTGAGCCGTGGAGAATCTGTCGGTGGAAGCGTAGATGAGGTTCGGAGCGCTGTTGAAGGGCAGGAAGTTTGCACTCGGGGCAATGGCCATAACGGTCAGCAGACCCATGGTGTAAACGTCGAAGCCAAGAGCCGCGGCCATCGTCATGCTGACGGGAACCAGAACGGCTTCCATAGCGTTCATGCCGGCGAAGATGATGTGGCTGACAACAACGAACGCGAGCCAGATCGTGATGAACAGAGTAGGATCCATTGCGGAGAAAGCAGGGTTGGTGGTAAACATAGCATCAACGAGCCACTGGAAGCCGCCGGTCTTATTGACGCAGGAGGCCAGGGACATCGCGAAGCCGAGCTGGATGAATGCAGGCCAGGCAAAGTTCGGGCCGACATCCTTGAAGGAGCAGACGCCGATGCCGGGGCAGAGCATCAGGAAGATGGTGACAAAAACGACGTAGTCGGGAGCGACATGGTGGATGCCGTTGGTGCAGAACGCAAGCAGAGTCAGGGCGAAGTAGATAGCGGCCTTCTTTTCCTTGACGGTCAGGGGGCCCATCTCTTCGAGCTTCTTCTTTGCAAACTCGATGTCGATGCTGCGCTTCTCGCCCTTGCGGGTGCCGAAGAGGAAGTTTGTGATGAGGGGGATGAGCAGGACGATGATTCCGGCGGGGATGCAGGTGGCCTTGAGCCAGCCCGTCCAGGAGATGGACTGTCCGGTCATTTCCTCAACGAGTGCCATACCGATGGCGTTTGCGCCGACTGCGGTGTAGAACAGCCAGGTGTTGGTGGTGTTGGTGTAGAGGTTGGAGAGCATGATGGCGGCGTCGCCCTTATGTTCTCCGCGCTTGTAGCCCATGCCCTCGCAGATGTTGTCGCAGATGGGGCTCATAACGGCGCCGCGTGCGGTGTTGGAGGGGATCATCAGGGACAGGACGGTGTTTGCAAGGCTGGTCGCGTAGTTTGCGCTCAGCTCGCTCTTGGTGAGCTTGACAAGTATCCAGTATGCGACGCGTTCGCCGAGGCCGGAGAACTTGATGACGGAGCCGATGAAGCCGGCCCACAGACACAGCCACCAGCCGGAGGTCGCAAAGCCGGAGACGACGTTTGCCTTCTGGCCGAAGAATATTGCGAGGATGGCGGCGGCGAGTACGCCGACGAGGTATTCGGGGATGGGTCTGACGATCCACATGAGGATAGCCCACAGGAACACCAGAAGGACGCCCTTGCCGGCAGGGTCAAGGCCGTTCATCGGTACAAATGCGAGCGCCGCACAAAGGATAGTCAGGATCGCTGCAGTGATCAGACGTTTCTTTTGCATCTCTTTTTCTCTCTCCTTAAAAAATGTGCTTGTCCTGAATATTGAAGAAGTGCGCATCCGGTTTATTTGTACCCCTCGGAGAAAGACAAAACCAACTACGCCTCCGAAGCGCTGTGCATACAGAACAATAAATACAGCATATCGGAAGTGCAGTTGGCATTCTATGTCGAGCCCCGCTTTTGGGATAAGCGGCAGACATCAAATCAACCGGATATTCACTTTGTTCAGGTTATATAAATTATATATCACCTTTTGTTTTTACTGTAAATATCGCTAAATCAACAAAAAATTGCTGTGAATTCTGGCCATATCTTTTTTTTAACAGCCGGTTCATACGCCGCCTATACTGCATTTTTTTCCGCTTTCAGTCAGGTTCCGAGCAGGTTCTACCGTCGGAATATGTATGGGCATAACTGATGTAATTCTGCTGAATATCGGTGTATGCCTTGATTATCGCCTTTACGGCGCTGCCGCGATGGCGCATATTTATCTCTTCAATTATCTGTGCCGAATCTTTAACGACACGCTTTCCGACGAAATATTCCTTGACTATGCGTCTCGCCAGATCAGAATTCAGCGAAACGGACACATCTTCAATCCGTTCCGATGCAAGATCGATCAGCAGCCCCAGTGTCAGACTGCCGTTTACGACGGGCGTTGCGACCTGCGTGGACAATTTTGCGTTTGCGCAGAAATACGCGGTCTTATACTTGAACATTAGCTATACCTCCTGTTTCGATTTTTACTCATTGTATTTGACTTTGGTTTAAAAAAATATAAGTCGCACTTAACCAGATTGCAAACTGTCGAAACTTGTGGTAGTATACAGTATAATTACTGTGAGGAGGAAGTGCCGTGAATCTGCTCCCGATGAAATATTATATAGTTGTCGCCGATCAAAAAAGCATCACCCGCGCCGCCGAGGAACTGCACATAACGCAGCAGACGCTCAGCGCGCACATGGCCGCGCTCGAAAAAGAGCTGAAATGTCAACTGTTTCAGCGCCGCCCGAAATTCGAGCTGACCTACGAGGGGCGTGTTTTTTACCGCTACTGTCAGAGCTTTCAGCGGCTCAGCGCCTCGATGGAGGACGAGTTCCGCGACATCAATTCCGGTCAGGGCGGCCTGCTGCGTCTCGGCATTGCGTATACGCGAGGCCGCGTGCTGCTGCCGCGCATCATCCCCGCGTTCAACAAGCTGTATCCGAAGGTGCAGGTGCGCGTCAAGGAGCGCAGCAACGAAGAGATGGTGAACATGCTCATCGAAGATGAGCTGGATGTTGTCATCGGCCGCGTGATGAGCGACGTTCCGGAGCTGAGCTACAAGGAGCTCTACCATGCGCAGACGATGCTGTATCTGTGCGGGGGACTGATAAACCCGTTCAAGCTGGATGCCTTTGTGCATACGCGCGATCTGCGTCTGCTGGCCGACTGTCCTTTCCTGCTGGGTCAGCCGGCGGATATCATCGGGCGAATGAGCCAGACACTGCTTGAAAAGGCGAACATCCAGCCGCCGATCATATTCCGCTGCGGCAATATCCAGACGCTGCTGGAGCTGTGCGCCGACGGCATGGGCGCGTGCTTCAGCCCCGACGTGCTGGCCACGACACTGCCGGAGGAGAAGCGCAGGCGCCTGACCGCTGTGCCGATGGGCGAGCCGTTCACGATAAGCATCGCGTGGAAGAATAAGCCGTACGTGTCAAAGCTCGTCACCACCTTCCGCGACGTCTGCGCCGCCGAGACCGTAAATCTCCGCCGCAAGCTGCATCTGGATTGAGACGCCGCACGGTTCTACTTATTATAATAAAGCACCCCTGCATCCGCGCTCTTCAGCGGCTGCAGGGGTTTTTATATTCTGCTTCTTATTTCCGACCGGTGAGGAGGCGCACGACGGCCATCACCGCCGCGTAGAGCACTCCGCCGACCGCCCATATGATCCACGTCTCGCGCGGCATCATCGGCGTATTGGGGCTGAACATCGTCACGAGGAACACTGCCGTCACTATGAGCCAATACACGGCGCTGATCGTGCCGACGACCTTTCTGCGGCCCTTATTGTCGCGGCTGTAATCGCCCTCCTCAAGCAGCTTTTCCATCGCGCCGTGATATGTTCCCGAATACACAAAGGCTATGCAGCCAAGCCCCACCATGAACAGCAGCACACAGACTGCGGCGATATAGACGACGTCGTCCGCCGCGGGCATCACGCTGAGCACCGCGAACAGCGGCAGCACGGAGAGGATGCAGAGCACCGTACCGATAACGGTCAGGCGGGAATTCTTCTCGCGGAATTCCCGCTCCCGCTCGCGCACCATGCCGCTCACGCCGTACTCGGTCTCAAACGGCTCTTTTTCAAGAAAGTCGAATTCCTTCGTCTTCGCCCCGCACGAGAGGAACATCCCCACCGCAATGGCGACCAGCACCAAAATGACGCTCACGCCGAGACCTGCGGCCAGATCCTCCGAAATACCGCCCAGGCCCGCATCCGCCATGGCGGAGAGAAAAATGATCACGACCGGCGAGGCGATGCACATCGCCACCGCCAGTGCGATCTTCGGCGCGCAGGCCTTGCGCAGCGCAAGGTATCGCGCCGCCTGCACTCTCCGCAGCGGCGTTTCGGCCGCCTCGGATTCGACGAACTCCTCTTCTTCGAGTTCGTCCTTCAATAAATAGTCGGTGCTCACGCCAAACAGCCGGCTCATCTGCACCACCTTGTCAAGGTCGGGCACGGACTGCGCGCCCTCCCACTTGGATACCGACTGGCGCGTCACCCCGAGCTGACTTGCCAGCTCCTCCTGCGACCAGCCTGCCTTTTTGCGCAGCGTGATGATTTTATCCGCTAAGATCATATCGTCTTCCTCCTAAATTCTAAGGCGCGGTCCCGCGCCGTCTGGATGGCGTTATCATAGCCTATTTCGCGGTTGCGGGAAAGAAAGCGCACTGTCAAATTTGTCAACCGGCAGTTGCAATCCTTGATTTTTCAAGGTTTTTTCGCCGTGCGCTCCTATTACCCTATGTATTTTCGTCATGATATCATACCGCGGCGCAGAAAAAA
>ENA-ORTG01003950-ORTG01003950.1-human-gut-metagenome-genome-assembly--contig:-NODE-3950-length-9991-cov-3.500805_pt1 | contig 9991 bp, 7 predicted proteins | sample MGYA00241906_ERZ509176 | MGnify/ENA primary metagenome ERZ509176 (study PRJEB26280, sample SAMEA2338811) | human gut metagenome | biome: human gut; feature: human-associated habitat; material: faeces... | reverse complement strand
GGACAATGGCTTCGTCTGTAGTTTGTCTAATGAATTAAATAGTAACTAAGCTCTATTCTGTTGTGCTACGAGATATTCTGCTCCATATTTTTTACGGAGTGCAGGTTTCTCAATCTTTCCGGTTGCATTTCTAGGTACATCTGCAAAAATAATCTTCTTTGGACGTTTATAACGTGGAAGCTTCATGCAATATTCTTCAATCTCCTCTTCTGTACATTCCATACCGTCTTTTACAGAGATGATTGCTCCGGTAATCTCTCCTAAACGCTTATCCGGAAGACCAATTACCGCTACGTCTTTTACTTTATCATAAGCACTTAAAAAGTTCTCAATCTGTACTGGATAAATATTCTCTCCTCCACTTACGATAACATCCTTCTTACGATCTACAAGAAAATAAAAGCCGTCTTCATCCTGCATTGCCATATCTCCGGTAAAAAGCCATCCATCTTTAAGTGTCTCTGCAGTCGCCTTTGGATCATTATAATAACAGGTCATTACCCCGGGTCCCTTAACCGCAAGCTCGCCGACCTCTCCCTGGGGAACCTCATTCCGCTTCTCGTCCACAATCTTAACCTTCCAGCCAAAGCCCGGCTTTCCGATTGCACCAACCTTATCAATATTTTCTACTCCAAGATGAACACATCCGGGTCCGATGGACTCGCTTAATCCATAATTGGTATCATACTGGTGGTTCGGGAAATAATGCTTCCAGTGTTTAATCAGACTCGGTGGTACCGGCTGTGCACCGATGTGCATGAGTCTCCAGTGTGACAGATCATAATCCTCAAGCTTCACTCTTCCGCTGTCTAACGCTTCCAGAATATCCTGTGCCCACGGAACGAGCAGCCAGACGATCGTACAATGCTCACTCGACACAGCGGAGAGAATCGTCTCCGGTTTTGTGCCCTTTAAGAGCACAGCCTTGCTGCCTGCCACCAGACTTCCCATCCAGTGGAACTTCGCACCGGTATGGTACAGTGGCGGGATACACAGGAACGTATCATCCCGGCTCGTGCCGTGATGCTTCTGCTCCATCTGTGCGGCCTGTGTTAAGCTCTGGTGTTTATGTAAAATTGCCTTCGGGAATCCGGTCGTTCCGGATGAAAAATAAATCGCTCCAAAATCATCGTCTGTGATCTCCACATTTGGTGCATGGCTCGAACAATCTGCTACGAGCTGATGATAGCTCTCTGCGAATTCCGGACAGTTATCCCCGACATAGATCAACAGTCTTCCCTTGGAAAGCCGCTCTGCATTTGTCTCGATTCGTCCGATGAACGCCGGGCCAAACACGATCATATCAACCTCTGCGAGCTCTGCACAATATAAAATCTCTTCTGCATCATACCGGAAATTAAACGGCACGGCGATGGCTCCTGTCTTCAGAACGCCGAAATAAATCGGCAGCCATTCCAGACAGTTATACATCAGGATTGCGACCTTATCGCCCTTCTTGATGCCTCGCCCGATCAGCATGTTGGCAAACCGGTTTGCCTTCTCATCGAAGACACTCCATGTAATCTCTCTTCGATACGGCTCAAATCTCGATGGCTGTATCAGCTCGAACTCCTTCCACGAAGTTCTTCTCGTATCCGGCTCATCCGGATTCAACTCCACCAGTGCAACCTCATCCGGGTACAATCTGGCATTTCTCTCTAGGTACTCTGTAACTGGCATTTTCTTTTGCGACTCCTTAATTTTATATATATTCGCGCACGGCTTCCATCAGTTTCCTTGCACTGACAGGTTTTTGAAGCCTTGCTTTCATTCCATATTCTTCTCCATGAAACTCATCGTCTGCATATAACCGGGAAGACAACGCAATCACTGGAACCGTCCTTCCATCCTCGCGAAGCTGTCGTATCCCCATTGTTGTTGCATAACCATCCATAAACGGCAATCCCATATCCATCAATATCAGATCATAGTAATGCGCCGGTGACCGTTCAAACATGCAGATTGCATCCTCTCCATTGATCGCGCGGTCAACAACAAGTCCACGTTCTGTCAAAATCTGCTCCTCAATCGAAGCGGTAATATCATTATCATCTACAACCAGCACATGCTGTCCGGAAAACATCGTTTTCCTCTCACGCGCAGATTCCCAATCGCTCCAGTCAAAATACTGGATCTCTCCTTCGGCATCCTTGGACTCTGTTCCATATCGCAGTTTCATTCCAACTGTAATCTTCGTCCCATGACCAGTCTTTGTCTCAACCTCAATCTCTCCATCCAGCAGACGAACCAAATTCTGCACGATCATCAACCCCAAGCCAGAGCCTTCCACACGCTCAATCCGGTCTGAATGCTCTCTTGCAAATGGCTCGAACATAATCTTCCGAAACTCCTCAGACATACCGACTCCATTGTCCTGCACATAAAATTCAAAGTATCCGGTCGTTTCGTCCATCGGTTTCTCTTTGATCCCACAAAATATCTCGCCCTGATATGGCGTATAATCAATTGCATTTTGCAATAAATTCAACAATATCTGCTGCATCTTCTCCACATCGCCAATCACATTGCGATGGTAAAGCTGTGCCATGTCCAGATGCATTGTGTGCCGCCGAAGCCGCATGGATGGCTTGACAATATCAAGCGTATTTCTCCACAGATTTTCTACAGATGTCTGTTGCATCTGCAACAGCGTCGTACCCTGCTGTATCGCGTCTGTATTGATCATCTGACGCACCATACGGAAGATTGCCTTTGCTGAAAGGGAAATCTCCTCGATACACGCGGTCACACGTTCCGGATTCGTGACAAATGTCCGCGCAACGGATGCATTTCCGACGATCATGTTGATCGGCATCTGCAATTCCTCGTTCAGCCGCTTGAGATACATATTTTTGATGGCATATGCCTGCTCACTTTGCAGATATGCATCCCGAATCGCCTGCCGCTGTTTTAACTCTGCAGACTTCTTGCTGTCAATATTCATGTGGAACCAGTTCAAAATCTTCGGTTCCTCTTCCTTCCATTCAACTACCCTGAACACATCTCTGCGCCATACATTTTCTCCCGTGCATACAATATACTCGCATTCCGCGGTATCGCTCTGCTTCAGAAGCTTGCGCAGATTATCCCGCACACCGAAATTATAACGATATTCCTGATATTCTGGTGCAACCAGCTCCTGCATCTCGAAATTCTGCTGGCTGTAACTACAATTCCGTGGTACCGGAATCCCCTGCTTCTGCAAATTATCGTGCAGGATTTCAAATGTATCCGCTTCCAGATCAATCTCCTCAATCAACAACCATTCATCGCACATAGATGCGATGGCACGATTCAATTTGTCCTTTGACGATTCCTTAAAATCCCCGTTTTTATCCATTTTAAAATCCCCCATGTTCTCCTTTTTTTCTTATGTTTTCCTGTTCTTTATTGATAAAATACTGCCCAGAAATATGTACCATCCTGCGCTCGCGCTACGCTGACGCCAAGATACGCACAATTATCCAAATCCACGGTCCCCTGATTTTCCTCGTTCATCTGTGCAATATAAGTATCCAATGCCTGTTTTACCGTCGCGACATCTTCCTTTAAAGAAAATGTATATGTCACCCATCCGGTATTCGGTATCTTATATGTGGCAATCGCCTGATTGCCAATCTCCGTTAACGCGGCATTTAATTCATCCATGCTGGTATATACCAACGCCGCGCTTTTTGCTGCTGTCTCTTTAGCAGCAACTGTAAATTCATCCCTCTGTGTCAGAGTATTCCCCTTTGCTTCGTGCTGCTTCGCACATAAATCATAAAACTCCTGCGCATATGCAGTACAATCCACTTCCTCCATTGGACTCGCATCTATCTCCGTCTGTAAGATCTGCTGTGTCGTTGCTTCGGAAGCAGCCGTTGTCTCATCCCCATTTCGCGTCCTCTGAAAATATATAAAAGTTCCAATACCCAACAACAGAACAATACCACAGACCATACCAATCTGCTTTTTTCTATGTGCCTGCTTTTTCCGGTCTTCCTGCATATCCGCCAACATCTGAGATATTCCACTGTGCGTCATCATGGATACGCTTCCTGTTTGCTCCATCGACGTCTCGTACAATGCCTGATACAACTGTTCCGCATTTGCATACCTCTGTGCCGGATCAATTGCAAGTCCCTGCATCAAAACAGCTTCTTCCTGCGGTGCGATCACAAGTCCCATCGCAGATGGCGGCACAAGTCTGTCCTGCTTTGCCCGCTCGACGGCATGCGGCACCTTCACCCCGGTCATGCAAGTATACATCGTCGCACAAAGCGCATATACATCGGAATACGGTCCAATCTGCGCTCCCGGTGTCACCTGTTCGATTGGCGAATATCCACCCTTTTGCACACGGAGATAATTATAATTTCCATACATTCGCGCAGCGCCAAAATCAATCAGCTTCACCTTTCGGTCATGTGTGATCATGATATTGTCCGGGCTGATATCCCGGTGGATCACACCTCGTTTATGTACACCTGCCAACGCACGGATAACCGGACGCATGATTGCCAGAGTCTCGGACACAGATAACCTGCCTCCCCGACCTTTCACATATGCATCCAGCGACTGTCCTTCCACAAAATCCATGACAAGGTAAGCTGTGTTGTTCTCTTCAATAAACGTGTAGACATTTACCACACCAGGCTGCTCTCCCAAGGCAGCCAGCACACGACCTTCCTCAATATACTGCTGTTTCATCTTCTCGAAATTCTCACGTTTTTCACCTGCCTCGGTGTAAACATTCGGATCTCCGGGATTCCGGTAGCAGTACCCGCGCATATAGAATTCTTTGATTGCAACCTTCCGCTGCAGCTTCACATCATACCCAAGATACGTGATTCCAAATCCGCCATCTCCAAGCACCCGCTCAATGTAATATTTATTCTGTTCCAGATACGTCCCCGAAGGTAACTGATGTGCTTCCATGTGCGCTCCTGTTTTTGTCGATGATCGGTTTTATTTTATCACAACAGTCCTTAGAATTCTATCCCTTTTCTGGCAGAAATTCCCTGTTCATACGGATGCTTTTCCTTTTTCATTTCCGTGACATAATTCGCAAGTGCCAGAAGCTTGTCCGATGGATTCCGTCCGGACAGAACGAATTCGATCTGCGCCTGATTGCTCGCCAGCACTTCCATCAATGTACTCTCATCAAGTAACCCATACTTTACAGCGTGCAAAACCTCATCCAAAACAACAACCGCCTCAACCGTATTTTCCTTCCGCACGTCGTCATGCTGTTTTTTCTGTTTTGCAATCCACATTTCAACCTGCGCCAGCATATCTGCAAAATATGCACGCGTCTTTGCAAGCTCTTCCTCACACATCCGGCTCACAAATCCATACATCTGCGGGGCATGCAATGTCTCGACACCAAGCCTCTGCAGCATTGCAATCTCTCCGGACGTATCATCCTTCAAAAACTGTACAAACAGTACAGGAAGTCCGCTCCCTACCGCGCGCACAGCCAGTCCCACAGCCGCCGTTGTCTTTCCTTTTCCATCTCCATGATAGATCTGAATCATTTCCGTCTCCTTTATAATCTATTACTGCTTTCTGTATTTCGAGTTTATTTCCGCTTACACAGGAATTACTTTATCCCTGCTTGATTAGTCCCAGAATTTCGTAGATTTTCTCCATATCAAGACTTTCCCGCAGAACCTGTGCCAGCTTGTCAAACTGCTGTTCCCGGTATTCCTGCAAGGTCAAATGTTCACTTTCTCCCCGTGTTTTCCCTTTGCGCGCATACAACAGTTCAATAAATGCCTCACGGAATGCAATTTCATCGAAGATGCCGTGAATATAACTGCCTGCCACAGTTCCTGCCGTGTAGCCGAGTACGGTTCCTGCTGAATCGCTGACGAAAGGATAAATGGGGGTTGTAGTTTTGCCAGCAACTTCCGTCCGCCCCATGTGTATCTCATAACCGGCAATTTTCTTATTGCTGAGTGACACAAAATTCCCTTCCAGCATTCCAACCCGGTATGCGCGGTTCTCCAGTTGTTTTTCCTCTTCAAACACAGTTGTAACCGGCAGCAATCCCATACCTCGCACACTACCAAGTGCACTCTCCGTCTGCAATGGGTCCATGAGTGATTCGCCAAGCATCTGATACCCGCCACAGATTCCGAACACGATGGTGCCCTTCTTCGCCAGACGCGTAATCTTTGCTTCCAGTCCGCTTTCCCGCAGCCAGAGCAGATCCTGAATCGTATTTTTGGTACCCGGAAGTAAGATTACATCCGGTTCTCCTAGTTCTGACGGCTTTGTCACATAGCGTACTGACACATCCCGCTCCATGCTGAGCGCCTGCATATCTGTGAAATTCGAGATGCGCGGGAACCGGATCACAGCCACATCAATTTCCGCCTGTATATGCGTCTCTTCCAAACTTGACGCAAGAGAATCTTCATCCTCGATATCCACATCTGCATACGGCACCACGCCGAGCACCGGCTTACCTGCCCGTTCCTCTAACATTGTAATACCCGGATCTAATATTTTCTTATCGCCACGGAATTTGTTCACGATCAGACCTTTGATTCGTGCCTGTTCCTCCGGTTCCAAGAGCATCACCGTACCGATTAGCTGCGCAAATACACCCCCGCGGTCGATGTCACCAACCAGAAGCACTGGTGCATCCGCGATTTTCGCCATCCCCATATTCACGATATCATCCTGCTTCAGATTGATCTCCGCCGGACTTCCCGCGCCCTCGATCACAATGATGTCGTGATCTGCAGCAAGCTGCTCGTAGCTTTCCCTGATCACCGGAATATATTCTTTTTTCTTTGCAAAATAATCCATGGCGCGCATGTTTCCTACGACCTGTCCCTGCACGATCACCTGCGAACCCATATCGGTCGTTGGCTTAAGCAGGATCGGGTTCATCCGCACAGATGGTTCCACACCGGCCGCCATCGCCTGTACAACCTGTGCACGTCCCATCTCCAGCCCCTCACTTGTCACATAGGAGTTTAATGCCATGTTCTGGGATTTGAATGGGGCAACCTTGTAACCATCCTGTTTAAATATGCGGCAAAGTCCTGCCGCAATAAGAGATTTGCCCGCGTTGGACATGGTGCCCTGAATCATGATTGATTTTGCCATTTTGTGTCTCCTTGTCATTTAAAACTCATTTGTTCCAACGAACACTTCATATATTCTTTGATATCGATATCCTTTTTTCGAAACCGTGGAATCTGGTACAATCACATGTAAATCTACTAGCTGATCTATTATCCTTGACACAACATTCACAGATACCCCAGACAGATCCTGTATTTCTTTTTTATTAAACACAATCTGCTTCATAATCACAGGCATAATTCTATATATCGAATTTCCTTTTATCTGCTTAATTGTCTCCATATCTTCTTTGTAAATCACTTTAATTCGTTCCAGTTTGTTAGTATATGAATTGCACTGATCAATCACACACTGTAAAAAGAATTTAATATATCCTGCTACATTGCCTCTTCTACATTCCATAAGATATCTCTGATAAGATGGCTTATATAATTCGAGAATCTCTGACATGTACAAAATCGGAGTACTTTCATCCATCATTGCCATTTGTACCGGAATCAATGCCCTGCCCAGTCTTCCATTTCCATCCTTATATGCATGAATCGTCTCAAACTGCATATGGGATAAAGCAACATTTACCAACAAAGGATCTGTAAACGCATCATTCATATAATCGTATAAATTTATAAGCAATCCATAAACTTCTTCTGGAACTGGCGGAATAAATGTTGCTCCCTCAATCGTACATCCTCTTGGTCCGATCCAATTCTGTGTCGTTCGGATTTTTCCGGGCGTTCTTTGCGATCCTCTCACACTATCTAATATAATTTTATGCATTTCATTTACAAGTTCATAATTTATTTGCTTTTTCGTCTGCAAATACGTTTGCGCATATTCGATTGTTTTCTTGAGATTTTGTATTTCCTGATTATCATCTGTTTTTTCCATATATTTCAGATAAAACATTTCATCCTGAGATATCTGTGTTCCCTCAATCTGTGTCGATTTATAACTTTCATTTAATATTACGGAATCCAAGAAATAGCTGGCATCAAATTCCAACGTATTTAACAATGATTTGTATTCCCCATATTTTACATTTGCTTCTGAAATCAGTTTTAACATATCTTTATCTATTTTATAGTCCAAAGGCATACTTTTTGCTTTATATGGTTCCATATATTCACACCCCTTTTTCATTTATAGTAATATAATACCACTCAGGGTCAAAAAAATCACTGTTTTTTGAAAAAACAGTGATTTTTTTGATTTTATAATTTCTTTTTTCACTACTTTATATAAATCTAAGTTTATTTTACCACATTTTTCACATGGGCCAATCTGCGAATGAATTCCTGATTCTCACTGTGGGAACGGATTCCAATGCGGAAATATGTATCATCGAGTCCCTCAAAATCACCGCACGCACGAATCAAAACACCCACTTCAAGCATCCGCTCTTTCAAGTCCGGTTCATCGTGAAATAACAGGAAATTCCCATATCCATCATACACTTCCGCCACCAGCTCACGTAGTCTCGGCACAAGATACGCGCGTTCCGCCTGCAGATTCTCGCGTGTCTTCGCCAGATACTCTGTATCCGATAATGCCGCGATGCCTGCCATCTGTGCGGGAATCGATGTATTCCACGGCTGAAGCTTCGCACGAATCCTCGACTGCAACTCTGTATCCCCGCAAGCCAGATACCCAAGTCGAAGTCCTGCCATACAGTAAATCTTCGTGAATGCACGGAGCACTAACAACCGCGGATGTTTCGCCAGATAAGGCAGCATACTATACGAAGCTTCCTCCTCTAAAAATGGCAGGAAACATTCATCCACACAGACATACGCCTGCATTGCTTCCGCCTTCGCAAGCACGCGCAGGATCTGTTCCCGCGTAAACAATGTTCCGGTTGGATTGTTCGGATTGCACAGGAATACAAGGCGGATGGAATCGTCCAGCTTTGCAAGCAGACGTTGAATTACGGTTTCAGAATCAAACTGCAACCTATCCTGTCCGCTCATATCATCAACGCCCCCATCCGCATCCTCGCATCCTGCATAACTCATCTCTCCGCCTCCCGCAGCGACAGCTTCCGCATACCCGGTAAAAGTCGGTGCAATTGCAAGTGCCTTCCCGGGAATCGTCTGTCCAAGTGCATACAGAAGCTCCGCTGCGCCGTTCCCGGGAATGATCCGGTCTGCCGGTATATTTTGTGCTTTCGCTATCGCACGGCATAGCTGCTCCGCCCTATAGTCCGGATATCTGCCAGTCAGCACAATTCCCTCATGTGCCGCCTGAATACTTGCAAGCGGCATGCCAAGCGGATTGACGTTGATGGAAAAATCATATTCAATTGGATTTCGGTAGACATCTCCACCGTGCGTATAGTTATATTCCATGTTTTATTCCTCGCATTTTTATAAAACAGATTATTGCTTATTATCTTATGCTGTTTTCTTCTTTTTCTCCCGTCTTACAAAGAGGAACGCACACAAGCCTGCAAAGGCAATCGTCACAACTACAAGCACCGGAATCACCGGGATTGGAGAGACGCTTGCGCGAACAAGCTTCAGCCCCTGATATAATGTGTACACACCGAAGATGGAGAAGATTGCAAATGCAAGCATGCTAAGCAGTCCGTCCGGCGTCTTGCTCTTCAGCAGATATCCGATCAGCATACCAAGCATATCCGCAGCGAACAGTCCGAGCGAGCAGCCAATCCATACAACCAGCGCTGCACGCATGCCTTCATTTGCGCCAAATGTGATCGCGGTAAGCTGTGTCTTATCGCCAAGTTCAGCCACAAAGAATGTACAAAATACCGCAAGCGGTGCAAACTTGATCTTCGTCTTACCGCCTTCTTCCTCTTCTTCGTCGTCACCGGCAATCGTCGATGCGGCGAAATAAAGAAATGCGAGTGCTGCAATCATCTTGATTACCCATTCCGGCACAAACTCGCTGA
>ENA-ORTG01003944-ORTG01003944.1-human-gut-metagenome-genome-assembly--contig:-NODE-3944-length-10000-cov-8.408145_pt1 | contig 10000 bp, 10 predicted proteins | sample MGYA00241906_ERZ509176 | MGnify/ENA primary metagenome ERZ509176 (study PRJEB26280, sample SAMEA2338811) | human gut metagenome | biome: human gut; feature: human-associated habitat; material: faeces... | reverse complement strand
CGCCAGCGACTGCGGCGGCATCATGGAGCCGGTGGCCGTATGGGTGCGCAGAGGCGGCGAGTGGGCCATCATCCACCGCTGCAAGCGCTGCGGCGCGCTCAGCTCCAACCGCGTGGCAGCGGACGACAACCCCATGAAGCTCATGTCCATCGCCATGAAGCCCCTGTGTGAGCCGCCGTTCCCGCTGGAGCGCATCGAGGAGATGACCGCCCTGATGGGCGGCGACGGAAGTCTCAAGGCGTAGCCCTGGACGGTATCCCAAGGAAATGCTCCCCCTATGAGAGATCAACTCTCACAGGGGGAGTGTTTTGCTTATTGTCTGCGGGCGGTGCGATAGTCGTCGCCGGGACGCCAGTAGGGGCAGTCCCCGGCCTGGGAGGAGAGGAACCGCGCCATCTCGTCCTCGTCCAGATCCATTTCGCACACGAAGTCGTCGTATTCCTCGTCGTAGCTGTACCACACGCAGCTTTCACACTTGTCCATCACACGTCCTCCACCAGCCGGTGCTTGTCAAAGCGGCAGCGGCTGTAATAGATCAGGGTGGCGGCGCTGCACAGGAACCATCCCGCCGGATAGCTCAGCGCAATGGGGATGATCTCGTTGGCCACATAGTTGGCCACCACGAACAGGTATATCTGCCGGAACACCACGAAGGAGCCCAGCATGATCCACATGGGCACCTGGCTGTTGCCCGCGCCCCGCAGGGCGGCAGAGTAGACCTGATTGATGCAGAAAAAGAAGTAGAAGGGCGACAGCAGCCGCAGCAGCAGCGCGCCGTAGGACACCACCTCCGGCTTCTGGTTGAAGAAGGCCGTCAGCTCCGGCGCCAGCAGCAGCACCGGCACCAGCAGCACCGCCGTCACCGCGAAGGACAGATACAGCGCCATGCGCACGCCTTTCTTGGCACGGGGCGTGTCGCCCACGCCCAGATTCTGCCCCACGAAGGTGGTACCGGCCATGGAGATGGACTGCACCGGCAGGATCACCAGCTGATCCACCTTGGTATACGCCGTCCAGCCGGACATACAGTCGGTGTCGAAATAGTTGATATACCCCTGCACGAACACGTTGGAGAAGGCCGTCACCGCCATTTGCAGGGCGGCGGGGATACCCACGGCCACGATCTGCTTCAGCACCGACCACGTCATGCGCAGTGCCCGCAGCTCCAGACGGATGCAGCCCTCGGCGCGCAGCAGCACCCACACCGTCAGCAGGGCGGACACCGCCTGGGCGATGATGGTGGCGTAGGCCACGCCCTCTACGCCCATGCCGAACTTCAGCACGAACAGCAGGTCAAGTCCGGTATTCAGCACGGCGGACACTAGCAGGAAGTAGAAGGGACGCCGGGAGTCGCCCACCGCCCGGAGGATGCCGGAGCCCATGTTGTAGATCAGCAGTCCCATGACGCCGGCAAAGTAGATGGTCAGGTAGGTGGTCTGCTCCGGCGCCACCTCCGCCGGAGTCTTCATCAGGCGCAGCATCAGGGGCGTCATGAGAATGCCGGCTGCGGTGAACACGATGCCCAGCAGGAACGTCAGCACCATGGAGGTGTGCACCGCCTGCCGCACCTTTTCCTCCCGCTGGGCGCCGTAATACTGGCTGATGACCACGCCCGCGCCGCTGGACAGCCCCAGAAAGAAGCCGATCAGCATGTTGATGATGGGCGTGACGGTGCCCACGGCGGAGAATGCCTCGTTGCTGACGAAGTTGCCCACCACCCATGTGTCCACCATGTTGTACAGCTGCTGGAACAGGTTGCCCACCATCAGGGGCAGGGCAAAGTTGATGAGATGCTTCGTGATGCTGCCCTTTGTCATGTCCACGTCATAGCGAGCAGGGCGGTGGTGGGTATGGAACGGCAGATGCAGATGTCCGGAATGGCGCATGGCGGCGTGTACTCCTTATGTTGCCATCGCTTGACAAGGGCAGACACAGTTTTGACGGGCAGAAATGCGCCGCACCTGCCAGCGATGGGTTTTCGTGTGATTTTTGGTTTTTGAGACGCCGCTGGGCTACCGCCCAGCAAGGCGAAAAGGGCAAAAAGCGCCGGAAAGACACGCTGTCAGGCGTGCTTGCCCTTGTTAAGCGATGGTAAATAAAGCTTCCTTCACAGGAATTTTACCATACCGCCGCCCACTGCGCAACAGCCATTATTCCGGGAACTCCTCCCGCTCCGCCGGACGCATGACGGACACCTCGTAGGCGGTGCGGTCGCTGGTAACGCCGTCTTCTGTCTTGGAGTAGATGCGGCTCTGGACGCGGCCCTCCACTGTCAGCCGCTGTCCGGTGTGCAGCAGCGCCGTCTGCTGCGCCACAGCGCCCCACGCGATGCAGGGCAGATAATCCGCCCGTCCGTAGCGGCGGTTCACCGCCAGGATCATGTCGCAGATCTCCCGCCCCAGCGGGGTGCGGCGGAGAATGGGCTGCTTGCACAGGATGCCGCTGAGGAATATCCGGTTCAGGGGCTGGCCTGCGTCGGGGGTCAGGGTCTGGGCGAATACGGAGATCACCAGACGGCTGCCCAGCCCGCTTTTGTTGTTGAACGAGCGCAGCTGGCCGGTGATATGTACCGTGTCACCGGGGGTCAGGGGCGTCAGCAGCAGGAGGGACTTGGGCACGATGACCGGCAGCTTGTCCGCCTGTCCGGAAAGACGCAGCACCGACAGGGTAAAGCGGTAGAATGCGCAGCCGTGGTTCACATGGGAGAGGGCGGGCACGTCGTCCACCGTACCCCGCAGCTCCACGCGGTTATAGTTCAGCTCCATAGGCACACCTCGTTTGTTGAGATGCTTCACTGTATGTGCGCCGGGGTGAGAATATACCTCTTTTCAAACGGCGGCGGATATGGCATAATACATGGCAAAGGAGTGATGACCATGCGCTATAAGGGAAAGGTATACCGTCCGCCCAGCGAGGCGTACAGCCTGATCGTGCAGGTGACATACGGGTGCAGCCACAACAAATGCGCCTTCTGCGACATGTATGACGACAAGCATTTCGCCATGCGCCCCATGGACGAGATTCGGGAGGACTTTGAGCTGGCGCGGCGGGTATACCGCCGGGTAGAGCGGGTGTTCCTGGCGGACGGCGACGCGCTGATGCGTAAGACCGCCGACCTGGTGGAGATCCTGGGGCTGGTGTACGGCCTGTTCCCGGAGTGTGAACGGGTGACGTGCTACGCCTCCCCCACCAGCTTGCAGATCAAATCCGAGGACGACCTGCGCCTGCTGCGGAGCAAGGGGCTGCAGATGGTGTACATGGGGCTGGAATCCGGCTGCGACGCGGTGCTGGAGAAAATGCAGAAGGGGCACACGGCGGCGGACATCGTGGCCGCCGGACAGAAGGCGCGGCGGTGCGGGCTGGCGCTGTCGGTAACGGCTATCTCCGGGCTGGGCAGCGTGGAGCACTGGCGGGAGCACGCCGTGGACACAGCCAGAGCCGTCAGCGAGATGAAGCCGGACTATCTGGGGCTTCTGACGTTGATGGTGGAGCCGGGCACGCCGCTGGAGAAGTGGGTGCGGGAGGGCAGCTTTACGCTGCTTAGCCCGCTGGAGGTACTGAAGGAGACGGAGCTGTTTTTGCAGCATGTGGACAGCGAGGGCACGGTGTTCCGCGCCAACCACGCCAGCAACTACCTGACGCTGAAGGGTACCCTCAACGGCGACCGGGACGCCCTGCTGGGGCAGATCGCCGCGGCGCTGGAGGGGCGGCGCGACCTGAAGCCGGAGTTTCTCCGGGCACTGTAAGAAAAGAAACACCATCCTGTCGGATGGTGGCAGCGTGTCGATAAGCTCCACCTCTGTCATTCCGAACCAGTGACCGATGTCACTGGTGTGGGAATCCGTAACCTTTTAGCTGGGAATCTGCGGAAAAGTGCAGGAATTATGCGTTTTGGAAACGGATTGCCACGCCAGTGTGCGCACTGGCTCGCAATGACAGGCTTTTTTGACAGACTGGAGAAAAAGCAGACGGCATCGCCGCCTGCTTTTTTCTTGCATCTCCGTGGGTTTTCCTCTAAAATCGTGTATAGTCCCATAGAGGAGGTGAAACGCCTTGGACGAAAAAGACCTGATCGACCGTCTCCGTCAGGGGGACGAGGAGGCGCTCCGGGCGCTTCTCCGCCGCCACACGCCGCTGCTGCGCTACGTCCTCAAGCCCCTGCTGCCGGACGAGCGGGACAGGGAGGAGTGTTTGGCGGACATATCCATGAAGCTGTGGCAGAATGCGTCATTCTATGACGAAAAGCGCGGCAGCTTCCGCACATGGCTGACGGTTCTGGCGCGGAACAGCGCCCTGAACCGTCTCCGCGCCCAACACCCGGAGGACGTCACCCTGCACGAGGGGCTGCCCCACGGCGACGGCAGCGCCGAGGATGCCCTGCTGCGCCGGGAGCGCCAGCAGCAGCTGGCCACCGCGCTGTCGCGTCTCCCCTCCGATGAGAGGGCGCTGTTCTACCGCAAATACTGGTACCGCCAGCCCACCGCCCAGATCGCCGCCGAGCTGGGTCTGTCGCCCCGCGCCGTGGAGGGCCGGCTCTACCGCATCCGACAGAAGCTGCGTCAGGAGCTGGGAGGTGATTTCTGTGGAGAATGAACGGAATTTTGAAAACATGCTCTTCGCGGACGCCTCCGCCCTGCCCCCCCCGCAGCAGGAAAAGGTGACCCCGTGGCACACCGCCATGCACTATATCCTGTGGGGACTGGGGCTGACCACCATCACGCTGCGTTTCCTGAACCTGGATGTGATCCTCACCGCCGTGGGCGCGGCGCTGCTGGTGCTGGGCTTCCGGATACTGCGGCGGGAGAACGCCCCCCTCCGCTGGGGCTTCCGGCTGGCGCTGGCGGCTCTGGCTGTGCGCAGCGCCTGCTATGTGCTGGCAGCGCTGCCGGTGGAGGCGGGCATGGCGCCGGCGTACACCGCTATGGCGCTCCAGCTGGCCGTGTACGTCTGCCTGTGGCGGGGCATGATCGGCGTATCCCGCAGCGCCGGCGCGGAGAAGCCCGCCGCCCCTGCCGCCGGTGCGCTGGTGATCTTCTATATCCTTCTCGCGGCGCTGGCCATTATTGGCACCCATACGCTGCTGGTGCTGCTCCTTCTGCTGGTGTATGTCCTGATCCTGCGGAATCTGGCCAAGCTCTTCCGCTCGCTGGCGGACACCGGCTATGCCGTCACCGCCGCCCCGGTGCGCGTTTCCAACGGGGTGCTGCTGTGGTCGTATCTGGGCGCGCTGCTGGCCGCCATCCTGCTGTGCATGTTTCTGGGGCAGCGCTTCCCCGCGGCGCTGCACCTCCGTGATGACGCGCCGCAGGATGAACAGATCCGGCAGGAGCTGCTGCAAAAGGGCTTTCCCCGGAATGTTCTGGACGACCTCACCGCCGACGAGGTGGCAAAAATGGCGGGTGCCAGAGCGGTGTACCGGGAGACGGATAAGCTGTACAACGACACAGAATACCGCGAGATCACCCTGACCCACTATATCGCCGACCCCGCCTATCCCCTGCAATTCGACCGCACCGTCACCACCAAAAACGACGATGGCACCCGCAGCTATACCTACGTCTACCGGGCGTATGACACGCTGGAGCAGACCATGACCGGCGTGGCGGTGGAGCTGGCGGATGGACAGTATATCGTTATTCACCACCTGCGCTACGACACCCAGCCTGCCGCCCGCTACACCGAGGGCATGACCGTCTGGCCGGCGTGGAAGGTGGATCAGGACTGGACGCGGGGTACTCTTTGCAGCGGGCGGCTGCTGTGTACCCGGCAGGGGCAGGAGCAGACCGCCGCCCTGCACGGACTGGCCTATGACGACGGGCAGATCACGGACATATTCGGTACCAGAAGCGCGGACTCCTTCGTGGCGCAGTGGTCGCGTCCCTCCCGTGCCGAGGATGTGCGCGTGTATGTGCTGTATGACGCCTTCCGCACCGACGGAGCCGACGTGCTGACCAGCTACGGCAACTATATCTGCCAGACAAAGCCGGTCTATCCCTTTGACGGGCAGGTGCTCCAGTGGGGCTTCGGCCAGGAGCGCGCCCGCACGCAGCACATGTCCGCCATCCAGCTCTGGCTGGGCGAGAGCGGCGATTGACGATGCCGTCCCATACAAAAAAGGAACCGCCCCGGCGGTTCCTTTTTTGTCTGCTCCCGATGGCGGTGTACGCCCGGCAGGGTGGGTGACAGCAGCGTCACAAATAAAAGGTGGCATTTTCTCCGCCGCTGTGGTATACTCTGGTTATATTGGAACAGTATTCCCCTTTGCCGGGGAGGTATAATAGGTCGTATCACAAGGGACGTGAGGTGCGTAATGACATATCTGAAGGCTTTTCTGCTGGGACTGGTACAGGGTGTGGCGGAGTTTCTGCCCATCTCCAGCTCAGGACATCTGGCGATCGCCCGGAACCTGCTGAACATGGAGGGCGCGGGCGACATCCCGGAATTTTTCGACGTGCTGCTGCATCTGGGCACGCTGATCGCCGTATTCATCGCCTATTGGAGCGACATCAAGGACATGGTGGTGGAGTTCTTCCGCGGCATCCGCGATTTGGCGCACCGCACCACGCCCACGCCGGTGCCTCCGGCGCGGCGGCTGATCCTGCTGATCATCATCGGCACGCTGCCGCTGTTCGCCGTGCTGCCCATCCGCAAGGCGGTGCAGGGGCTGGGCGACAACATGTATTTTGTGGGCGCGGCGCTGATCTTCACCGGCTTCCTGCTGTTCCTGTGCGACCGTGTGCGCAAGGGGCGCAAGACCGAGCGCAGCGCCGGCTGGACGGATGCCCTGCTGGTGGGCGTGGGACAGGCGGTGGCCACGCTGCCCGGCGTGTCCCGCTCCGGCATGACCATCACCGCCGGCTGCTTCGTGGGCTACGAGCGGAAGTTCGCCGTGCGGTTTTCCTTCCTGCTGAGCATCCCCGCCGTGCTTGGCGCCAACATCCTCTCCATCGGCGACGCGGTGAAGACCGGCATCGTGGGCGCGGAGGTGCCCATGTATCTGGTGGGCGTGGTCACGGCGGCGGTGGTGGGCTACCTGTGCATCCGGCTGCTGAAATTCATCGCGGAAAAGGGGCGCTTCGGCGCGTTTGCGTATTACTGCTGGGCGGTGGGCGTGCTGACCCTCGTCCTGCAGGGCATCAAGTGAGGTAAACTATGGCATCGACACAAAAGAAAGGAAACGGACGCAAAAAAGCACCTGCGCCGCCTCCGCCTCCGGCGTACAACGCCGCCGCGCGGCTGGTGGGCGGCATCGTGTGCGCGCTGCTGGCGCTGTGCGTGCTGGTGAGCTATTTTAACGTGGACGCCCTGCTGCTGACGTGGATCGCCCGCGTGCTGCGGGGCACACTGGGCTGGGGCTATTACCTGACGGCGCCGGCGCTGGCGGCGGTGGCGGTGATCCAGCTGGGGCACAAGGGGCGGCCGGTGATCCTGCGCACGGTGTGCGTGGCGGTGCTGCCGCTGCTGATCGGTGTGCTGTGCCATCTGGCGCTGTGCCGCACCGCGTATGAATTCGGCGGCGGTCTGGCCGGGAAGCTGTGGGCGGACGGTCAGGCGCTGCGCTGCGGCGGCGTGGTGGCCGGCGGTCTGGCTGTGGGCTGCGAAACGCTGCTGAGCAAGGTGGTATCCATCATCGTGTTCGTGGTGCTGCTGCTGGCGGCGCTGCTGGGTGCGCTGCACATGACGCCGCAGGAGGCGGCGGAGCGCGTCCGCAGCTACGGCGAGAGCCTGCGCCGAGACGAGGACGACGACTTTGACGACCTGCCGGAGGATTTCACCCCGGCATCCGCCCCGGTATCGGAGAAAAAGCCGGCGGCGAAGCGGAAGAAGCGCCCCAGCATCGACATTCCTCTGGACGGGGAGAACGACGGCGCGGCCATCCCGCCCGCCAGCTCCTTCTTCCCCCGGCGCAGCGAGGACGTGCGCACGCCGGATCAGGTGCTGCGCCCGCCGGTAACGCCTCCCGCGCCCATCGGCGGCGAGGAGACGGCGGCTGCAGCCGCGCCGGAAGCGCCCGCACCGAAAAAGCCCCTCAGCGACAAGCAGAAAAAAGCCCAGCTGCAGCAGGAGGTGGAGAGCGCCGCCCAGGAGGTCAGCGACGCCATCGAGCAGGAGCTGGCCCAGGGGGAGGAGACCTACCGCTACCCGCCCATCACCCTGCTGGAGCAGAACCGCGGCGGCAACTACACCGAGGTGGGCGCCGAGCTGCGGAACAACTCCAAGCGCCTGGCGGACACCCTGCGCTCCTTCGGCGTGGACGCCAAGGCCGGGGAGGTCATCCACGGCCCCAGCGTCACCCGCTACGAGTTCACGCTGGATCAGGGCGTGAAGCTCAGCAAGATCACCAACCTGCAGGACGACATTGCGCTGGCGCTGGGCGCCAGCGGCGTGCGCATCGCCCCGGTGCCCAACAAGATCTCCGCCGTGGGCATCGAGGTGCCCAACCGCACCGTCACCGCCGTGCGCATCCGGGATGTGATCGAGTCCCGCGAGTTCATCAACCACCCGTCGCCGGTGGCGTTCGCGGTGGGCAAGGACATCGGCGGCAACAACATCGTGGGCAACATCGCCAGGCTGCCCCATGTGCTCATCGCCGGCACCACCGGTTCCGGTAAGTCGGTGTGTACCAACTCGCTGATCGTCAGCATGCTCTACAAGTCCACGCCGGACGAGGTGCGGTTCATCATGGTGGATCCCAAAATGGTGGAGCTGGCGCCCTACAACGGCATCCCGCACCTGCTGATCCCGGTGGTCACTGACCCAAAAAAGGCCGCCGGTGCCCTGCAGTGGGCGGTGTTCGAGATGATGAAGCGCTACAAGATGTTCTCGGAAAAGGGCGTGAAGGATCTGGCGGGGTACAACGCCCTGTCGGAGACGGACGAGGACGTGAAGAAGCTGCCAACGGTGGTGGTGGTCATCGACGAGCTGGCCGACCTGATGCTGGTAGCCGCCAAGGAGGTGGAGGAATCCATCTGCCGGGTGGCGCAGATGGGACGTGCCGCCGGGATGCACCTGGTCATCGCCACCCAGCGTCCCTCGGCGGACGTGATCACCGGCCTGATGAAGGCCAACATCCCCAGCCGCATCGCCTTCGCCGTGGCCAGTTCCATGGAGTCCCGCATCATTCTGGATACCACCGGCGCGGAAAAGCTGGTGGGCAAGGGCGACATGCTGTACTTCCCGCTGGGCGATGCCAAGCCCACCCGCGTGCAGGGCTGCTTCATCACGCCGGAGGAGATCGACCGGGTGGTGAAGTTCGTCAAGGACGAGGCGGGCGAGGCACACTACGACCAGGACGTGATCGAGAAGATCCAGCAGGCGGTGGACGCCAAGTCCGACAAGGGCGCCAAGGGCGGCACAGCCGATGCGCCCGCCGCGAGGACGGCGACGAGCTGCTGCCCGCCGCCGTGGAGGTGGTGCTGGAGACGGGACAGGCCTCCGTGTCCATGCTCCAGCGGCGGTTAAAGCTGGGCTATTCCCGCGCCGCGCGTCTGGTGGATCAGATGGAGGAGCGGGGCTATGTGGGCCCCTTCGAGGGCTCCAAGCCCCGGCAGCTGCTGATCGACAAGGCCAAATGGCAGGAGCTGAAGATGGCCAAGGCCCCGGCCCCGGAGCCGGAGATCGACCGCAATGGCTCCATCCGGGACGTGTTCGAAAGCCGGGACGCCCTGGACTGAGAAATATAACAAAACGAGGAGAATACACACGGAATATCGCGCACTGCCCCACGGCGGGGAAAAGATCAGCGTCATTGGCATGGGTTCCTCCGTCATCGGCGGCGGAAACCGGCAGCAGCTGCGGCAGGTGCTGGGGTTTTTGGAGGCCCCGGCGGAGCAGCGGGACTATTCCGCCATCAACGATGCCCTGGCCCAGATGGACGCCGACGGCACCCTGTCCCGGCTGTCCGTGAAGTATTTCGGCATGGACATCTCCGAGGAGCAGTGACCTGCCCTCACAGAATCCAAAGAAGCCTCGCAGAGTTTGCCGCCCGCAGGCGGCAAAG
>ENA-ORTG01003937-ORTG01003937.1-human-gut-metagenome-genome-assembly--contig:-NODE-3937-length-10013-cov-5.051316_pt1 | contig 10013 bp, 9 predicted proteins | sample MGYA00241906_ERZ509176 | MGnify/ENA primary metagenome ERZ509176 (study PRJEB26280, sample SAMEA2338811) | human gut metagenome | biome: human gut; feature: human-associated habitat; material: faeces... | reverse complement strand
CCAAAGTCTACGCCTGAAATGTACGAGAGCTGATTGTCCGAAATATTGAGCAGCCGCGCCAGCTCGATTCGGTCCGTACTCGCCTGATTGAGCATCAGAAGAAATTCGCTGTTCGCCAGCATCGTGCGGGCGGTATGGGATTGCAGCAGATCATCGACGTTCTGCGTCAGCCCCGTGCCGCAGGTCCCGTATTTGCGCATCCGCTTCCAGAGCGTGAACAGGAAATTGGCGCTGTACTCGTGCTGAAACAGCAGGTAGATTTCGTCAATATATATGACGACCTTGCCATCCGGCGCGGGCTGCGCATGGTGTACCACCACCGGGAGATCGACCGCGACTTGTTTGAAAAATACCGCCGGCGGTTCTGCCCGTACTGCAGCGTGGCCAGTCTGTATCTCTGGGCCGTGTCAGGCGGGGCTATCCCGGAAATGAAGGATTACAAGCAAAAAAGCAAATAGAAGTGTACAATATGGTTTATACGACAGAATACGCGTCCCCGCTCGGCCCTATCACGCTGGCCTGCGACGGGGAGGCGATCATCGGTCTGTGGTTCAATGGACAGCGGTATTTCGGCAATATTCTGCCGGAGCAGACCGAAAAAAAAGAACACCCGCTGTTCGCGGACGCGAAGCGCTGGCTGGAGGTGTACTTCTCCGGACGTGAGCCGGACTTCCTTCCTCCGCTGCGCTATGACTCCACGCCGTTCCGCAGGCTGATCTGCGAGATCATGCTGACGATCCCGTATGGAAAAACCATGACCTACGGCCAGATCGCCGCCGAGGCCGCGAAGCGGCTGGGCGCAGAGAAGATGTCCGCGCAGGCGGTCGGCGGCGCGGTCGGGCACAACCCGATCTCGCTCATGATCCCGTGCCACCGCGTCGTGGGCACAAGCGGCAGTCTCACCGGCTATGGCGGCGGCATCGCACGGAAGGTCAAGCTGCTGGAATTGGAGCACGCCGATATGCGCGGCCTGTTTGTACCGAAAACGGGAACCGCACTTTAAGAACGGAGGGAATCACATGATCGTTTCAGCCGCAATTCAAAAAATGATCGAATTCTACAAGGGCAACCGCCATGACGTCAACCATTTTCTCAAGGTCTGGGCCATGGCAAAGACCATCGGAGAGCTGGAGGGGCTGGACAGACACACGCAGGAGGTGCTGGAGCTTGCCGCAGTGATCCACGACATCGCCTGCCCGCTGTGCCGGGAGAAATACGGCGACACCGACGGCAAGCATCAGGAGCTGGAAAGTCCGGCGCTGGTAGAGGCGTTTTTCACAGAGCTGCCCGCTGCGCGTCCTGACGTGGACCGCATTTCGTGGCTGGCCGCGCACCACCATACCTATACGGACATCGGCGGCATCGACCACCAGATCCTGCTGGAGGCGGACTATCTCGTCAACGCGGACGAGCAGGGCCATTCACGCTCCGCCATCGAGAATTTCCGCCGGCGCGTGTTCCGCACCGCCTCGGGCACTCACCTGCTGGACAGCATTTATCTGCAGGGCTGAGGCCGCCGAACCGGCTGTGAAAATTGGAGATATGTTGAAAAGATCCGCCTCACGGCGGATTTTTTCTTGTGGAGCCGGATGGCTCCGGTCATCTTTTTGTCAGCCTCCGGCAGACGGCCTTGACTGCGCCGATGCAGGCGCAGACCCCTCCGGCGACCAGTACGGATGTGAGAAGCTCCATTCGGACGCCTCCTTTTCAGTAACCGCGGCTCAGCCGCTCCATCATCTGCGGCACAGCGTCCGGCAGCTGCGCAAGCACCGCGCAGGCCGCGCTGCGCGCGTCCTCTTCGTTCAGTCCCAGCGTCTGCTGCATCCTTCCGCGCAGGAGCGAACAGCAGACCGCATAGCGCTCCGCCTGCATCCGGCCCTCCGGCGTCAAGAACACCGTGCCATATTTCTTCTTTTCCGCAAGTCCCGCCGCGCACAGATTTTCGATCATCGAGTGCACGCTCGGCTTCGTCACGCGCAGCTGCTCCGCGATGTCCATGCACCGCGCGCCTGCGTCCTTCTGGCAGAGCTCCAGCAGCGTCAGCAGATATTTGATCGCAGACGGCGTCAGGGGTTTCTGTGCATCCGCCATACCGCAGCCCTCCCGATTGCCTGATTTGGTTAGTCTTCTCTAACCAAACGTCAGTTTAACATATTTAACTTGTTTCGTCAAGTATTTTCTGCATATCCTTTCATGCAGACAGGCGATGCTGCCGCTTTTCTTCAGCAGGCTTTTCTGATATACTGACGCTATCTCGATCTGCAAAAGAGGATTGTCTATGAACACCACTGCAAAGGAGCTTGCGCTGGGCGGAATGTTCACGGCGCTGGGCGTCGTGCTGCTGTGTCTGGGCGGCGTTGTCCCGCTGGCACTGTACGCCTGTCCGATCCTGGCCTCGGCTGTGCTGCTGCCGGTGCGGGAGCGCTGCCGGAAGCAGGTCGCGTGGAGCTGCTACGCGGCCATCGCCCTTCTGGGTACGCTTCTCGGCCCGGACAAGGAGGCGTCCATGCTGTTCGTCTTTCTTGGCTACTATCCGCTCGTCAAGCCGAAGCTTGACGCCATCCACAGCCGCGCGCTGCGCCTGAGCACAAAGCTGCTGCTGGCTGTTTTCGCCGTGGGCGTGGATTATCTGTTTCTGCTGTTCGTCCTGCGCCTCGATGCCGTCACGCAGGAGCTTGCCGGGACGGCTCCCGCCCTCCTCTGGGCGACGTGCGCGCTGGGCCTGGCGCTGTTTCTCCTGTACGATCTGACGCTGTCCCGTCTGACAGTTCTGTACCGGCGCAGACGGCGGTAACGCCAACGCTTACCACGCGGTGCATGGCAGGGGGGAGGCTTGGGTACGGTCAATTTTTGTTCGTTTTCAGCGTAAATTTTGGATGGTTCTGTATGCCGCAGCAAGCGCGTTATTCAATCTCAATATTCTTCACGCCATGCGCCAGAATGAGGTTGATCAGCTCGTTTCTGGAGCGGTTGCTTTCCGCGGCAAGCCGGTCAAGCTCTGCCAGCGTATCCTCGCGGATTCGAACTGTAATGATACGGTTTCCATCGTCTCCGCGCTTCTTGATAATTAAAGGATCGTTCTTCATTGCACAGTACCTCTCAATCTGTATTAAATTATAGATTGACAAGTAGATTCGATATATATTACAATAAGATATCAAATTGTATTATATGCATGAGAGGTGTGCCATATGCACAGCAACGACTACGAAGCAGCTTTCGGGCGGTTTTTGGAGCAAACAGAATATGACGAAGCGGAGGACGCGCTGTTTTCGCTGGTGCGGGCGGCGTTTCAGGCCGGGTGGCTGGCTGCGGGCGGCGAGGAAAGCGCGGCTGTGCGGATGTTTGAGGTGCTGCGGGCAGAGGACTTCCGGAAAAAATCATAGAAAAAACTCCCCTGCTTTGCAGCAGAGGAGTTTTTGATCGGAGAAATTAAGCCTTGCCGGCGCAGCCGAGGACGTCGACGAGCTTGTGGCGGACGAGCTCCTTGATGTTGGCGCGTGCGGGCTTGAGATACTCGCGCGGGTCGAACTTGTCGGGATGCTCGTTGAAGAACTGACGGATGGTGCCAGTCATGGCCAGACGCAGGTCGGAGTCGATGTTGATCTTGCAGACGGAGAGCTTTGCAGCCTCACGCAGCTGATCCTCGGGAACGCCGATGGCGTTGGGCATCTTGCCGCCGTTGTCGTTGATCATCTTGACATAGTCCTGCGGGACGGAGGACGAGCCGTGCAGCACGATCGGGAAGCCGGGCAGACGCTTGGAGACTTCCTTCAGAACGTCGAAGCGGAGGGGAGGCGGGACGAGAATGCCCTGCTCGTTGCGGGTGCACTGCTCGGGCTTGAACTTGTATGCGCCGTGGCTGGTGCCGATGGCGATGGCCAGAGAGTCGCAGCCGGTCTTGGAGACGAACTCTTCGACCTCTTCCGGACGGGTGTAGGAAGCCTCGTGTGCGGCGACCTTCACTTCGTCCTCGATGCCGGCCAGCGTGCCGAGCTCGGCTTCGACGACGACACCGTGGTCATGTGCGTACTCAACGACCTTCTTGGTGATCTCGATGTTCTCAGCGAACGGCTTGGAGGAGGCGTCGATCATAACGGAGGTAAAGCCGCCGTCAATGCAGGACTTGCACAGCTCGAAGGTATCGCCGTGGTCAAGATGAAGCGCGATGGGCAGACCGGTCTCAATGACTGCGGCCTCGACCAGCTTCATCAGATAGGTGTGATTTGCGTATGCGCGGGCGCCCTTGGATACCTGGAGTATCAGAGGAGCGTTGAGATCCTTCGCGGCTTCGGTGATGCCCTGCACAATCTCCATATTATTTACGTTGAAAGCGCCAATAGCGTATCCGCCATTGTAAGCTTTTTCAAACATTTCTTTTGTAGTTACCAGAGGCATAGTTGAAATCTCCCTTTCCAATTTTGTGACTATTTTGTTTTTATACAAAATTACATCTATATTATATCCTCAAACTATGTTATAATCAAGTCGCACATTTGACAAAACCCAAAAATTTTTCTAAAGATTTCAATGAAGGGAAGAAAGCAAAAATGAACGGGAAATTGGTAGGGGCATGCATTTTCGGTCAGTCGGGCGGACCGACTGCGGTTATCAACGCCAGCGCGTACGGCGTTATCAAGACTGCGCTTGAATCCGAGGACATCACCAAGGTCTACGGTGCGTCTCACGGTATAGTTGGCGTTCTCAACGACGAGCTTTTCGTCATGGATGAAGAGGATCCGGCAGAACTTGAGCTTCTGCTGCACACTCCGTCCTCCGAGCTTGGCTCCTGCCGTTATAAAATAGCGGCTCCTGAAGATGATGACACCGATTATAAGCGCATCCTTGAGATATTCAAGAAGTACAACGTCCGCTATTTCTTCTATAACGGCGGCAACGATTCCATGGACACCTGCGCAAAGATCAGCCGTTACATGGAGTCCGTCGGCTATGAGTGCCGCGTCATGGGCGTTCCCAAGACCATCGATAACGACCTTTACGGCACGGATCACTGCCCCGGCTTCGGCAGCGCGGCAAAATATATCGCAACGAGCTGCATGGAGATCAATAAGGACGCGAGAGTTTACAACAACAGCATGATCACCATCGTGGAGATCATGGGTCGTCACGCGGGCTGGCTTGCGGCAAGCGCTTCTCTGGCCTCTCACTTTGGCTCCGGCCCGGATCTCGTGTACCTCCCCGAATGCGATTTCGATATGGATAAGTTCCTTGCCGACATCGATAAGGTCTATAAGGCCAACGGCAAGGTGTTCGCCGCGGTGTCCGAGGGCATCCACTATGCCGACGGCCGCTTTGTCTCTGAGGCCAAGACCTCCGCAAGCGACGGCTTCGGTCACGCGCAGCTCGGCGGGCTGGCCGCGCTGCTCGCTTCCATCGTGAAAGAGCACTTCCCCGGCGTCAAGGTTCGCGGCATTGAGCTTAGCCTGCTTCAGCGCTGCGGCGCGCATCTCGCCTCCAAGGTTGATATCGACGAGGCCTTCGGCGCGGGCGAAGAGGCGGTCAAGCAGGCCGTTTCCGGCTGCACCGGCAAGATGGTCGGCTTCAAGCGCGTCTATGTTGACGGCAAATACACCTGCGAATATGAGCTGCTTCCGCTCAGCTCCGTTGCAAACTTTGAGAAAAAGGTTCCGATGGAGTGGATCAATGCCGAGCATAACGGCCTGACCAAGGAGTTCATCGACTACGCACTCCCCCTCATTCAGGGCGAGCCGCAGCTCCCGCTGGAAAGCTCCCTGCCGAGATACGCAAAGCTCAAGAAGGTTCTTGCTAAATAATTATAATTAAGGGATTTTCTTCCGTCAATATGCACAAATGCCCTGCGGAGCCTTCCGCAGGGCATTTTTTGAGTTCTCCCCTCCACTTGCGCGAAAGAACACTCTGCAGTAAGAGCCGCAGAGTGTTTTCTGTATTGCGATTACTTGGTGATCTGGAAGGTGCGGGTCACGGGAGCTGCAAGATAGTCACCGTTGATGGTGACGACGGTCACGACATAGCGTCCCGGCTCGGTCGGAGCAGTGGTGGTGCTGGTGTACGGCTTCCACTTGCTGGTGAAGCCGCTGTACAGGTAGTGGATATTGCTTGCATCATTGACTGCGACACCGTCAACGGTCAGATAAGCGTCCCAGTTGAAAGCTGCGGCTTCGTCCGTAGTGAGCTTCTTGGGAATCTCAGTTTCCCAAGTGATCTTGACGCCCTTGGTGACCTTCAGCACGGTCAGCACACCGACTCCGACGCCGGTGTTGTAGTTGGCGTTATCGGTGATGGCGGTGGCGGTGTAAACGCCAGCGTGGTTCGGAGTGCCGAATGCGACGCGCGTATTGTCGAACACGCCGGGCAGCTTGTTGAGGACTTCAATCAGCTGACCGACAGCGCCGGTGTCGATATTCAGCTTCTTCAGCAGATCAAGGATTTCCTGAGTCTTAAGAGCTTTCTTGAGTGCACCGACGGTGGTACCCTCCTGCATGATCTCGGTCAGCGACTTGTGATAGATGCTATCAAGTACCGGATCGATTATCTTGATAATAACGCTGTTCTGGAATTTGTCAGGCAGGTCGAGATAGATGCATCCGCCGAGCTTGCTGACGTCGTTCTCAACGTTGGAGCTGCTGATGCCGGCGTAAACGGTGTAAATGTCGATCTTGGGATCGTTCGGATCAATGGTGACGAAGTTTGCGGGGACTTCCTCATTCGCGCGGATGATCGCGGAGTGAACCTTGACCTTGACGTCTGCCTTGTTGACCTTCAGAGTGCCCTCGACCGTCTCGGAGGGACGGAACTCGGTGCTGCCCTTGTAGGTTACGCGAATCTGCTGTGCATCTGCCGCGCCCATCTGGGGGTACTTGACCACAACAACCGTGCCGCCGCCAACCGGCGCCCAAGCTTTTAATGCGCCGTCAAAAGCACCGGTCTCGGAGACAGAGGATGCGTAATACTCGATGGTGAAATCGTCAAGGCTGAGTTTTTCTTTTGCGGGCAGAGCGGAATTATCCCAGTCGATGGCATTGTCGAATATGGCCTGCTCCATGACGGAAGCGTCCATGTTGTAGGTGATCTCCGCGCCGTCCTTGAGAACGACGGCGGACGCCTCGCGGCTGTCGGTAACGGTTACTTCGACATCAAAGTAGCCGTCCTTGTATGCGGCGGTGCCGTTCCAGGAGAAGCGGATCGTCCAAGTGCCGTCGGTGAACTTGTTGAGGAGACCGGAGTAATTAAGCTCCTTATATTCAGGTGTTAATGTAGTGGACGCATTATATTTGATAGTAAAGTCCTCGTAACCGAGCCCCTGATCGTTGGAGGCGACGACAGCGTCATAGATCGCGCGTGCGGTCGCGTCATAGTCGTAGTTCTCAGCGTCGGCAAAAACGAAACCGACGTTGTAGGGGCCTTCCTTCTGCGCTACATTGACTTCGGGGCGGCCAAGAACGGTGACTTCTGCGGTGACGGAGGTGGGATTATGGGTCTTGTCACCGGCGTAGGAAACACGAATGGTCTGGGTGCCTTCACTGATTCCGGGATAGGTCAAGGTTTCTTTGCCGCCTTCAAGCGGCATCCATTCCTTCCCGAGCTCACCAAGGGAACCGGATTTAGCGGTTGCATAATACTCGATAGTCAGGTCGTCGAGCGTGATGTCTTCAGGCACCTTGGTTTCAAGCAGGTTGAAAATTGCCTGATAAGCGGCGGAGTAATCAATGCTGAGATCATCGTTGTAAACGAGCTTGATGGTGGGATTCTCGCAGAACTCAAGCTTGGAATCGTCGCGGCCGACTTCAACATTAACGGTAAACTCAACTTCGGTGCCGTAGTAGGATTCATTGCCGTCGTAGCTGATTTTTATCCGCTGCTCACCGGAGCTCATTGCGGGGTATCTTGAGCTACCTTCGAAATCAACCCAATCATGCTTTAATCCAGTAAGACTGGAGGCCGCATAATATGTAACATGCAGATCATCAGCGGTGAGGCCTTCCGGAGTGGTGGAAGCGATCTGCTCAAGCACCATCGCGCGGACTTCGTCGTAGTTGACGGAGCCGTCGTCGTTATAGAAAAGCTTGAGCGTAGGATTCTCCACGAGGGCAATGCCGGAATTGAGCTTAGTTGCCTTGGTAAAGCCTACAACTACATCCGTGTTGCCGGCGAGACGTACACGGTATGTACCGTCAGCATTGTCCCACAGCGCGGGATGAGTATAATTAACTATTAATTTTGTGCTTGTAAATCCCGCGATGGAGCCCCAATCAGTGTTGGATAATTTACCAAAGCCGCCTGTTCCTTCACACTCATACTCCCACTCAAGCTCGCTGTAATCCTTCTCAGGATCGTAGTTTGCGATGAGGGCTTTTGCAAGAATGGCCTTTACCTCGTTGAGGTCACTGGTCTTGATTATGGCCGCGCCGTCCTTGAGCGCGATCTCGTCGGCCGAAGCCTCAACGTTAAAAACCGGCTCTTCGACAGGTTCCTCGTTCTCAACGGGCGCCTCTTCGACAGGCTCTTCTTCCGCCGGTTCTTCGGCGGGTGCCGCTTCCTCGACGTCGTCCTCGGCGCCATTTGCCAGTATCTCCGCCTGCTCCGCCTCGTCGTTCTCGGCAGAGGCCGAGGTGGCGAAAACCGGCCCGACGCTGACAAGCTGAAGCATCATCAGCAGCACGAGCACACGGGACAGGAAGCGTGTCATGTGGTTCTTCATGGAAATCTCCTTTCGAACTGAATATTCATTTGCCAAAGGAATATACCATATCGTACCATGTATTTCAAGCCAATTAAAACTTTTTGTATACTTCGTTGAAAAATTATCTTAACGGTTTATTTACACCGACGGGTTTTGTATATAATTATAGGCGCAATATTCCCCCATGCCGCTGCATGGGGGAATATTTATCAGCTGCCCTGATATTCCGAGACGGGCTTATATGTCAGGCTCGTGAAATCAATTTCGTCTGGCAGGTAGCTGCCGGGGCCGGAATTGTTCTCAAAATGCCACCATTCCGTCTGAATAATGCCAAAACCGACCGATTCCATAACACTTGTCATGTAATCCACGTTTTTGCGCGCCTCCTCTGTCCACGAATCGCGGCTGTAACGCGCCGCGGAATCGTCAAAGGTGTGCATCGGGGTCGGCATCTCAAGCTCAAGGCCGGTCGCGTTGTCGATGAGGGACATGTCTATCGCGCGGCCGCGCTGATGCCATGAGCCGCCGGTATAGGGATTGGCGATGAACTTGTTGTTCTGGACAATGTCATACAGCTTTACCTGCGCCGATCTGGGACGATACGCATCGTATACCTTCAGCGTGTAGCCGTCGTTCTGGAAAATCTCGAATGCCTGCTTCAGCATTTCGGCGGTCTTTTCCTCCATCAGCGGCACGGCGGGATACATCGCGGAGCCGGTAATGTTGTTGGGGCTTGCGAACAGCAGCTCAAATTTGGCGTCTGGCAGATACACACGCAGATCGACCGCGCCGTCATACTCGGCGTAGGTCGCGCCCTCGGTGAGATAGTTCACGGAGCAGTAGACTATTCCCCCGTCATCCAGACGGCAGAGATAAAAGTCCCCGTCCTGGCCGAGCACGTTCACCTCGGTGAGCATGGTTATCTGGTGAAGGATGGTCGCCTTGGTGTTAGGCTCCGCGCGGCAGTTCAGGCGCGTCGCGGTGCAGGTGTATACAGGCTCACCGTCGATGGGAACGAATGTCTCGCTCGACGTCATTTCGCTCAGATACTCCTCCTCGCGCTGTGCCTCAAGCGCGTCATCCTTCGCGCGGAGATACCAGCCGTTGCACCAGCCCTGAGAGCCGTCTGCCATCTCCACATAAAGAAACTCATTCTCTTTGCCGAGGCAGCGCAGCTCCGTCCCCGCATCAAGCGTGGCGATAACGTTGCTCTCCTCGGTCTTGGGTGCGAGGCGGAAAGCCGTCTCAGACAGCCGGACGATGTATACCTCCGGTTCCGGCTCCGGCGTTACCTCTGCGGTCGCCTCCGGCTGCGCCTCTGCATTGGGAG
>ENA-ORTG01003934-ORTG01003934.1-human-gut-metagenome-genome-assembly--contig:-NODE-3934-length-10024-cov-3.598957_pt1 | contig 10024 bp, 9 predicted proteins | sample MGYA00241906_ERZ509176 | MGnify/ENA primary metagenome ERZ509176 (study PRJEB26280, sample SAMEA2338811) | human gut metagenome | biome: human gut; feature: human-associated habitat; material: faeces... | reverse complement strand
TCAGCGGGGCAAAAAGACTTTTTTGACACGCTGAATCGCCGGTTCATTGAACCGGCGATTTTACTATAATCCGACACTTTTCGGTATGCGTGGCGCTTTTTTCGGGACTTGATGCTCGTCCGGCGTTTCTGAGGCTGCCTTATCGTGAAACCGCCAGCCTTACAGGCTGTTGACGGCAGCTTCCAGTTGACGCATGGCCTGTTCCAGAACGCTGCGGGGACAGGCGGCGTTGAGCCGCATATACCCGTTCAGGCTCCGGCCGAAGGCGCAGCCGTCATTGAGGCCCAGCTTTGCCTTCTGGATCATGAAGTCATGAAGCGCTTCGTTGCTCAGGCCCAGATCCCGGCAGTCCAGCCACATGAGGTAGGTGGCATCGGGGGCGTAGGTCCTGATCTTGGGGATGTGCTTTTCGCAGTAGTCCACCACAAAGTCGAAGTTGGCGGAAATGTAGGGCAAGAGCTGTTCCAGCCATTCCTCGCCTTCATTGAAGGCCACCTCCATGGCGGTGACGGAGAAGGCGTTGTTGCGGTGGATATCCATGTCGGTCCAGAATTTGTCGAACATGGCCTTCATGTGGGCATTGGGGAACACCGCGGTGCTGGCCTGAAGACCCGCCAGATTGAAGGTCTTGGTGGCGGAAATGCCGGTGACCACATTGGCGGCGATCTCAGGGGAGAGGGAGGCGGTGGGGATGTGGCGCTTGCCGTGGAAGATAAGGTCGGAATGGATCTCGTCGCTGACCACCAGAACGTGGTGCTTCAGACACAGCTCCATCATCCGGCGCAGCTCCTCCTCCGTCCAGACGATGCCCAGAGGATTGTGGGGGTTGCACAGCAGGAAAATGTCCGCGCTCCGGAGCTTTTCCTCGAAGTCGGCCCAGTCCACCGTCCAGGTTCCGTCCTGCTCTACCAGCTGATTTTCAATGACGTGCCGTCCGGCCAGCTCGGTCATGTCATAGAACTCGCCGTACACGGGGGTCTGGATCAGAACATTGCCGTTCTGGGGGGTATAGAGCCGGATCATGACACTGAGGGTCTGGACCACGCCGGGACTGAAGCTCATGAGGGCCGTGTCGGTGTCCCAGCCGTTGCGGCGCTTCTGCCAGTTCTTCACGGCCTCGAAATAGCTGGCGGGCCGGGCGGTGTAGCCCCAGATGCCCTCCTCGGCCCGGGCCTTCAGCGCGTCAATGACGGGCTGGGCGGTCCGGAAGTCCATATCCGCGATCCACAGGGGGATCACATCGTCGGTGCCGAACTTCTTGACCCGTTCGTCATACTTGGCGGAGAGGTTTTTGGAGCGGTCTACCACTTGGTCGAAATCATATTGCATGACTCCCACATCCTTTCTTTGCGTGTTCAGTGGCACGTCTGTATGCTTTGACTGATTACTAAGCAAGAACTGTGCCAAACCGCCGGGGCGGCGTAGCTATGCATGGAAACCCGTTGGAAAGCGGGAAAGCACATGAAATATCCGGGGAGAGATTTTGGCAAATCACCAAAATCCCTCCCGGACACTGCGGCTGCCCCGGAAAACAGGGCCGCGCACGATCGGCTTTTATTGGCTGAATTGGTATAAATGGTTATAGCTTTTTATCTTTGACCGATTTCCCACAGCTCCCGGCCCTTGGGCGTCAGCTGGCTGCCGCCCCGGCCCCGGCTGACGCGGGCCAGTCCCTGCTCCGCCATTTCGGAGAGGATGGTCCGGACCTCCTGCTGAGAGAGGGGGACATGGGACTCCCGGGCCTTTTGCAGCAGCTTATCCCGGCCCATGGGCGTCCCCGCCTCGGAGGCCGCATACAGCTGGGCGAGCACGAACCGGAAGGAATCCGACATAGAGGGGGCCGGCGCATCCTGCTGCGCCGCTGGGGCGGACGCCGGACGGGAGAGGGTGTCCCCGGAGAGCAGCAGGGTGGGGGGGAGGTCCTCCATGGTGATGTCCCGGTGGTCGGTATAGATGAAGTATTCCACCACGTTCCGCAGCTCCCGGATATTGCCGGGCCATGTGTGACGGCGGAAAAAGTCCTGCACCGGCTCCGTCAGGCGGAAGTCGCCGTTCAGCTCCCGGCGGAACTGATCCATCAGCAGAAACATATCGTCCCCCCGCTCCGTCAGGGGCGGGATGACCACCGGCAGGGTGTTCAGCCGGTAATAGAGATCCCGGCGGAAGGTGCCCTCCCGCACCTTCCGTTCCAGCGCCTCGTTGGTGGCGGCCACGATGCGGACGTCCACATGGATGATGCGGTTGCCGCCGACCCGCATGACCTCCCGCTCCTGCAAGGTCCGCAGCAGCTTGATCTGAAGAGCGGGGCTCATGCCCTCCACCTCGTCCAGAAACAGTGTGCCCCTGTGGGCCAGCTCAAAGAGGCCGGGGCGGCCGCCCTTTTTGGCTCCGGTGAAGGCCCCTGCGTCATATCCGAACAGCTCCGACTCCATAAGCTCCTGGGGAAGCGCCGCGCAGTTCACGGTCACGAAAGGTTTGTCCGCCCGGGGGCTGGCCATGTGCAGGGCTTGGGGCACCAACTCCTTGCCTGTCCCTGACTCGCCATAGAGCAGGATCGACTCCTTGCTACATGCGAAGCGCAACCCGAGCTGCTTCATTTCCTCAATGGCCGGGCTTTCCTCCACGATGCTTGAGAACGTGTGGAACATTCCGACTTTTTTGATTTCCCGCTGTTCAAAATAATTCGACGCGACCTCAAGGTTCCGAACCGTTTCCAGCAGCGCGAGAAGTTTGTCCTTTCCAATGCTGGTCGGGATGCTCTCGACGATGACCCCGCGCAGTTTGCCGCTCCGATCCATCAAGGGATAACGGAAAGAGATGCCCTGGGCGTTGGTCGTCGTCAGGCTGGAGCAGACCACCATTTTTCGGGTCCGGATACTGCTCATGACCCCCTGTTCGCCGGTGAGGAAATACTCTGTAATATGCTGTCCGATTACGTCTTTCGGGAGATTGAACATTTCCAGAAACGCCTTGTTGCAATACAGGAAATTTCCCGTCGCGGACATGAGCGCGATACCGGTATGCAGGAGATCAAAAATGCCGACGTTGACGCTCTCAGCGATTTTTTCAAACGAATCCGTGAAATCAAATTGGCTTACCGGCATGGGTCCCTTCGTGTGGTTTCGGTTCGTTGCTGACGCGGGAGGACAATCTGTATCGACTTCGGGACAATTTGCCACACCTCAAGAGAGCGTTACTGCGGCTCCGCCTAATAGTTGCAGTTTAGCAGGTATTGAGGGAACAAAAAATAATTTTTATATGCATAAGGTTTGCTGATTGTCAAGCCGACGTGGTTTCACGGCGTTTTGGACACGTTAGCGGATAGGTTGAGGCGGGGTACAGAGGAGCGCTTGAAAGGCATCGCCCAAAGGATACCACATGAACGGCGGCAGATTTTGGAGTATTATATTGGCATTTTTTATGCAAAGAGGAGGGATACGCCCTTGTATGTCGTTCGGCATATGGAAGGGCTGTTTTGCCACGCATAAATAATGGGGAAACGGACATGGAATCAGGCATGGTATACAATATTCAGCGTATGTCGACCAAAGACGGTCCCGGACTGCGGACGACGGTTTTTCTCAAGGGGTGCCCCCTGCATTGTCTTTGGTGCAGCAACCCGGAATCCCAGAGCTTCCATCCGCAGCTCCTGTTCTTTGGGAACCTGTGCCAGTCCTGCGGGGCGTGTGAACGGGTCTGCCCGTATGGCGCGGTGGTTAAAAGAGGCAGCGCATACAACTGGGAGCGAGCCTTATGCCAAGGTTGCGGGGCCTGTGCTGAAGTTTGTTCCGCCAAGGCCCGTGTCATGTCCGGTAAGCGTATGAGCGTGCAGGAAGTGATGTCAGTCATGGATCGGGATAGTTTGTTCTACGCGAATTCCGACGGCGGCGTGACTTTTGGCGGCGGTGAACCGACCGCTGCGGGCGACTTCCTCGTGGAACTGCTCCAACACTGTGCGAGTAAAGGGTATCACGTTTGTGTGGATACCTGCGGGATGTGCTCACCCGAACAGTTTCGGAAAGTGCTAGCCCTGACAGATCTTTTTCTCTTCGATTGTAAGCACATGGATACTGAAGAGCACCGCCGCCTTACCGGACTCGGCAACGGCGTGATTCTCGAGAATCTGCGCCAGGTTTTTGAATCCGGTAAAAAGGTGCGTATCCGTGTACCGCTCATGCCCCATTTGAACGATTCAGAGGAGAATATCCTTGCCATGGCCGTCTTCCTGCACCGGTACGGGAAGACTGAAGTGGATGTATTGCCTTGTCACGCCTTTGGAAGCAGCAAATACGACGCACTGCGTCTGCCCCGTCCCTCTCTGTCTGCCTATTCTGCCGAAGAGCTGAAAAGGGTTTTGGAGCGCTTCACCCGTGCCGATCTGAAAGTGACCATTGTATAGTAGGTTATCTGAGAAAAGCGCCAGCAGCCGGAGACGTTTATCCGTGAAGCGTAGGGCTGTTGGCGTCATTTTTTCTACGGGCAGCACGCTGTTTTGCTTTACACGACGGTGGGTTCGGGGGGCCTTCTCAATACCTAACGGGCCTTGAGGGAAACGTCATTTGGGAGCCTGATGACAGAGTGAACTACATATGCGGAGCCCCTATTCAGGGGGCTCTGCAAGACATTCCCCTGTCATCAATATCAAAGCTGGTACCATGTCAGGTCTCAAGTCGCGATTGCTTCACCTCAATCGAAGCATTCTTTGTTTCTGAAATATGCCCACGTTAGGCGGATATGGTCTGTTTTGGAGCTATGGGGAATTCTATTTTCTGCAAATACAATCCAGCAGATGATCATTCACAAAGCCTGCGGCCTGTAAGTAGGCATAACAGATGGTCGATCCAAAGAATTTAAAGCCACGTTTTTTCATGTCTTTGCTCATGGCGTCTGATTCAGGAGTAGAGGCTTGGATATCCTTGAGCGTTTTGGGTTGGTAACTGATCGGTTTTTGTTCTGGGAAAAATGATAATGTGTAGTTGTAAAAGCTGCCAAATTCTTTCTGAATGGCGATGAAAAGTTTGGCATTGCTGATAGCCGACTTGATCTTGAGCCGATTTCTGACAATGCCCTCGTCCTGCATGAGCCGTTCGACATCTTGTTCAGTCATCTGGGCGACTTTATTGATATCAAAGTCATAAAATGCTTTTCGATACCCTTCTCTTTTGCGCAATATGGTGATCCAGCTTAGGCCAGCCTGGGCACTTTCCAAAGTAAGAAACTCAAAGAGACGCCTGTCGTCCGTAACGAGCTTCCCCCATTCTTCATCGTGGTATTTGACATAAAGGCTGTCAGTGCCGCACCAACCGCATCGTCCATTGAGCAGGTCTTGCATTTCCATGGTTATTTGGCTTCTTTCTTTATGTATGTATCTTTACGGTTATGAGGAGCAGAATGTGCTCTGGCCTCACCAATTGACGCAATAACCCTCTTCATCAATCCACGCCGTTCATCCGCAGGCGGCACCAGCAAAGCGGAGCTGGCTGCTAGATCAAACCTGAACCTCTGTAGTTTATATATTTCTGTAATAATAGGATTGCAGAACTATGTAATATTATTTAAATAAAATATAGTCACTTTCTGTTGGAAGGCGTCAGGCAGAAGCGCCCAATCATGGATAACGATGAGAATGGGAATGCCGCTTTCTCGGAGTGCCGTTCTGAGGTGGTCGACTTTCAGGCCGGGTTGATGGAGAACTTCTGTGGTGTGCGGACGACAAGATCAAGAACGCTTCCTGAATGCGCTCTTTCTGATATACGGCTCCTATATGCCCATACCCCGACATTCGGAACGAAAGTATAAAGCAGATCGCATACGGCCTCTTTTATGACAGGCTCAAGAAAATGTTCATTCGGTTCCATCTGTCTTGTCCATGCGTTCCGCCAGAGCCCGCGCATCCTCTACGAAGGTTTCAACCTGAGTGCCTCTTCCGCCAGAGTTTCTCTGTAATCGTGAGCTGTAAGATTTCTGTTGTCCCGATAGAAAAAACAGCGTCTGACCTCGTCGGGCGTGAGCAGGCCATGTTTGGCGATATGGCGTAGTACCGCCTTGAAGTAGGTCCACCTCAGCGGGAGAAGCGAAAACCTGTTTGAGGACTTCCCCAGAAGTTTGCCTCCCGTTTCAAGGGCAAGCTCGGATCCCTAATGGTGGCGTTTCGGTAAACGGCGTACTCCACGCTGCCCGGTGTTGCTTGTTTCAGCAGGAGGGCAACACCGGGCGTCCACGGTTTGGGATACAGCGTTTGAAGTGTGCCGTCTGCAACATGCGTCTTTCTCAATATCCCTGTTTCTTGAGCCAGTCGTCCAGTGCTTCCCGCACGATGTCCACTTCCTTTCGGCGTTCATCGAAAGCATACTTGCGAAGACGTTCCGACAATGACCGAGATATGTTGTACATTTTCCTCTGGTCATTTTTTTCAGGTAGGGATTCCTGTATCCCTGTATTTATAGTATTCTGTATTTGTGTATTCCTATAATTATATATTTCTGTAACACTGGGCTCCGTTCTGGCAAACAGCCCGCTGGGGCTCCCTTTCTTCACCTGGTTCTTTCCTCTATCCCCGAGTCCCATAGCATCCCTCCGTTCTTTCCAGAAATTCGGCAGCAAAGGCCGCATAGTCTTTTGCGCCGTAACAGCTCCGTTTGTAGCTGAACACATCCTGCCCATTACTGGGGGCTTCCGCAAGGCTCACATTGTCCCGGATACGGGTTGAGAACAATGTGTCTCCCCATTCGTCCGCGAGAGCTGCGGCCACATCTTTGTTGAGGGTCTTTCGGGCATCAAAAAACGTCAGGACGAGTCCGAGGATTTCCAAATCGGGATTGAGATCACGGACAAGTTCTGCCGTCTGCCTGATGAGCGCGAGTCCCGCCAGAGCGTAATATTCGACCTGCACAGGGATGAGTAATCCGTTTGCCGCATTGAGGGCGTTGACGGTCAAAAGCCCGAGAGAAGGCGGGCAATCTATCAGCACGTAATCGTATTCGCCCGAGACAGAGGAGAGAGCTTTCTTCAGCAGATTCTCCCTCCCCATTCGTCCGGCAAAGGCCAGTTCCGCTTCTGCAAGCCGGATGTTGGCCGGGAGAATATCCAAGCCCGCTTCCAGCGTGCTCTTCGCCTCGGCGATGGAGGCGTTTCCAGCGAGGACATCGAAAACGGTACGTTCCAGCGTTTGCGGATCAAGACCACAGGCGTCGCTCAAGTTTCCCTGAGCGTCCAAATCGAGCAGCAGCACGCGTTTTTCTGCGTTTCTGGCAAGCTGAACTCCCAGATTGTGTGCCGTCGTTGTCTTGCCCACGCCGCCTTTTTGGTTGGCTATGGCACAGATATACATGGTTTTTATTCTCCTTATAAATATGTATTTATAATATTACATGTACATAGAGTATCGTAAATACATATTTACGTAAATATATACTAAGCAGAGCACGACCAGGGTGTCGTCACCACCTCCTTAGGGTTATCGGCAACTCTCCATCCCCATCAAAAGGCAGGTTTCAACTCCAGGGAAAACTCGCAACGTCAAGGGAGGGCACAATGGAAAATCTGGAAATGGAAGCCATCACAGCGGCGAGGGTAGCCAATGAAGAGGGACTGGGTTTCTGCCCCGGCATGTGGGAATGGTGAAAATACTCGCGTTTGAATGGCGTATCATTAACTGGATGGGAACTCTTTGAAGCGGGTACGCGGGAGGTTTCCAGAATTTCTATGATCTGAACAATGGGCGCTTTTCCATCGCCCCGGAGCTACCATCCCATGAGGCTCATGCGGCCCGGAAGCTTTTTTGATGGGGAGATGTCTCCCGATGTGGCTGGAGGTGTGGCGATCTTGTTTGTCCTTACCAGGTTCGCCGAACACAGCCCTGCCTTTGCAGAGAAGTACCGGCAACTCTACGAGTATATCGGCTCGCACCCTGAAACGCAGAAGATCCACCCGGCCATTGATTAACAAAAAGCTCTCCGCCGGAAGCCACCGGTAGATATGCAGGATTCCGAAAAACAAGACGGACAAACAAGTGCGCTGCCAAATTCTATTCGTTCGTTTTGCTTGGGAAATCGAAGGCACGCAAGCATTCGTTCCGGGATATGATGCGGATCATCTGTGAAAGGTGCCCGAGCGGGAAAGCGAAGGAACTATTGCTCGTCGGCGGTGTCACAAAAAATGATTGATGCTTTATTTCTTGAATTTCCAAAGAGATAACCGACTAAATGCCTCATCCATGGAGTCCGCTAACGGAAAAAACGGAGAAAAAGGCTGTATTTTCCACCATACTGTGGAGATGAACCAACCACATCCTATGACAGAACCTACAAGAAAAGGCCGAGAACATTTTTCGGCCTTTTCTTTGTTCATTACAAAGAGATTGAAGGGGATAACCGGCCTGGGATGTGTTTTTTTCGGTTTTACAGCACACCGAAAACGAACTGCAACGCAAAAACGGCGAGCAGACAAATGGAAAGCAGACGGCGTTGTTGGGGGGGGGTGCCGTTCGAGCGTTCCTTCATCGCTGTGACGAACTTTTCGAGGCACAGGATGATGGAGGTGTCGATGATGGCTGAGGAATAGATGGCAATCGTATTCAGGTTCCTTATGAAAATCAGTGCTAGAACAAAGATGCCGTAAACGCCGAACAGACAGAACCACGACCAATAGGTCTTTTCGGCGCTGGTGAGCTTCTTGAAACTGTGAATGGTTATGGGAATAAGAGGAACACCTAGCAAAACAAGTAGTACGGGGATATTCCTTATGTCGACTAATGCAATCTTTTCTTGTCCGTACAGGAAAATCTGCACCAGCTGGAAACTAAATACAGCAGTAAAGATAGCCCATCCAAAAACGATAAGATGTAAAAACATAGTTCCACCCCGTACTTGAAATTTATTGAACAACAAATAGCTGTGTCATAAGAAATGATTGAGGCTTTATTCCTTGTGTTCCAAAGAGATAACCGACTAAATGCCTCACCTATGGAGTCCGCTAACGGAAAACAGGAGAAAAAGACTGTATTTTGCACCATACTGTGGAGATGAAACAATCACATTCTATGACAGAGCCTGCTCGTCTGATGTTACCGGGGGCATCCCATCGGGGGTGCCCCGCCACGGAGTTTTTCATGCTTCGCACTGTCTTTTCGGGGCTGGGTGTGCCTGTTCTGCTTCTCGGTATGGTATTTTGCCTTGGCGACGAGTGAATATGGCTTCAGGAGCTTCTTCAGTTTTTACTGCTCTCGTGATAGCTTCAGGATTTCGAAACCAGCCGTGGCAAAACTCTTTCCCCGGGAATGGTATCTTCCAAAATTTCCTCGGCGCGGAGCAACGCTTCGTCGAGTGAGGGGAAGACATTCTCTTCGCCCACGGTGCGCAGGATACCGACCCGCTGGAGCGTCCTGTGGACAGGTTTCCGAACGGCGGCGAATAGCACGCGACAGCCTTTCCGCCGGCGCTCGAGGAATTCTTCCAATGCGTGGATACCTGTCATGTCGATGGCGGACATGTTGTGCAGATACATTATGAACACCTTGGGCGGCGTCTCCATCGCGTTCAGCGTGGACTGGAATCGGTCAGCCACACCGAAGAACAGCGGCCCGTTGATGGCAAAAATCTCCACACCGTCGGGTACATTGTTTTTGTCCGGGACAGGAATTTCGTGCCCGGATGCCTCGTCCTCGCTGGAAACGCAGGTATGGAGACCCGTTAATTCGCCCATGCGGCGCATGAACAGCAACGATGCCAGTATGACTCCAGTATATACAGCCACGGTTAGGTCAAACACCACCGTGAGCGCGAAAGTCAGGAGCATTACCGACCAGTCGGACTTAGGTCCCTGAAAAATATGGCGCACAGTGCGCAGATCGCTCATATCGTAGGCAACTATCACCAGTACGGAGGCAAGGGCTGCCAGTGGGATGAGCTCTATCAATGGCAGCAACCACATGACCACAGCCACGAGGAACAGGGAATGCACAATGGCGGAGATGGATGACATCGCGCCTGCTCGGATATTCGTCGCCGTGCGGGCGATGGCGCCC
>ENA-ORTG01003928-ORTG01003928.1-human-gut-metagenome-genome-assembly--contig:-NODE-3928-length-10033-cov-2.446482_pt1 | contig 10033 bp, 8 predicted proteins | sample MGYA00241906_ERZ509176 | MGnify/ENA primary metagenome ERZ509176 (study PRJEB26280, sample SAMEA2338811) | human gut metagenome | biome: human gut; feature: human-associated habitat; material: faeces... | reverse complement strand
TTCCCCTCCCCGATTGCTTTATTCTTCGCCATCGAAAGCGAGGTTGGCGCCCATGACGGGGCCATAGTACATGGCGGCGTCGTCAAGGTCTTCCTCGATGCGGAGAAGCTGGTTGTACTTGGCGAGACGGTCGCTGCGGCAGAGCGAACCGGTCTTGATCTGACCGGCGTTTACGCCCACGGCGAGATCGGCGATGAAGCTGTCCTCGGTTTCGCCGGAACGGTGGGAAACGACCGTGTAGGCCGATTCCTTGGCAAGCTGGATGGCGTCGAGGGTCTCGGTCAGGGTGCCGATCTGGTTCACCTTGATGAGGATCGAGTTGGCGATGCCCTCTTCGATGCCTTCGGCGAGGATATCGGGGTTGGTCACGAACAGGTCATCGCCCACAAGCTGGATGTTGTCGCCAAGGGCATCGGTCAGTTCGCGCCAGCCGTCCCAGTCGTCTTCGGCAAGGCCGTCTTCAATGGAGATGAGCGGATACTTGGCGGTGAATTCCGCCAGCCATTCGATCATTTCCGGGCTGCTCAGAGCGCCCTTTTCGCCAATCATGTACTTGCCGTTCTTGTGGAACTCGGAAGCCGCCGCGTCGATGGCAAGCACCACTTCGGAACCGGGGTTGTAGCCGGATTCCTCAATGGCTTTCAGGATGTAGCTGAACGCCTCGTCGTGGTTCCTGAGGTTGGGAGCAAAGCCGCCCTCATCGCCCACGCTGGTGATGTGGCCGTCGGCGGCAAGGATGGTCTTCAGCGTATGGAAGATTTCGGAGCCCATGCGCAGGCCGTCGGCAAACGTGTGCGCGCCGACGGGCATGATCATGAATTCCTGAATGTCCAAGTTGTTGGGGGCATGAGCGCCGCCGTTGATGATGTTCATCATGGGAACGGGCAGCACCTTGGCGTTGACGCCGCCGATGTACTGGTACAGCGGCAGGGCCAGGGATTCGGCGGCGGCGCGGGCCGTGGCGAGCGACACGCCGAGCATGGCGTTGGCGCCGAGGCGGGACTTGTTGTCAGTACCGTCCAGATCCAGCATGGTATTGTCCACCTGCACCTGACGCAGCGCGTCGAGGCCCACGATCGCTTCCGCGATCTCGGTGTTCACGTTTTCAACGGCCTTGCTGACGCCCTTGCCTTTATAACGAGCCTTGTCTCCGTCGCGCAGTTCCAGCGCTTCGCGGGTCCCCGTGGAAGCCCCGGACGGGACGGCGGCGCGGCCTACATGACCGGAATCAAGGGAAACTTCTACCTCTATCGTAGGATTGCCGCGCGAATCAAGAATTTCGCGGGCCCAAACTGAAGCGATCGTGCTCATGGTCCAGCTCTCCGTTCTGCCCCTGAACAGTGTGTGACCTTGGGGACAGGGGCAAGCCTCCCGGTCACGGAACATCTTTTTTCACATACCATCAAACGCGGGGTACTGCAATGAGCCGCCGCTCCGGATCCCGCATCGTCTTGCCATCGCAACACATTTGCCACAAGGCCCTCTGGAGGGCAGGCATGGCGAACACGCTCCGCCCCCTCACATGGGCCATCACGCACAAACGGATGAAGGCACCGGAAGGGAAGCTCTCCCAAGCGGGACAAGGCGGATTCAATGGCTTTTCAGAGTCCATGAAAGCTTCCTCCATATATGGAAAACGTATTTCCCTTTCGGAAAGGCTCGTCTTGAAACGTCTTTCCAAATCGTTTACCGTCCATTCTTTGGAGAAAACCCGGGAACCGCGGTTTCCCATATCCCAGGAGATATCCCATGCGTACACTCGTGCTCTTGATGGCCGCCCTGTTCCTTGCGGCCGGGCTGGCCTCCGCGCCGGCCCAGGCCATAGGCGTTCAAAAAGAAATGAAGGTCGGCTTTATCTATATTTCCCCGATCGGCGAGGAAGGGTGGTCATACGCGCATGATCAGGCCCGCAAGTTCCTGAGCACCCTGCCCGGCGTGACGACCTCGTATGTGGAAAGCGTACCCGAGGGGCAGGACGCCGAGCGCATCATCCAGAGCATGGCCCGTAAACATTACGATATCATTTTTGCGACCAGTTTCGGCTACATGGATTCCATGCTCAAAGTCGCCGAACAGTTCCCGAATTCCACGTTCATGCACTGCTCCGGCTATAAGACCGCCCCCAACATGAGCAACTATTTCGGCCGGATCTATCAGGCCCGTTACCTTACCGGCCTTGTGGCCGGTTCCATGACCCAAAGCAACGTCATCGGCTACGTGGCGGCCTTTCCCCTCCCCGAAGTCATCCGCGGCATCAATGCGTTTACCCTCGGCGTGCGCGCCGTGAACCCCAAGGCCGAAGTCCGCGTGGTCTGGACCAAGTCATGGTATGATCCCGCCATGGAAAAGAGCGTAGCCAAGAACCTCATCAAAGAGGGCGCGGACGTCATCGCGCAGCATCAGGACTCCAACGGGCCGCAGGAAGCCGCACAGGAACAGGGGACCTACTCCATCGGTTACAATACCGACATGAGCCGGGTCGCGCCCAAGGCTCACATGACCTCCGCCATATGGTCGTGGAACCCCGTCTACGAAAATGTTGTGGAGAAGGTCCGCGCCGGGACGTGGAAAAACGGCTCCTTCTGGTACGGCATGGAAACCGGCGTGGTGGATATCGCCCCCTACGGCCCCATGGTCCCGCAAAACGTGCGCAACCTGACCGACGCGGCCAAGGCCGACATCAAAAGCGGCAAACTCGTTGTCTTCACGGGCCCCATCAAAGATCAGAAAGGCGTTGAGCGCGTCCCCACGGGCATGGTTCCTTCTGACAAGGAACTGCTCGGCATGGATTGGTTCGTTGAAGGCGTCATCGGCACGATCGACTAGAGAACGCGTCTTGAAAAGGAGGAGCCCCGGAATGGCAGGATTCCCGTTTATGAGACAGGCGGAGCCATTCCGAAGCTCCTTGCCGTTTATCCTGCTGCTGGCCGTTTTCATCCTGCCGTGCCCCATGAGTGCGGCGGCGAAGCCACGGCCCGCCATTGCCTTCGTCCATCTGCTCCTGCCCCCGGGCGGGGAGCCCCATGCCTCCCCGGCGGGCTGGATCGGCAGCCTTGACCGGGCGCGCGATACGTTGGAATCCCTGCGTATCCCCACTATCGTATCTTCCGTCCCGCCCGGGAACGCCGAAGATCTGAACGAGCTTTCCGAGATGGATCCGGAAGTGCTGATCACCACAAGTCCCCTGCTCTACGCCGCGGCCTGCGACGTGGCGAAACGGAGCCCGAATACCGTGTTCTTCGCCTGTACGGATGAGACCGTGCATGACAACATGAGCGGGTTTCAGGCCCGCACCTACGAAGCGCATTACCTTGCCGGGCTGATCGCGGGCGCGCTTTCGGAGAATGGGGTCATCGGCTATCTGGCGAACGATCCCTACCAATCGAAAACCTCCCGACTTCGCAACGCCAATGCATTCACACTGGGCGCGCAAAAGTCCAAGGCGGCAATCCGGGTGCTGTACGCACCCGGCAACGCCCCCGATGAAGAACTCAAAACGCTGATTGCGGCCGGGGCCGATATCGTCGATTTGGAACGGGCACTTCCGTCCCTTGTGGAGCGCCTGCGCGAACATTCGGTGCGCTATGTGGGGACGGCGGGCCGTGCCGTCGATCCTCTATGCCTCGCCGCGCCGGAATGGGAATGGAGCAATGCCTTCGGGGATCTGCTCACGCAGGTACGTTTCGGCATCTGGAGGCCGCGCAACGTCTCTTACGGCATCAAAGAAGGCGTCGTGGGGCTTTCCCCCTTCGGCCCGGCCGTACCCGAAACCGTGCGGGTTCGTGTCCGTGAGGCGAAGGAGGCCATCCGTAACGGCGCTTCCCCATTCGAGGGGCCTGTCCGCGATGTTTCCGGGTCCCTGCGTATTGCGGAAGGGAGCGTCCCGGATGACGCAACCCTGCGCGGCATGGACTGGAGAGTCCAAGGGCTGGAGCCTCTTCCGCTCGCACCGGACGGCCTATAAAGGCAAGGGCTTTAAGGATGTCAGGAGCAGGGGGAAGGCCTTTTATGAAAGGGGCATCCTCCCTTTTCCAACGCGTCCGCCTCTTTTACATCCTCTACCGGAAAACGCGCCTGAGAAAAGCCGTATCCTATTGAAACGCGCATCACGCATCTTCCTTTCCGTTTCCCGCCAGTAGGGAAACAGCACCAGCCCTGCGGCATATCAGCCGACTCCCCATCAACCGGGAGCCTGGCGGATTGGAGGGAGAAAAAGGGGGCACGGCGTACCTCTCCCCCTTTTCTCTTTCCAGCGGCATGTTGTTGCCATTGAACCATACGCCATACCCAAATTGACGATGCCATGCGGCTCCTGTATGGCTACACCATGAGTGACGAACTGGAACATTCCGCAACACTCCGGGCTCGTGCGGCCTGCCTCAGGGAACACAGGCTTCACTTCATCCTGTGCTTTGGGGCGTTCCTTGCCGGAGCAACCGGAAGCCTGTTGACGGCGTCGTTTCTCAAAGCGAACGATGCCGCCCCAAACGGCACACTGTTCGCTGAGGGGCTCGCCATGCTCGGTGTCATCGGTCTGGGCGGCCTGCTCTCCGCTCTCTTCCGCTGCCTCTCTTCCCGGCACAGCCGCCTCGGCAAATCCGTCCTCTCCCAATACCCTGCGGAATCCGTGGATCCGAAGGCCGTTTTTCAGAAAATCGATGCCGATATCCTCCAGCACGGCGAACGGTTCGGCGGGCTGTCCATCGGAAAGGAATGGGCTATTTTTCAAGAGGCCATGCTCATTTCCCGCATCCGGGGCATCTTCTCCGACATCCTCGAACCGGAACGCGAACACGGCGAAACGGCATACCTCCTTTGTCTGGTGGACGCTGACGGCTCCATACTGGAAGCGTCCCTTCCTTCCCGGAGCGTACTGGACAAAGCCCGCGCCTGCCTGCTCGAAAGCGTGCCCGACGCCGTTTCCGGCGGCTTTGAAGCCATGGCCGACTTCATGAACATGGACGACGAGGGCAGGCGGGAAATCAACCGCCGGGTGAACGCGCGCCGACAGGCCGGAAAGCCCGTTTCCTTTTCCTATGCCGGGCCCGACGGCGTTCCGACGTCGCTGGCTACGGAACAGACCGTGGAAGAAGGCATCGCCCGCATCAAGCCCGGCGACATGCTGGTTCTGACGCCCCTTTCGCCGCTGTTCCTGCCTTCCGGTGAGGAATGCCTGTATATCGCCTGCGAGCAGGATGCGGGGCAGACGGAAACGCTGCGGCTTTCCGCCTACATACGTCGCGGTGACGACTACCTGCGCGTGTTCAGGGATCTGCCCGGACGCGAAGCCGGCCTCCTGTTCCGGGACTGCTTCATGCGCCGCGCCGTCCCGGACATAGCCGATTGGCATGTGCAATCATGGGAAAACGATTGGCCTGAAGAGCGCCCGATCCTGTTCGTGGACGACAAGCGTTTCGAAAACACATCCTTTGAGGACGTGGAAGCCGCGCTCGACGGCGTGGACGGCGGCGATTACGGCTCGTTCTTCCTGATGTTCCCGGGCGGCTATGATGGCTACCTCTCCCTCAACGGCAGGCAAGGGGACAACTATGTGGTGGAAGCCGCCCTGCCTGACGAGGACAGGTACTTCAGGATCGCCACACCGCGCCGGGCTCAGGTTCTCTTCTGGTTTTCAGGCTATTACGAAAAATCAAGGCTTCCCTATATGGAAGAATGGAAAGACGTCACCAAAGAAGTGAAAAAACGGCGCGGGGAAGCCGACTGACGGGAAGCCCCGGCTGAACGGCCCCTGTGGAGACAGGATCATGGAAAAGGTGTTTTCGGACAAGACCGAAGAAGGCATCCGGCTTATATGGATGCAGTTCGATCCTGAAAAAACGGCCGAGGGCGTGCGGCTCCTGCGCGAGGCTGCCGATGCGGGAGACCCGGACGCCTTGTGTTTCCTTGCCCGCACGTACATGGGCGAGCGGTACGTTTGGGAATATGCCGCGTTGGAAATCAACGGCGAAAAGGCCGCGTCCCTCCTGAAAGAAGGAATCCGCAGGGGCAGCGCCTGCGCCGTGCTCCTCGCCATGCGTTGCGGGGAGCTGACGCCGTCCGCGCGCAAGGCCATGCCCTTCGCCTCCCTGAAAGAAGCGCGGGACGATGTACTGGGCAAGGCCGAGGCGGGGCATCCGTTCTGCCAATACATGATCGGCAACACCTATTATTTCGGGGACTGTTTCGAAATCGACGGCATCGATCCCCAAACGGCCTTCCATGCCCCGGACGGACTGCGTGCGGATACGGCCCGTCACGCCCTTCCGTGGCTTGAAAAGGCTCTCAACGGCGGCCTCTCCGATGCGGCCAAAAACCTCTACAACCTGTTTTCCGGTTCGGAAGGCTTCCCCAGGGACCGGGGCAGGCAATGGGAAATAGCCCTTCGGGGCGCGGCGGCAGGCAATCCGTACTGGGAGGAATGGTGCGGGAAAATGTGCCGCGAAGAACACGGCAGGGAAGCCGAAGCTATGCGCTGGTTCCGGCAGGCCGCGCATCACGGGCAGGCCAGCAGCTGGTTTCACATAGGCTCCCACTATGAACACGGCCTCGGCGTAGACAAAGATCCGGCCAAGGCCGCCGAAGCCTACCGGAACGGTGCGGAAAAGGGTTCCTCCGACGCCCAGCAGTCGCTGGGCATCATGGCCGCTTTCGGGCGGGGCGTGCCGCAGGACCCCGCCCAAGCCGCCTATTGGCTGCGTCTGGCCGCTGACGACGAAAAGCCTCTTGCCTGCGGCGTATTAGGACACTGCTACCTGCGCGGCCTCGGTGTCCAGCAGGACGATGGGGAAGCCTTTGTCCTGTTGGACCGCTTTGATGAGGCATACGACAGGGAAGAGCCCGATGACGGCGAAACAAGCACGTACCCTGACGAGCTTGTGGGCATCGTCTACAACGGCCTTGGGGAACTGTACGCCGATGGACGCGGGGGCCCCGTGGACATCAAGGAAGGCGTACGATGTTTTCAGGCCGCCGCCGAGTTGGGCAACGGCGACGCCCGACGCAATCTCGGCCGATTCAAAAGGAACTGGTTCGGCAAGTGGGTGAGGAAATAGCCGCAAGCGAAGACCTCCGCCTCCCCCAGCAAGATCATGCGCATGTCCGGCGGACGGTTTCATCGGCACCCCGGTGTCCGCGTCGTTTTTCCCTTTTCCCTTCGCTTTCCGGGCCACCGTGTCCGCCCGCCTTCTTTCCATCCTCTTTTCATGGCCCCCCAGTACCCGAGGCGGTTCCCCCGTCAGCCCTCCTTCTCGGCAATACAGCCATATCTCAATCAAATACCGGCGCACAGTGCTTTGGAGCGCGGCCCTGCTCAAAAAGCCCTCTCAAGAAGCTCCCAAGGGTGCCACCCCACTTTGCCGTCCCAACCGAAATACGGCCTTCGTGTGGCAACAAGCCGCTGCTCCGCAAGCAATTGAATGGCCACCGGCGGCGTGGCGAGCTTCGAGGCCTTACGCTTCGCGCCGTCGAGCGTCCCTTCGTACTCAAAATGCCTCCCATCGCCCAAACGGATGATAAACAGGTGTTCTGACTTCATATATAGGGCTCCTGTTAGTCTAATAAAGAAGCCATGCTATGACAGAATATACGGTCTTTCAAGGACGATGAGATGTTTTATGATTCAAGGTGGTTTCATGCTCATGATACGAAGCGGCCTTCCCTCCGGCCCGCTTTCGGGCCATCTCTTTGTCCCCCCCGCGCCAGCCGCCTTGACACCCCGATCTTCCTTGCGCCGCGCCCCATTCACCGCCTTCTCGTGCATCTCCACTTTGAAATCGGCACATCCCGAAGGCTGTGTGCGGGAAAAAACTGCGGGCACTGGATTCGATACGTACGGAAGCCTTTGGAAAAGGACGGATAGCGGAATGGAGAAAAGGAGGGGGCCGCTCTGACGGGCTTGGAGAAGGGGAAACTTTTCTAGAGAGCTCCCCTTCCCCCAATGCCTCCAGACGCTTTCAGCGCTCATCCGTTTTGTATCCGGTACGGCGACGCCCGGACGCCCTTCCTCCTTCACGGATATCCACGCATACGGATTGTTCGTACAATCAATACAAACGTCACAGTAAGGCCACTGTTCCGCCACGAACGGCGTCTAGGTTCTCCCTTGCCTCATCCTGAAACGGATCAACAAGGAGAACCTCCATGAATGCCGATCACAGTCGCCGCACTTTCCTGCTGGGCGGGCTGGCTACCGGAGCCGTGCTGCTCGCCGGGAAAACCTTCCTGCCCCCTTCCGCAGCCCACGCCGCCACGGAAGCCGTCACCCTTGACGTATGCGTCAACATGACGCCCGAGGAAATGGCGGACAGATCCCAGTACGTCATGGCCGCGTGGAAATACCTTCAGGACGCCGCCGCGGAAATCGGCAACCCCGGCTTGCGCGCCGCCGTACTGGACATCATGAAGAACCCGGCCCCGCTGCTGGCCGAAGGTGACGCCAAGGCCATCATGGCGGAACTGAAGGGACAAGGGCTGCTCGCTCAGGACGCCAAGGCCGTTTTCCCGACCTGCGCCAGCACGAAGAAAAGCCCTCAGCCTTTTTACACCGCGCCCGGCAGCGGCTGGAACAGCCACCATATTTATCCCGGCGGGCTGGTAACGCACACGGCCCTCAATGTTGCCTCCTGTAAGGCCCTGTACGACAACTATGTCGATATGTTCGGCCTGAAGCTCGACCGCGACGTGGTGCTCGCCTCCCAGCTTCTCCACGACCTCCACAAGCCGTGGGTCTTCCAATGGCAGGCGGAAAGAAGAGCCCCTTGCCGCCACCGGCGAACACCACGTCCTCAGCATCGCCGAAAGCTTGCGGCGCGGCCTGTCCCCCGAGCTATGCGTAGCGCAGGCCTGTGCCCACGATCACCCCGGTGCCACCGCGTCCGAGCAACTGGTAGTGGGCTGGCTGAAGGCCGCCGCCATCATCAACGGCAAGGACGCCGTCAAGGCCGGGCTTGTGGAAAAGGACGGCAAAACCCTGCCCATGCCCCGCCGTATGGAAGGCTTCGTCACCCACCTCGCCGACCATGACTGGGTGCTCAGCGTACCCGCCGCCCAGTGGACCGTGGACGCCCTCAAGCAGGTCGCCGTCCGCTCCTATGGCATCAAGGAAGCCGATCTGACCAAGAAGCCCTTCAACCAGTTCCGCAACTACGTGCTTTCGCAAAAGACCGCCATGCAGCTTTACGGCGCGTACAGCACCAAGGGGCTGGATGGATTGACCGCCGAAGTCGCCGAACTCGTGCGCACCTGATTTTCACAGTTTTTCTCAACAAAGGGATATTTCATGAACACACGCATCATTCCCGCCCTGCTGGGCGCCCTGCTTTTCTCCGGCGTCGCGGAAGCCGCGCCGAGCATTTATCCGGTGGATACGGCCCGTTTCCTGGGCGGGAGCCGTTTCGACTTCAAGGTGGAATTTGATGGCCAGCTCGCCGAAAAGGATGCCAAAGTCCTGATCAACGGGCAGGACGCCAAGGCCGTTCTGGGCGCAAAACCCGAATTCATCGCCAAGGAAAAGGGCGCCGACGGATCCGCCCTGCTGCTGCGCGGCGCTTCGCTCAAGCCCGGACAGTACAAGGTGACGGTGGAGAGCCCCACCGGGAAAGCCTCCGCCAACTGGGACGTGTACGGCACCCCCGACAACCCCGTCGCCAAGAACGTCATCCTGCTCATCGCCGACGGTCTGAGCATGGGCCACCGCACGAGCGCCCGCCTCATGTCCAAAGGCGTGACCAACGGCATGTACAACGGCAAGCTGTCGATGGACACCCTGCCCTACACCGCTATGCTCGGCACATGCAGCGTGGATTCCATCGCCGCCGACTCCGCCAACACCGCCTCCGCCTACATGACCGGGCACAAGTCCAGCGTGAACGCCCTCGGCGTCTACGCCGACCGCACCCAGGCCAGCCAGGACGATCCGAAGCAGGAGACGATCGCCGAGCTTCTGCGCCGCAAGACCAACAAGGCCATCGGCGTCGTGAGCGACGCCGAGATCGAGGACGCCTGCAAGCAGGCCTGCGCCGATGAATTTATTGAG
>ENA-ORTG01003923-ORTG01003923.1-human-gut-metagenome-genome-assembly--contig:-NODE-3923-length-10041-cov-3.328660_pt1 | contig 10041 bp, 7 predicted proteins | sample MGYA00241906_ERZ509176 | MGnify/ENA primary metagenome ERZ509176 (study PRJEB26280, sample SAMEA2338811) | human gut metagenome | biome: human gut; feature: human-associated habitat; material: faeces... | reverse complement strand
ATATCGGATATTCTGTTGCTATTGACACAGGACTTTATACTCCTGCCACAACAACACAGGGAAGCACCCTTTCAAAAGAAGCTATTGAAAGTTTAAGACAGCAGTTAATTAAAAACGGCGACTCAAACGTTCAGGGCAAAACAAGTGATGCTTCAACTGAAGCTGCTACAACAGCTACAAGTGCTGAAACAAGCGCTTCTAAATAAGATTATTGAAAATAAAAATCCTTACAGTTTCTTTTATTGAAGCTGTGGGGATTTTTTAATCTCCACCACTACACAAAAAAATCAACCCTGTAGCCAATTAATTACAATAATGTAATCAACTACAGGATTGATTCTTATATTTTTCTCTATTCCACTGCTCTTCTTCCCACTACATTCTGTCAGGTGCACTAAATCCTAACAAGTCTATGCACTGTTCAAGTACATTAATTGTAAGATTGATTAATGCAATGTATCCTGCCTTCTTAGTCTGATCTTCTTCAGCAAGAATCTTTGTTTCGTGATAGAATCTGTTAAATGCATTAGATAAATCGTATACATATGAGCAAATCTTATGTGGAGCAAGTTCTTCTGCTGCATTTTCAATTATTTCATTAAACTTAGCTACTTCAAGCATTAACTGCATCTGTGAGCCATTGTCTGTGCTGATTACAGGAAGGTTTACATCTTCATTGCCGCTTTCAGCTTTGTATTTTTCAAGAATTGATTTAATACGTACTATTGTGTAAAGAATGTATGGGCCTGTATTTCCTTCAAATGAAGCAAATCTGTCAATATCAAAGATATAGTCCTTTGATGCCTGGTTTGACAAATCGCCATACTTAAGTGCTGCAAGTCCTACAATCTTAGCTGTGTTATTAGCTTCTTCTTCACTTACTGTACGATTTTCCATAATCTTATCGTATACAGCTTTATTAATCTGTGCAATAAGACTTTCAAGACGCATTACACCGCCATCTCTTGTTTTAAATGGCTTGCCGTCTTTGCCATTCATTGTACCAAAGCCTAAAAATTCCATCTTAGTATTTTCGTCTACAATGTTAGCTTTCTTAGATACACGGAATACCTGTGTAAAATGTAATTCCTGACGCTTATCAGCTACATAAATATAATGGTTAGGCTTGTAATCCTGTTCTCTCTGGATAATTGTTGCAAGGTCTGATGTTGCATATAAAGCCGCGCCATCTGACTTTCTAACGATACATGGTGGAAGTTCCTTTGTGTCATCTTCCTTTGAAATGTCAACAACTAAAGCTCCCTGACTTTCATAAGCTAACTTCTTGTCAATTAAATCCTGAATAAGTCCAGGAATATATGGCTGAGCATCACTTTCACCCTTCCATAAATCAAAATCAACATTTAAGTTTCCATAATTCTTCTTTAAATCTTCAACAGAAACTTTCATAATATGTTTCCAAATAGCTGTATATGGAGCATATCCACTCTGAAGCTTTAATGTTGCCTGATGTGCTTTCTCTTTAAACTCTTCATCAACTTTAGACTTAGCACTGGCACATGGATAAATCTCTTCTAATTCAGAAATTGTAAATGGTGCCTCTTCAGGGTATTCTCCTGTGTATGATTCATCAAAATAAACTAAATCAGGTTTACGACATTCAAGTTCTGTAATAATAAGTCCCATCTGAAGTCCCCAGTCTCCCAAATGAACGTCAGAAATAACTTTATTACCCATAAATCTTTCAATACGTTTAACACTTTCACCAATAACTGCTGAACGCAAATGTCCAACATGTAGAGGCTTAGCTACATTAGCTCCACCGTAATCAATTACAATAGTTTCAGGTGCCTTGTTTTCGCATCCATACTTGTCAGCTTCCTTCATATCGTTAAGATATTTAGCTACGAATTCACTATTTAATTTAATATTAATGAATCCCGGCATAACTGCTTCAACTGATTCAAACATTTCATTTTCCTGTAATGACTCAACAACCTGATTAGCAATCATAATAGGTGCCTTGTGGTAAAGCTTTGCACCTGCCATTGCCCCATTACACTGATACTGACAAAGGTCAGGTCTGTTAGATACAACAACCTTACCTAATTTTTTGTCATATTCATTCTTTTCAAAAGCTTTTTCAAACTCTTCTGTAATAAGTTCTAATAATTTTTTCATTATAATGTTACTCCGTTTAATTTAAGTAATTCACGGGCTGATTCAACAGAATCAACACCAGTTTTATTCTTGATAGGTGCAAATTCTTTCTCTCTTACAACTTCGTAAGCAAGACAATTATCCATCATATGTACCATATCAAGTACTAATGTTTCAAACTTGAATCCGTTTTCAGTTTCAGGTTTTACTGCATTACCATTTTCATCAATATGAGCAATCTTCTTCTTTACAATGTGAACTGAAAGATTATTTTTCATATTCTTTTCTAAATCTTCAATATTGAATAAATAATTTAAGATAACACCATACTTGTATGCAAGCTCTCCGTCTGCCTTAGTCTGGTATCTCATATCTTCAGTTAATTCATAATATTCAACAATAGATGGCTTTCCATCTTCTAAGCATAGTACACCAACCTTTTCTTCAGGTGTAGCCTTAGAAACAACCTTTGCTGCTGAACGGTATCCGCCATCAATCATGGCACCTACGAAACAAGGATCAGCCATTCTCTGGCAAACATTATCAACTGCAAAAATATTAATATATTTAACTCCTGCCTTCTTAGCTTTTTCACAAAGACCTGCCTTAACGAATGAGATAAACCATCCACCATTGCCGTTAGGTGATGTTGAAATTCTATCTTTATCTTCCAAGAAAATCTTGCCATCAAAAGATGCTGCAGGAGCCATTTCCTGTACAAAGAAATCAACATAATTCTTATCATAACCAAAATAGTTCATTTCTTCAAAGAACTTAACTGTGTCATCGTTGTTCTTTTCACTTGTCATAATATAAAGTGGAACCCACGCACCTGTCTGATTAACAACATCCATTAAATTCTTAATAAGCATTTCAAAAATATATACGTCCCTAGTAAGACCAATATTGTACATTCCCTTAGGCTTATCTGAGCCAAGTCTTGTACCCATTCCACCTGCTAAAAGTAAAGCTGCAACTTTTCCCTCTTTAATTGCTTCTGTACCTATAGCTGTGTATTTATCCTTATTTGCTTCAATATCAGCAATGCTTACTGCATCGTCAAGGGGTGTGATAACACCTTTTTCAGTTTCTTTTCCGCCATCTTCAATTAACTTAAGCAAATCAAAATCAATTTCATCTATCTGCTTTAATAAAGACTGTCTCTGGTTCTCATCAAGTTCATCATAATACTTTAATAACTGAGACTGATTATACTTTTCCAATTTTGCTTTTGTTTCCTGTAAATTCATTCATTACCTCCATTGGCTTCCCATTTTTTCATATTTTCATACTATAAAGAATAAATTATTTTCCAATAATATGCAAGGTTTTAATGCTACAAAGTATTTCAATACAGCTCTGATATCTTAAATCAGGATTATTTTTTGTACATTTTTTTATTATCTTTCTAAGTTTATAGCTTGTCTTAAAATAGTCTTTAAAACTGTAAAGTGATTTGCTGCCTGGCACTGAATTATATGTTTTTGCAGTTTTTAAATAGTACATTGTTGTACCTATTCCATATATGTCTGCTCTAATGTCAGTATTATAAAGCCCCTTCCCTTTGCTATCGCCAAACTGCTCCGGTGCCGCAAAGCCCTTACTTCCCAAGGCAAGCTTATCCACATCAATATCTGTTCTGTATCTTTTTGCTATGCCAAAATCAATAAGCTTAATTCTTCCATCTTTGCACAAGATAATATTAGCCGGCTTTAAATCTCTATAAACTATTGCCGGCGACAAACTATGAAGATAATAAAAGCCACTGCATACCTGTTCCATAACTTTTACAAGCATTTCTGTAGATAATGTTCCATATTCATCCACATATTTCTTTAAATCAATCCCATCTATATATTCCATTACCAGAAAAAATGCATCTTCAATCTTTATTAAGTCAAAAATTTTTGGAAGGACCGGATGAGTGCAGTTCTTTAAAACTTCAAGTTCTCTTTCCATTCCTTCCAATAATCTTTTTCTGTTGGCAGGATCAGATGTTATATACTTCTTAAGAGCATAAATTCCACCATTGTAAATATCCCTTGCCTTGTAGACAATAGCACTTCCTCCTCTGCCTATAAGTTCAAGTATATAATATCTTCCTCCAACAATATTATTTATAATATCTGCCATAAACACAACCTTTCCGATGTGTTTCTCTCCAAGGCTTTTTTATTACAATGTCATTATCCCACCATTGTGCAAGCACAGATGAAATAAGACCTTGGTCCACTAATAATCTTAGATGGTTGCAATATCAACTAATGTTAAGTTTTCTTTTGCATTGCTTTCTAAGCTTGTAAGTAATGCATCAACTGTGTCTAAGCTTGTAAAGCAGTTAACACCTGTTTCGATTGATGTTCTTCTGATTAAGAAACCGTCACGGTTCTTATCACGTCCCTGTGTTGGTGTATCAATAACAATATCAATCTTATGTTCAAGAAGTAAGTCCATAACTGTTGGTGCTTCCTGATGAATCTTGTTAACCTTAATTGCATCTACACCATTCTGACGTAATACATCTGCTGTACTTCTTGTAGCATAAACTTCATATCCAAGCTTTTCAAATCTCTGTGCAAGTGGAACAACTTCCTGCTTATCAGCATCCTTAACAGAAATAATAATCTTCTTATGTTTTGGAAGAACAACTCCTGCTCCAAGGAATGCCTTGTAAAGTGCTTCGTTAAATGTCTTTGCAATACCAAGACATTCACCTGTTGACTTCATTTCAGGTCCTAAGCTTGTTTCTGCGCCACGGATTTTTTCAAATGAGAATACAGGCATCTTAATTGCAATGTAATCTGCATTAGGCTGTAATCCCGGTTTGTAACCCATTTCCTTAATTGTATGTCCAATAATACATTTTGTAGCAAGTTTTACAATTGGAATACCTGTAACCTTACTAATGTATGGAACTGTTCTTGATGAACGTGGGTTAACTTCGATTACATAAACCTTACCGTCACAAACGATAAACTGAATGTTAATCATACCTTTTACGTGAAGTGAACGTGCAAGCTTTTCTGTGTAATCTTCAATTGTATCAATAATCTCTTTTGAAAGTGAGTATGCAGGATAAACTGAAATACTGTCACCTGAATGAACTCCGGCTCTTTCAATATGTTCCATTACACCAGGAATAAGAATGTCTGTGCCGTCGCAAATTGCGTCAACTTCAACTTCTGTTCCCTGTAAATATTTATCTACCAAAATTGGATGATCCTGAGCAATTCTGTTGATGATTTCCATAAATTCTTCTACTTCTTCATCACATGTTGCAATCTGCATTCCCTGGCCACCAAGTACGTAAGAAGGTCTTACAAGAACAGGATATCCTAATCTGTTAGCAACTTCCTTAGCTTCTTCTGCTGTAAATACAGTTCCACCTGTAGGTCTTGGAATACTACATTTTTCAAGGATTTCATCAAATAATTCTCTATCTTCTGCAGCATCTACGTCTTCTGCCTTTGTTCCAAGAATAGGAACGCCCATCTTCATAAGTGCTTCAGTAAGCTTAATGGCTGTCTGACCACCGAACTGAACAACTGCACCGTCAGGTTTTTCAATGTTTACAATATTTTCAACATCTTCCGGTGTTAATGGTTCAAAATAAAGCTTGTCAGCAATATCAAAGTCAGTTGATACTGTTTCAGGGTTATTATTTACAATAATTGTTTCATAACCTTCTTCTTTAAATGCCCATGTACAATGTACTGAACAGAAGTCAAATTCAATACCCTGTCCGATTCTGATAGGACCTGAACCAAGTACAAGTACCTTCTTTGGCGGATTAGTTTCTACTGATTCGTTTTCACCACCATATACTGAATAATAGTAAGGTGTTGCAGCTTCAAATTCTGCTGCACATGTATCAACCATCTTGTAAGAAGCTACAATGTTATTATCATAACGCATCTGCTTAATTTCGTCTTCTGACTTGCCTGTTAATCTGCTAATAACTGTGTCAGGGAATTCAATTCTCTTAGCTGCCTTTAATAATTCAGGTGTTAAAGGTTCATTCTTAAGTGAATTTTCCATTTCAACGATAATAGCAATCTTATCAATAAACCACTTATCAATCTTTGTGATTTCATGAATTTTGTCATAGCTTACGCCTCTTCTAAGTGCCTCAGCAATAACCCAGATTCTTCTATCATCTACTACGTGAAGCTGATCTTCTAACTGATCATCTGTAAGTTCTGTAAAATCATAATCCATAAGGCATTCAACATGCTGTTCCAAAGAACGGATAGCTTTCATTAAAGCACCTTCAAAGTTGTTACAGATACTCATTACTTCACCTGTAGCCTTCATCTGTGTTGTCAGCTTTCTGCTGGCTGTAATAAATTTGTCAAATGGAAGTCTTGGAATCTTAACTACACAATAGTCAAGTGTTGGTTCAAAACTTGCATATGTTTTCTTAGTAATTGCATTCTTGATTTCATCAAGTGTATAACCTAACGCAATCTTTGCTGCAACCTTTGCAATCGGATAACCTGTAGCCTTAGAAGCCAAAGCTGATGAACGGCTTACACGAGGGTTAACTTCGATTACACAATATTCAAAGCTTTCAGGATGAAGTGCGTACTGAACATTACATCCACCTGTAATGTTTAATTCATTAATAATATTTAATGCTGATGTACGAAGCATCTGATGTTCCTTATCACCTAAAGTCTGTGATGGAGCAACTACAATACTGTCACCTGTATGAACACCAACAGGATCAATATTTTCCATGTTACATACTGTGATGCAGTTTCCTGCACTATCACGCATAACTTCGTATTCTACTTCTTTCCATCCTGCAATACATCTTTCAACAAGAACCTGACCTACACGGCTAAGTCTTAATCCATTTTCAAGGATTTCAACTAATTCAACCTGGTTGTGAGCGATACCACCGCCGCTACCACCTAATGTGTAAGCCGGACGAAGAACTACCGGGTAACCGATTTTGTTAGTAAATGCAATACCATCTTCAACATTTTCTACTACCAAAGATGGAGCACATGGCTCACCGATTTTTTCCATAGTCTCTTTAAACTCAAGACGGTCTTCTGCCTTCTTAATTGTTTCTGATGTTGTACCAATAAGACGACATTCATGTTTTTCAAGGAAATCTGTTTCTGCGATTTCCATTGCAAGGTTAAGTCCTGCCTGTCCACCAAGTGTTGGTAAGATACTGTCAGGTTTTTCCTTTTCTATAATCTTTTCAAGTACAGGTACAGTAAGTGGTTCAATATATACCTTATCTGCAATATCCTTATCTGTCATGATGGTGGCAGGATTCGAGTTGATCAATACTACACAGATGCCCTCTTCCCTCAGGGAACGGCATGCCTGTGTAACGGCCTAATCAAACTCTGCCGCCTGTCCGATGACAATCGGACCGGATCCAATAACTACAACCTTTTTTACGTGTGGATTCTTTGGCATTATTTAGACACCTCCATCATATTCATAAACTCATCAAACAAAAATCCGGTATCAAGCGGGCCTGCACAGGCTTCCGGATGGAACTGTACCGTCTGTACATTCTTTCCAAGGTAATGAACACCCTCAATTGTCTTATCATTTACATTGATAAAGCTTGGCTCTGCAATATCACGATCCAACGTCTCTTCCTTTACCACATAGCCATGATTCTGTGTTGAAATATATACCTTCCCGGTCTTTAAATCCTTTACCGGATGATTTGCTCCACGATGTCCATATTTCATCTTCTGTGTATCTGCACCGTTTGCAAGCGCCAGAAGCTGATGTCCAAGACAGATTGCGAAAATTGGAATCTTCGTAGCAAAAAGCTTCTTGATTTCCTCGATTGTCTTCACATTGTCCTTCGGATCGCCAGGACCATTCGTCAGCATAATGCCGTCCGGTGCATCCGCGATGATCTCCTCTGCAGGAGTCTCCGCCGGATATACAGTCACTGAACAACCACGCTCCAACAGACAACGCACAATGTTCTTCTTCACACCAAGGTCGATGACCGCAACCTTATAACCATCGCCTGGGAAGCTCATCTTCTCCTTGCATGTGACATCCAGCACAACATGTCCCATGCTCCATGCCTTGATCCTTTTGATACAATCGTCCTTATCAAAATTCTCATCCGTTGTGATCATGCCCTTCATCGTACCTTTGTCCCGCAGAATCTTCGTTAATGCACGTGTATCAATTGCCTCAATTCCGGTAATATCATTTTCTATAAGAAATGACTCGACACTTTCCTCGCTTCGGAAGTTGCTTGGCCGCTTCGCCAGTTCTCTGACAATAAAGCCAGACTGCCATGGGCGCTCCGCCTCCATATCTTCCTTACAAATACCATAGTTACCAATCAACGGATACGTCATACACACAGACTGTCCTGCATAAGAAGGATCCGTCAGTACTTCCAGATAACCAGTCATCGATGTGTTAAATACGATCTCACTGATAATTTCCTTGGTCGAACCGACGCTTTTCCCCTCGAATACATGGCCATCTTCCAGTATCAGAAATGCTTTCATAGTCTTTGTCCTTTCTTCTTAGATTTACTTGCAAAACAAGAAATTTGCTCAAAAAAAAAGAGTGAAACGGAAAAATTGCATAGTTATCCGAAGCTCTTTTTTTCTCAAATTGCAAAAATTATACATCAATTTTCGCCATAGCACAACCCCTTTTGTCAGATTCTTTTATTCTTCTTTTGTTCTTCCCTTTCCAAGCGGCTGTAAATACATCCACAATAGTCCTGCCGGTACAGGTGATACTCCCGTGACAGCTCGATGGAATGAGCATATCCATTTTTTTTCTTGAAATCACTGTACAGATATGCAACGCCATATTTTTCTGCCATCCGCTCACCGATCTCGTTTAACCATGCCGCGTTTTTGTGCGGACTAATCGAAAGTGTCGTCGTAAAAATATCGAAACCGTGCTCCTTCGCATACCGGGCGGTCTCCTCTAACCGCAGTTCATAACACTTATAGCAGCGGCGTCCACGCTCCGGTTCTTTCTCCAAGCCTTTCGCGATCGCATAAAACTTCTCCGGCTCATACGCACCGTCACACACAACTACATTTCTCGCAAACTCAGCCTCCTGTGTAAACCGTTTCAATTCTTCGATCCGCTTCTCGTATTCTTCCTTTTCCGTGATGTTTGGATTGTAAAAAAAAGCCGTGATATCAAATTCTTCATATAATACACTCAGCACATGGGAACTGCACGGGGCACAGCATACATGCAATAACATTTTTTTTGTTTTTTTTACATTTTCGTTTATTTCCTTGTCCATTTTTATCCCTTCCTTGTCACTTCGACGAAAAAAGTCGTCCAATCGACCTACAAAAATGACGATTTTTGTGCAATATTCACAGTTGACTTTAGCAATAATATACAATATACTAAAGTCAATGAAAGAACTATAATATGATTAGTTATGATTATATATTTTTACAGCTTGAAGGGCAAGAGTAAAAACGATAGAATCGCTATATGGGAGGTAAGAAACTATGACAGTGGATCAGGCAGTTAAGAAATTTAAATTGGAGCCACTTAACGTATATACGGCGAAGGCAAAAGCAAAGGAACTGAACGTAGATGAAGTTCTGTATATGAATGTTCAGAAGAACAAATATGCCTACATCGTAAAAGATGGTGCGCGTGGCTATGTGCTCTATCAGGATGAAAAAAGTATTTATTCCAAGATGTACAAAGGACTTAAGATGACCCCACTTGAGCCATAATTGTACATATTTCGTATACGTATATATAATACACACAAAAAGAAATCCGGAGCTTCGATGCAAATCGAGGTTCCGGATTTTTGGTTATTCACTATATTTATTCTTATAGAACAGCTTCACATGCTCTATGCATTTATCATTCAGTTCCACAATTACCGCTTCCGTGCGGTTTTTGCTGTTGTTAATGAATGCG
>ENA-ORTG01003920-ORTG01003920.1-human-gut-metagenome-genome-assembly--contig:-NODE-3920-length-10042-cov-2.636828_pt1 | contig 10042 bp, 7 predicted proteins | sample MGYA00241906_ERZ509176 | MGnify/ENA primary metagenome ERZ509176 (study PRJEB26280, sample SAMEA2338811) | human gut metagenome | biome: human gut; feature: human-associated habitat; material: faeces... | reverse complement strand
CTCCGACATTCTCTCGGCCCCTCATTCTCTGTCATGCCAAACTTGATTTGGCATCCAGTCAAATAAATCAGCTTACTTATTCTTCTGGATTCCAGCTTTCGCTGGAATGGCAATAACCCTACTTTTAATATATTAATATTATCATGATTTTCCATTCTAATCAACATCTGTTAACAAAGATTTAGCGCAATCTCTTTTTCTGTCTAAACCAATTGAACGGACTGCAATTTTGTCCGCAGTAAAACGGCCTTTAAATGAAGTCTGATAATGCAAAACAAAGTCTGCGGCGATTCTCTTTCGCCGCATCTTGAATCGCCCGAAGTGACGATTATCTATAACTTGCTGTTATGGATTAAAGTTATAGGGGGAGTTATGCTCGATAAAACCGAAAAAAAAATCTATGGAATTTTGCTGCTGGTATTAGCCGTTCTGGCATTACTGCTGGCCTATTTCTTTTTGCCGCCGGCCGCAGATGCCGCGCCCTCTGCCAAAGATAACAGCATTACCGTCAATGTCGCCCCTTTGCAAAAACAGAACGTGACGGTAAAAAAGCAATATATCGGCTATGTCACGCCGATAAATTCGGTAGCCGTTATCCCCTATATTAACGGTTTTCTTGATAAAATTTATGTCAAGGGCGGGCAGGAGGTAAAAACCGGCGAAACCCTGATTGTCATCCGCCAGGATGAATATAAAGCCAAAGTTGATCAGGCCCATGCCGCCGTTTTGTCGGCCGAAGCCGATTACAATAACGCCGCGGTCTTTTACAAGCGCAATAAGGCGGCCGGTCAAAGGGCAATCTCCAAAACCGAGCTGGACAACGCCAAAGCCCGTTATCTGAGCGCCCAGGCCGCTTTGGCTGAAGCCAAAGCCAATTATACGCTTGCCCAGGTCAATTACGGTTATACCACCATCAAAGCGCCGATTGACGGCGTGGTCGGAAACGTTGATCTGAGTGTCGGTGATTATGTTTCGCCGGCATCACAGCCTTTGCTGACAATCATACAATATAATCCGATCCGGGTAGTCTTCTCGATTACCGATAAAGATTATCTCGATGAAATGGCGCAAAACGGCGGCCGTCTTTTTGCTGATGAAAAAATTCGCCTGAAATTATCCAACGGCAGTATGTATGCGCTGCCCGGCGAGGTAAAATACCTGGATAATGCCGTCGACCGTTCAACCAATTCCATTGCCGTTTACGCCGATTTTCCCAATGCCGAAAAAGTTTTGGTTGCCAATGCCTATGTTGATGTTGTTCTTGAGCGCAGTTATGCGGACGGTGTTCTGATAAAACAAAGCCTTGTCAGCATGGAGCCGGACGGCAACTACATTTATCTGGTTCGCAATAATCAGATTAATAAAGCTAAAATAAAAATTATTGCGCCTCATGAAAACGACTATCTGGTGACCGATCATTTCAAACCCGGAGATTATATTGTCTTAGATAAAATCAGCGGCATCAATGCCAAAAGCAATATAAAAATTAATGTTGTCCAACCCGCTAAAGCCGTGGAGAAAAAATAATGTTTTCGGAATATTTTATCGATAAACCGCGCTTCGCCGGGGTTATTTCCATTATTATGATTTTACTCGGTCTGTTGGCAATTGCCGTTTTGCCGGTGTCGCAGTATCCGCAGATTACGCCGCCGCAGATTGTCGTCAGCACCACTTATCCCGGCGCCAGCGCTCAGGTTTTGGTAGATACTGTTGCCGTGCCGATTGAAAACCAGATTAACGGTGTTGAAAATATGCTTTACATGTCTTCGACATCAGATGACAATGGTTCGTATCAGCTGACCATTACTTTTGATATCGGTACCGATCCCGACATTGCCCAGGTCAAGGTTCAAAACCGCCTGCAGCAGGTTGAATCGCAGTTGCCGGCTTTGGTGGTTCAGGAAGGAATTGACGTTAAAACCCAAATGTCAAATATTCTCGGCATGCTGGTTTTGCGTTCGCCGAATAATACTTATAACGATTTATATCTCAGCAATTTTGCCTATACCAATATTCAAAATCCTTTAGCCCGCGTAAAAGGAGTAGGGGATGTATCAATCTACGGCCCGCAGTACAGCATGCGCGTTTGGCTGAACAGCGACAGGCTGACATCTCTGGGGTTAGACAGCGGCGACATCGTCAAGGCTATTTCGGCGCAGAATATTCAGGCGGCCGTCGGCACCATAGGTTCGGCGCCGAGCGCCAAAGATACGGCGCTGGTTTTGTCTTTGACAGCCAAAGGGCTGCTTAACGATGTCAAGGATTTTGAAAATATCGTGCTGACCACTTCGGCCGACGGCGGTATTGTCCGTCTTCGCGATGTCGCGAGGATAGAACTCGGCGCCGACAGTTACAGCATGGTCGCGCATTATGACAACGCGCCGGCTGTCATAATCGGGCTAAGCCAGACCCCGAACTCAAATTCTCTGGATATCATGAACAATGTCCGCAAAGAAATTGAAAAACTCAGCGCAACTTTTCCCGACGACATGGAATTTCGCGTCGCATATGATTCGACTGATTATGTCCGCGCTTCGATTGCCAGTATTATTGAAACGCTGATTATTACTTTTTCGCTGGTGGTGCTGGTGACTTATGTCTTTTTGCAAAAAGTCCGTACCACGCTGATTCCGCTGATTACGATTCCTGTATCATTGATTGCGACTTTTGCCGTCATTTACATTCTCGGCTTTGACATTAATATCTTAACCCTCTTTGCCATGATTTTGGCAATCGGGCTGGTGGTTGACGACGCAATTATTGTCGTTGAGCGCGTCGAATATCTGATGGCCTATGAGGGAATGGATTCTAAATCGGCTTCGATAAAAGCTATGCAGCAGATTGCCAGCGCGATTATCGCCACCACTTTCGTTTTGCTGTCGATTTTTATCCCGGTTGGTTTAATGGCCGGAATTACCGGAAAAATTTATCAGCAGTTTGCCGTAACCATCGCGACCGCGGTAGTCTTTTCGGCCTTCAATGCCCTAACGCTCAGTCCGTCGCTTTGCGCCATTTTTCTGCGCGGGGATAAGGAAGAGCAGCCGCGCGGCTTTTTCAAATGGTTTGATGAAATAATCGACTTTTTCAAAAACAAATATCTTGACGTGGTCGGCTTTTTTGCGACTTATGTCAAAACTACCGCTCTGGTGACTTTGGGAACAATCGTTTTGATTGCCTTGGGTTTTATGGTAACGCCGACCTCTTTCCTGCCTGAAGAAGACCAGGGGATTATTTTTGCCAATATCCAGCTTTCCGATACCGCCAGCATAAATCAGACCAATGATGTTATGGCCGATATTTCGTCGCGGGCATTAAAAATTCCCGGTATCAAATATTTTATTTCGGTTTCCGGCTACAGTATGCTCGGCGGCAGCGGCGAAAACGTTGCTCTGGGCGTCGTCGGGCTGGATAATTGGTCAAAAAGGAAAAGCAAAAATCTGTCTATTGAGGCCTTGAGCAATAAACTGCGCGAAGAATTTTCCGCAACCCCCGGCGCCGAAGTCAATTTCTTTGCCCCTCCGGCGATTCCAGGCGTCGGCAACAGCGACGGTTTGTCTCTGGAATTGCTGGCCAATAACGGTGAGGTTTCGCCGTTGCAGCTTTATGAAACGATGGGCGGTTTTTTGCAAAAATTAAATGCTTCGCCGGAGCTGGCCTATGCTTTCAGCACCTTTACCGCCGACACGCCGCATATCTTTCTGGATATAGACCGCACCAAGCTTGAGGCTTACAAAATTCCGGTAGCCAATTTGTTTGAAGCTTTGCAGAATAATCTCGGTTCGCGTTATATCAACAATATCACGCTCAGCGGTCAGGTAAATAAAGTCATCATTCAAGCAGACTTTAACTATCGCAAAAATATTACCGACGTCGAAAATCTTTATGTCCGCGCCACTGACGGCAGTTTGATAAGGGTCAAGAGCTTTGCCGCGGTAAAGACTACGATTTCGCCGAAAATTATTTATCGATATAATCAATATACTGACGCTTCGATTACCGCGCAGACCCGCCCCGGCGTCAGCACCGGTACGGCCATCGACAGTATTCGCCAGGCCGCGGCCGAAACGCTTTCGTCCGATTATTCAATCGCTTGGACCGGACTCAGCCTGCAGGAAGTCGAAGCAGCCGGTCTGGCCACTTTCCTGATTATTCTCGCTCTGGTTTTCTGCTACCTGTTTTTGGTAGCGCTTTATGAAAGCTGGATGCTGGCTTTCGCCGTTATGTTTTCGACGATTTTTGCCATTCTCGGCGCCATTATCGGTTTGCATCTGATGGGGCAGGCCTTAAGCATTTATGCCCAGCTCGGTCTGATTATGTTAATCGGCCTGGCGGCTAAGAATGCAATTCTGATTGTTGAGTTTACCAAGGCTTACCGTGATGACGGCGCATCGATTATTGAGGCTTCCAAGAAAGGGGCCGGCGAAAGGTTCCGCGCCGTGCTGATGACCGCCCTGACCTTTATTCTCGGCGTCTTCCCGATGATTATTGCCACCGGAGCCGGTGCATCCAGCCAGATTGCCATCGGAACCTCGGTTTTTTACGGCATGATCGCCGCGACTTTCATCGGCATTATTTTCATTCCCGCCCTGTTTGCCTTGTTTGAGAATATCAAGGAATGGGCAGGACACGGAGAATATGAAGCCGAAATTCAGGCTCAAACCAAAGCTCACGGCAACCCGCTCGGCATAAAACTTAATCCGCAGCCGCCGAAGAAAACTGCCCCGAAAGCCGAACCCCAGCCTAAAGGAGGCCGTCATGATAAAAAATAAACGCCTGTGGTCGCTGTTTGCTTTTACGTTTTTGGCTTCCTGCACGGTCGGGCCGGACTACAAACAGCCCAGACTTTATGAAAACGAACAAATTGCCGCCAGTTTGGAATTAAGCGGCGGTGTCCGTCCGGTTAACAAAGACTGGTATCGTCGGTTTCATGATCCGCTGCTAGACCGTCTGGTTGCGCAGAGCCTCAAAAGCAGTCCCGACGTCAAGGTCGGCATTCAGAAACTGCGTCAGGCCCGTGACAGCCTGAAAATCGCCGCAGTCGGCAATCTGCCGATGATTAATGCCGACGGCAGTTATCATTACAACAAGCCCAGCAAAAATATCGGCTATACCATAGATACCGACTATTATCAGACCGGGCTTGACGCTTCATGGGAGCTGGATATCTGGGGCAGCGGACGGCGTCAGACCGAAAGCGCCGCCGCTTTGTTTCAGGCTGCCGCCGCGGGGCTGGATAACGTTTATCTCAGCATTACTGCCGAAGTCGCCGCCGATTATATCGGATTGCGCACTTCGCAGGCCGCCCTGGATATAGCCGAAAGCAATCTCAAACTGCAAAGCGATATTTTTGATCTGATTAAGGTAAAATATGATAACGGTCTGGTTGATACGATCGCTTATAATCAGGCCAAATATGCCGTTGAAACTACCAAAGCCCTGATACCCGACCTGCAAAGTTCGATTGAAGCCTATAAAAACGCTTTGGCCGTTTTGACCGGAAAACTTCCCGGAGCGCTGAATGCCGAACTTGACGGCGTTGATAAAAATCTGGTTAAGCGGCGTTTCAATTATGATTTGAACCAGTTATACGAACTGCCGGTCAATGTCGTTCGCTGCCGGCCCGATGTCAAGGTTGCCGAAATGCAGCTGATTTCGCAGAATGCCCAAATCGGCAAAGCGCTGGCCGAATTATTCCCCAATATCAGTCTCAGCGGTTTTCTCGGCTTCCAGTCTACCAAATTCTCCAATTTAGTCGGGCATGACAGCTATATGTATACTTATACCCCGACCATAACCTTGCCGATTCTGCACTGGGGACAGTTGCTTAATAATGTTGAGTTACAGAAAAACATAACCAAAGAATATTATTATACTTACCAGAAGGCGGTTTTGAACGCGGCGTCGGAAATTAAAAATGCCATGGTCAGCCTCAGCAAGGAATATGATAAAAACCAGGCTTCGCGCGGCTCTGTTATTGCTCAGAAACAGATAATGACCTTAACTTGGGATAAATATCAGCAGGGGCTGGTTGATTTCAGCGATGTCTTAACCGCCGAACGCGATCTTTTGGCTTCGCAAAATGCCCTGATTGCCAGCAACGGCCAGATATATCAGGATATTATAGCATTCTATAAATCCGTTGGCGGCGGATATGAGCCAAAGAGCCTGCGTGAAAACATTAATTCGCCTTTTTTGACCGATGATAATCCCTGCCGGCAGAAACAATGTCTGAAAACCGCTAAAAATCTCCCTGATTAAAGGGTTTGTTCTGCAAAACCCGCTGCGGAGAATAGATATAAATATTGGTGGAATCGGGAATATTGCCGGTGCGGTGGGTATAGCCGCGCGCTTCCATGCATTGGCGGTATTTCCGGGGGCTGATGTCGCGGTCATCGCGCAAGGAGTTGACCATAAGCGGCTGTGCGCCTTCATGAGGAACATAAGAAGCCCAGATACCTTTATCCGAATGCCAGTCGGCGCGGACGTCAAGCTTTGCTTCTTCGGAGTAGAACCAGCTGCGGAAATCAGGCAGCAGGCGGAAATCTTCGGCCAGCCGCAGACATTCCGAATGGTCGCGGGAAAACTTCTCCACGCCGGTTCTCGGCCGCTGCCAATGATAGATAACCTGTCCCTGGCCGCTTGAAAACAACGTGCAGCCGGATAAAATCAGCCCCAGCAGGGCAAAAATAATTTTTGTGGCTGTTCTCATTCTAAAAATCCAGATTTGCATAATGTTTAGCCGGCAGAATCCCTTTGACGCTGTCTTTGAGGATATCTTTGAAACTGGGGCGGCTTTTCATTTTGGAATACCATAGTTTGGCATTGCGGTAGCCTTCCCAGGGCACATCGCCGAGATAATCGATAATCGAAAGCTGGGCTGCGGCTGCGGCGTCGGCCAATGTCAGATTTTCGCCGGCCAGATAATTATTGCGTTCGGTCAGCCAGTCCAGATATTCGAGATGAAAGTTCAGATTATTGAGGCCGATTTTCAAAATCCGCGAATCAGGAGCCAGCCCGGAACCGAAACGTTTATGAATTTTCTCATAGGCAATATTGCGGTAAACTTCTTTATAAAACTTGTCGTCAAACCACTCGACCAGCCGCCGTACTTCGGCGCGCTGTTTCAAATCCTGCGGCAGCAGGGGAATCTCTCGGTTAAATTCCTCCAAATACTCGCAGATGGCATAATTTCCGGCAATAACATTGCCGTCGCTGAGAAAAACGGGCAGGCTGCCGGCCGGATTCAGTTTATACATATCGGCGGAAAGATTCCAGGGTTCCTCCTCGCGCAAAACAAAGAGCATTTTCTTTTCCCCCATGGCAATCCGCACTTTGCGGGAGAACGGCGAGACCGGATGATGTATCAGCAGAACCATGTTTTTTACCCCTAATCAACTGCAAAAGATTTTAGCAAATAGAAAATTTCCGGTCAAGCCTTCAAAAATAATCCCCACCGATTGTTCATTCTTCGGCATAATTAGGCGGAACCGCGCCGAGATATTTGGTTTCAATGTCATTAATGGTTTTAATCAGATGTTGTTCGAGTTTTTGCTTGTTATTGGCGTCTTCGCAGAATTTAACCAGCCTCGGCAGCAGGTATTTGCGGTTTGGCGACATCTTGCCGACCCCGATGAACAGCGGCATATTCCAGATCATTTGTTTGGCGAAGCTGACTTTATTGCGCAGCCCCAGCCGGGAGACCGCAATCAGGCCGGAATACTGGCTGACAAAAGCGTAGTCAATCTCGCCTTTGAACAGTTTTTCAAACAACCGGTCGTAATCGGGAAAGCGTTCTACCTGAAAATAATCAAGCTCGCTTGCGACATAGTCGCTCAGCCTCTCTTTATCGCTGATTCCGCCTTTAAGTTTTTTAAGATCTTCGACAGTGCTGATTTCGTCAATCCGGTGCGGCAGCATGACAACCGTAACGGGATTATTGAGAATGGACGGAAAAACATAATCAATGCCGTTATAAATTTTGGTTTGGTGATAAATGCCGAGAATGATGTCTATTTTTCCCGAGCGAACCTCTCTGATTAATGCGTTATAATCTTTTTTGTAGATATAATTCAATTCAAGATTATATAATTGGGCAAAATCGGACATCAACGGTTCGAAAATATTTTCATAAGGAGAATAAATATAATTGGGATCCTGCATATATCCGAGCGGCGCGTAGTCGACAAAGCCGGTCAGCGTAATCAGTTTTTTGCCTTCGCCGCGTTTGGCGTCGTCATCCATATAAACCACGGCCTGTGCATTAGCGGTCGTTAACATGATTAAAAGCAGGCAGGAAAAGGCTTTGATAATCTTTTTCATAATTTAACCCTTAAAAAAACAAATTTTTTATTGTATTATAAATTAACATGATATTAATTAAAACATATTAAACAAGCTTTATAAAAGTAAATTTTCTTTGAAGGAAAACAGATGAACGGTTTAAAACAATATTCCGCCGCTGAGACTGAGACGCTGGATCAGGTATCGCTTGAAAGTCGGGCGCTGATTCGGACGGCTTCGACTCTCAATGCCATAAAAGAGAACTGGGAAACCCGTCAGGCTGAGTTGGCCGAGGCTTTGGAAAAAAACCGCAAACTCTGGACGATTATTGCCAGCGCCATGCAGGATGATGATTGTCCCCAGCCCAGAGAGATCAGGGTTAATATTGTAAATTTGGCGCTGTTTGTCTTCAAAAAAACCATCGCGATTATTGCGGAGCCCAAACCCGAAAGTCTGGGGATTCTTATTAATATTAATATGAACATCGCCAAGGGATTATCCGAGCACCCCGAAGACGCCAAACTGGAGCCGGTTCCTTAAGCTCTTCCGTTTTTTCTGTAAAAGGGATTCTCTTAGAGAATTCCTTTTTTTATCTCTGTTTAAATTTTGGCACGTTTTTTGCATATATAGCTTCAGATGAATTTTTTATTTAAGGTAAAATGTCATGGAAGTTACAGAAACCAATAGCATTCTCAATATGGTGATGGCCAATCGCCCGTCTGCTCCGGCGCTTTCTGCCGGCAGCGGCATCGGTGAAGATTTTGCCGCTTTGCTGGCGCAGCCGCGTTTTGCGCCCGAAAGCAAGGATTCGGCTCTTCCCAAGGCGGATGCGGCGGCACGCCTTCCCAAGGCGTCCCGTCAGGAGAAGAAGGTTGCTGACAACAAAGCTGCCGATACGTCGCGCAGCGAGCGTCCGGCTCGTCAGGAAAAGCCGGTTTCCCGTGAGAAAGCTGAAGCTGTCCGTGATAACAAAAATCCTGCCCGAAATGATAATAAAACAGCTGCCGAGCGTAATTCTCCCGCGGATAATCGCGGTCAGGCGGAGATGAAAACTGCCGAAACTGCAGAAGCCGGCCGCAGGGAGGCATCTGTCCCTGCGCAAAGCGGCGAGGGGGCACCGGTCGTCGAAGTGACGGCAGACGGAGATGTTCAGGCTTCTGAAGCTAAGGTGTCGGATTATGCCGTTTCATTGGAGGCTCTGGCTCAGCTGGGCAATATTCTTTGGCTGAATCCGCAGAGCGGCGAATGGGTACAGACCACCGGCGCCGAATTGGCGCGCGGTCAGCTTCAGCAGCTGGCGGCTGCCGGAGAAACGCTGCCGGTAACCATGCCTCTCAACGGCCGTCCGGACGGTAATATCAATATTCTGGCGCTTGATGAAAACGGTCAGCCTTTAACGCCGGCCGATTTAGCCGAAAAAGGAATGGCGTTGGAAGGATTTGTTCCTGTTGAAGACGGTGAAGATTTTAATGCTGCCTTACAAGCTGCCGCCCGTCAAACGTCGGAAATGCCGGCTGCGGCAGAAGCGGCCGAACAGCCCGAAGTGCTGGCTAAAAGCTTTGAAGCTGCCGCTCCCGCGGAAGAAATTATCGTCGATGATAAAAAGATAAAGCTTAAAGTCAGTGTGAATGAGGAAAAAACTGCCGCCCGTTCGTCGTCGGATTTATTGGCCGATGCTGCCGTTGTTGATCAGGCTGTCCGGGAAGTAAAAACAACCGATGCCGACAATGTCGTAAAAGGCGAACCCGTTAAAACCGCCAAT
>ENA-ORTG01003917-ORTG01003917.1-human-gut-metagenome-genome-assembly--contig:-NODE-3917-length-10050-cov-2.471636_pt1 | contig 10050 bp, 9 predicted proteins | sample MGYA00241906_ERZ509176 | MGnify/ENA primary metagenome ERZ509176 (study PRJEB26280, sample SAMEA2338811) | human gut metagenome | biome: human gut; feature: human-associated habitat; material: faeces... | reverse complement strand
AACAATTCAATCCCCTCCCGTATCTCTTCCAAACGAATATATTCATTTGCCGTGTGCGACCGAGCGCTATCCCCGGGGCCTATTTTCAGTGAGGGGCATGGAATCACCGCCTGATTCGATGTCGTCGGGGAACCGTAAGGAGATAACCCCAACTCGATGCATCGTTTCACCATCGGGTGAGAAAGCGAGACGGAAGATGAGTTCAGTGAAAAAGAGCGAGGGATCATATCGCATTTCACGTGATCACGGATCGTATCAAATATTTCCTGGTTTGTGTAAAGTTCATTTACCCGTACATCCACCATGAAATGACAAGTTGCAGGAACCATGTTATGCAAGGTTCCCGCCTCGATCCCCGTTACGCTCATTTTCACCGGACCCAATAATTCCGAAATCTTTTCGAACCGATACGTACGAAACCAATGTATATCTTCCATTGCCTCATAAATGGCATTCACTCCTTCCTCCCTTGCGGCGTGTCCCGCTTTTCCCCGAGCGTAACCATCCAACACCATCAACCCTTTCTCCGCTATCGCCGGACACATTCCCGTAGGCTCTCCCACAAGGGCAAAATCAACCCGACCAAGCTCCGGAAACACGCTTTGAATCCCGCCACTCCCCGTGTTCTCCTCTTCCGCAGATGCCAAGAATATCAGATTACACGGCAAACTCCCGGATGCCAATTCAACAAAAACCGCCAGCATAGAGACAAGACTTCCCCCCGTGTCATTACTTCCCAAACCAAATAACTTTCCCTCCTTCACAATCGGCGTAAAAGGATCACTATCCCAAGTTCCGTTAGGACGCACGGTATCCAAGTGTGCATCGAGTAATAACGTGGGCTTCGCGTCATCGAAATTCTTTGAACGACTCCACACGTTATTACCTTTGCGATGCACGTCGAACCTATATCTTTTCAACACATCGGCAATCAAATCAGCCACCTTATCCTCTTGCTTACTGAAAGAAGGGATGGATATAATTTGTTTTAAAAGTTCTATTGCTCCACTCGCATCCATTGTTTTTCCAATATTATCCTAGTTCCCGCATCCGGTTGGCCCAAATCATCCGGATGAATCAACCGAACCGCCTGCACCCCGTTAGAAACAGATTTAAAAGCGTTATCCAACTTGGGGATCATGCCGGAATGAATCATCCCGCTTTGCTTATATTTTTCATACAAAGACGGGGTAAGACAAGGAATCACGGAACCTTCATCCCCGACATCCGTCAACACCCCCTTTTTATCAAAACAATAGATCAACTCCACGTCATAGCACATCCCCAGCGTCTCCGCCACCGCCGCCGCAATCCCGTCTGCATTCGAATTCAACAACACCCCTTTCCCGTCATGCGTGATCGGAGAAATAACAGGTACCACCCTGGCCTGTAACAATAATTCGAGAGTCCCCATACGCACCAGTCGGACATCCCCCACATATCCCCAATCAATACTCTGCCCTTCCCGCCGATCAGCTTGCACCAGATTCAGGTCGCACCCGGAAAGTCCACAAGCATTCACTCCCAAAGCTTGCAGACGAGCAACCAGCGTTTTGTTGATCCACCCGGCATAAACCATCACCGTGACTTCCAGAGTCTCCCGATCGGTCACCCGTCTCCCATCAATCATTTTGCGGGGAATCCCCAATCGTTCCGCGAGCTGCCCGGCAAAAGTCCCGCCACCATGCACGATAACAAAAGGGGAAGTCATTGATGCGAACTTCCGGCACAACCGGTTCAACAGTCCCGCATCCTCGATCAAAGCACCCCCGATTTTTATGACTTTACATTTCATCTGTTAATTCATTACTTGTTTAAACCGAGCGACAAACTCATCAACTTCCTCCCGGGTAACACACAACGGGGGCAATAAACGCAAAGTATTCTTCCCGCTATTCCCCGTGATCACGTGTTGATTCGCCAGCAAACGACGACGGAAAATCGAATGAGGAATATCAATATCCACCCCAACCATCAATCCCTTTCCCCGAACTTCAATCACCCCGTTCAAAACTTTTAATCGCTCCATCAGATACCCACCGACACGATCGGCATTTTCCACCAGTTGCTCGTCCTTGATCACATCCAACACGGCAATCCCAGCCGCACAAGCCAAATGATTTCCCCCGAACGTCGTTCCCAACATCCCCTTCTCCGCCTTGATCGACTTGCGAATCAGCACTCCGGCAACCGGGAATCCGTTGCCCATTCCTTTCGCCACAGTGATCACGTCCGGCTCAATCCCCGCGTGCTGATAGGCAAAGAATTTCCCGCTCCGCCCGTAGCCCGACTGGATTTCATCCAAAATCAATAACGTACCTGTCTGATCACAAACCTCACGAGCCGCCCGCAGAAACTCTCCTGTCGGAATCCGGATTCCCCCGACACCTTGAATTCCCTCCACGATGACAGCCGCGTATTCCTCCCCGGACAACTCCCGTTTCAAAGCCTCCACGTCATTCAAATCGATAAATGTCACTTGATGTCCCCGGTTCCAAGGTGCCTGTATTGTCGGGTTATCCGTGATGGCAACGGCCCCGCTCGTACGCCCGTGAAAGGCAGCGTGCATGGCCAGTATTTTCGAACGCCCCGTAACAAAAGAAGACAGTTTCAAGGCATTCTCGTTAGCCTCCGCCCCACTGTTACAAAGAAACAAATTATAATCCGTGCAACCGGAAAGCTCCCGTAATTTCCACTCCAACTCCTCCTGCAAATGATTCTTCACGGCATTTGAATAAAACCCGATACGATTCAATTGCCCCGTCACCAACTCCACGTAATGCGGATGGGAATGTCCGATCGAAATAACAGCGTGTCCCCCGTAAAAATCAAGGTATTTATTTCCATCACGATCCCAGAAATAGGCTTTCTCCGCCTTGACCGGCTCTATATCCAATAAATTGTAAACATCAAACATACTCGAATAAATTAAAAATAACTGGCTTTCAAACCCAAACCCATTGTTTCTTCCAGTCCGAACATCAGGTTCATATTCTGCACGGCCTGCCCGGATGCCCCCTTTAACAGGTTATCAATCACGGAAGTCACTAACACGTTACGATCCTGCTGTTCGACATGAACAAAACAATAATTCGTATTCACTACCTGTTTCAAATAAACAGGCTCGTCACTCATCACCGTGAAAGGATGTCCCTCGTAACAAGCGGCATACATAGATCGGATTTCCGACAAATCCCGTTCACTCACGAAAACCGCATTTACCATGATCCCCCGGGCATGACACCCACGCACCGGAACAAAAGCAATATCCGCCTGCACATCTTCATCCTGCCCGGCCAAAATTTCTCGTATTTCAGCTAAATGCTGGTGAGAAAAAACTTTATAAACCGAAAGATTCTGCGCCCGATGGCTATAATGCGTCTCTTCCGTCGGTTTCTGTCCCGCACCCGTCGCCCCGGTAATCCCGAAGACCGACACGTGGGCAGGCAGCAAACCGCTCTTCGCCAACGGTAGCAACCCCAATTCTATTGCCGTCGCGAAACATCCCGGATTCGCCACGTGCCAAGCTCCTCGTATCCGCTCCCGATTCAGCTCCGGCAAACCGTAAACAAAATCCCCGGCATTCGACTTTAACCGGAAATCATGACTCAAATCAATGATTCGCACGGATGCCGGAACCGGATGCCGTTCTAAAAATTGAGCCGACATCCCGTGTCCCATGCACAGGAAAAGAACATCAATACCCGTCAAATCCAAATCGGAAAACTTCAAATTCGTGTAAATCAAATCCCGATGAACTCGTCCGACAGGTTCTCCCCGGTGCGATTCACTTTGTAAATAACGTAATTCCACTTGCGGGTGAGAAATTAATACGCGGATCAATTCCCCCGCGGTGTAACCGGCAGCCCCGGCAATACCCACTCTGATCATAGTCCCTCCTCGCTCTTCTCGTTCACCGCGTGATAAACCCGCAAAGGTATCGACAACATCCGGGTAAAACCTTTCACATCCTCTGCCGTCCAAGCCTTGTTCTCCTCCCCGTAACAAGCAAACGTGGCATCCATCAGATCATGGTCTGACCGCACTCCCAACAATTCGAAACAATAGGGACGCATCCGAACCCGCACGTCACCCGAAACGTATCGTTGTGTATCTTTTAGGAAACTCTCGATATTTCGCATAACAGGTTCCCCGTACATGGCCTCGTGTAAAAACATCCCGTACCAGTTGGCCAGTTGTTCCTTCCAATACATCTGCCATTTCGTGAGCGTATGTTTTTCCAGTAATTCATGAGCTTTAATAATCATCAACGGAGCAGCCGCCTCGAAACCGACACGTCCTTTAATCCCCACAATCGTGTCCCCCACGTGGGTGTCACGCCCGATTGCCCAAGCAGAGGCCAAAGCCTCCACCCGGCGGATAGCCTCGATTTTATCCGTGTAACATTCACCATTTACCCGGCACAACTCTCCCCGTTCAAACGACAAGATTAACTCCTCTTCGCCCTCCTTCTCCAAAGAAGAAGGATAAGCCTCTCCCGGAAGATATTCCCATGAATTCAATGTTTCTTTCCCTCCCACCGAGGTTCCCCAAAGTCCTTTGTTGATGGAATAAGCCATTTTGGACCAATCCCGCTCCACTCCTTTCGATTTCAAATAGGCAATTTCCTCTTCCCGGCTCAGTTTCAAATCACGAGTCGGGGTTATAATTTCCATTTCCGGGGCAAACACGGAAAAACAAAGATCAAAACGAACCTGGTCATTCCCGGCCCCCGTACTTCCATGAGCCAAGCCGTCCGCCCCGATCTCCTTCGCGTAACGAACGATAGCCAACGCTTGGAAAGTACGTTCGGAGCTGACCGACACCGGGTAAGTCTTGTTACGCAAAACATTCCCGTAAATCATGTATTTAATACATTTCTCGTAATATTCCCCCGTGACATCCAGTGTCACGTGTTTCTTCGCCCCCAAGGCATACGCCTTTTCCTCGATCCCGGCCAGCTCACCGGGGGTAAATCCCCCAGTATTCGCCAATGCCGTGTAAACCTCAAGCCCCATTTCCTCGCTCAGGTACTTGACACAGTAAGAGGTATCTAATCCCCCGCTATATGCTAAAACTACTTTTTTCATGAATATAAATTACAAGTTACAAATTTGCCGTATGTTTCATGGCAGAGCGAGAAACCGGTAACCCGCAAACCGCCAACGTGGACCCCACAACATGACGCAGATGCTTGAACAAAGGCAATGACCTCCCCTTAGCCGCCTTTTTAGCCGCCGCCTGTTGTCTGGCCACGACCTCCGGATCATAAATCATCCCGGTACAAAGACACTTGGTCATGTTCGTCCGTTGCAATATGTCATAATTCACGCAAGACTTGCATCCGGCCCAAAACTCCTCGTCATCCGTGAGTTTGGCAAAAGTAACAGGCACGTAACCCAATGAAGTATTGATTCGCATCACCTGCTCACCAGTTGTCAAGCCGAAAAGCTTTGCTTGCGGGAATCGCCTTCGCGACAGATGAAAAGCAGCCTCCTTTATTTGTTTTGCTACTCCCAATCCCCGGTACGCCGGTACCACGATTAACCCGGAGTTCGCCACGAATTTCTGGTGACCCCATGATTCAATATAGCAGAAACCCACGAACTCCTCTCGATTCAGAGCGATAATTGCCTTTCCACTTCGGATTTTATCGGCAATATACTCGTTCGTTCTTCTGGCTATACCAGTACCTCTTGCTTTTGCAGCATGATCAATCGCATCGTTTATCGCTGTCACGTATGACAGGTGTTTCTCGGATGCAACTACAACTTCAATCTTCATCTTTTTACAATTTAATCTAAATCATTCAAATTCTTTTTGATTACTCATTGTGCATATTTATTTATTCACCGTGCAAATATATGCATTAATATGCGGCAAAAACAAATATTTTCCCATTTTTTTACCAAAAGAGAAGGAAACATCTTAATATCCACCATCAATAAACAATCAAGCAATACATTACATGCAATAAAAACAACAAGCAAAGTGCCGCTCATTCCAAATACCACAAGCATTACACGAAGAAAACGTACTAATTTCACAATCTCTAAAACACGAAGAAAATGATCGAAACAACCAAATTGAATAAATATGCAATATTGTCAAGAGCTTTTTATTCAAAACCACACATGGAAATCCATTAAAAATTCGTAATATTGTGGTTTACTATCAGACATAAACTTATGTATAGACTATTCTTCTTTTCGATTTTAGCAGGATTCCTATCAAGTTGTGAGGATTCACGCGGAGTAAGCCCTACTCCGGGTCCTTACTCGTATGTCCGGATTAACACGTTCACGAAAGACAAAATGACCGACCAATACTTTTGGGCGGATGAAGTCAAGGACAAAAACATTGATCCAGATAGTAACCCGGTGGAATATTTCGCTACCATGAAATACCCCGAGGACCAATGGTCACGCATCACGAGTTCTAAAGGTCTGGGAGAAATTGCCGACGCCTCCGGGTATGACGAAGGTTTTGGCTACAACTTGACTTTCTGGGAGAAAGAGGGCTACATATTCGCGGATGTCAATTTCGTTTACCCGAATTCTCCAGCAGCAAAAGCAGGACTAAAACGGGGAGACCTGATCACTCACATGGACGGGGAAAGGATCACGACGGAAAATTACACAAATTTGTACTACGCATCCCAGCTTTCCCTCGGTCTATCAAACGATGAAGTATCAGAACCGTACGAAACGAAAAAGCTGACCGCCCAAACATACACGATCGATCCGGTACTTGATTACGGGTTGATTCCCTTGGAGAACCAAACAATCGGGTACATGATCTACACGGATTTCGTGTTCCGCGGTAACACGTCGCTGGCACAACTGAACAACGTGTTCCAAACCTTAAAATCAGCCAATATTGACGAATTCATTCTAGATTTACGATATAATCAAGGCGGGTACATTTTTGCCGTGAAACAACTATGCTCACTCCTCGCCCCGGAAGAAGTCGTGGAAAACGAAGAACTGCTTATTCACAAAAGCTGGAATAAAGCATATCAGGAAAAATACGCCGATGATCCTGCCCGCTTAGAAGAACATTTTGACAAGACGGTACCTCTTGATTCCCGTCTAAACTTGAAACGCCTGTGGGTGATCACGAGTAAAGTGACTGCATCAGCCGCCGAAATGCTGATCAGTGCCTTATCCCCATACATGGAAGTAAACGTCGTTGGCGACATTACCATGGGGAAAAATATGGGTGGAATCATCTACACGCCTAACGACAAAGACTTACAGAACTGGAATATCATGTTGATCTCCACGGAATACAGAAACAGTCGGGGAGAATCCGTCAAAGGCGGCATACCCCCCATGTTCCCCATCTTGGAGCAATTTCACCATCAATACCAACTGGGAGATAAAGAAGAACCCTTGCTGGCTGCAACCCTTCAACTCATCACGCAGGATGCAATTGCCACCCCGGTCATGAATAGTCGGAGCAGCAGAAGTCTCGACACGGGAACCCCTCGCCGGATTATCCCAAAATTCGTGCAGGCAAAATCTAGGTTATTACTAGGGATAGAAAACTAATTCACACGGGAGAGTCCTTAAAATTCAGTTTACATTTGCAGGTAGCTCCCTATCCGTTTTTCACTTTTTACATTTAAAAATGCAGAGGTGAGATGAAAAATTTTTGTACCATCTAATGTAAAATAATGTTATCAATATATGATCAAATTGCCATTTCAGAGCGAGCCGCTCCCATTCCCCTCCCATTCCGCCCCTATTCCCCTCCTATCAAAATAACAAATAATTATACTTGTATAGTATATATTAACAAGAGGATAAGTGTATGATAACTGTTTAATACAATTATTTTAACAGGATCAGAAATAAATCCTATCCGAATTCCGCTTTTTGGGGGACAAATCATTACTTACCCGCGTGTTCCGAACGTGCGAAAAAACAAGACTCTCACCCCCATACTAATCATCATGTAAAATCCTTGCCTCGATACAGCAAGAGGGAATCGGCCCGAGAAAACGGGAATCCAATGAATTGCCCCGGTTATCGCCCAACATGAAGTAATAATCTTTTTGAAAAACATAGGAAGTCAATTTATCCGGATCGGCAACACGTTCCGGTCCACGCAGCAAGGAACCGTATAACATCCGGTTCTCAGGGGTCAACTCGATTCTCATTCCCTTGTAAGGCAACTTGTAAGGCCCCCAATGCCGGAAACTCCACCCGCAAGAATCTGCAAGAAACACTTTCTGCCGGGTTTCCCCACGTTGACGGAACACAAGACTATCAACCACCCCTCCTTGACGAAGACGATCCAACATCGTTTTATCAAGCGACATATACACGGCATCTTCAGAAATCGAATAATCATCCGAATTCATCAACAATGACAACTCTTTACACGCCTCCCGGAATCTCATATAGTCCGAAAAATAAGCCATATAACGCAAACTCAACGTTTTGTCCTCCTCTCGCTCTTTCCCGTTAATGACTGCACGTCCCTCCTCCACGGAGACGACATCACCCGGCAAACCGATGCACCGCTCGATGTGAATCCGGGAGGAATCCACGGGAGCATAATACGCCAGAATATCATTTTTCTTGGGTTTCCAGAAACCAATCATTTTTATCCGGTCCTTCGCCGCGAACTTACCGGTACGGTATTTACTGGAACGCGTGAACATCGTGACCAAAGGCCATTCCTCCACAGCCGAAAGATAGATACCACCATACCGCCACTTCTCGCCCCGCACGGTCACATTACTATTCAGTGCAGGTAACATCGATTTCGTGGGTACCAGATAGGTCTCGTAAAACATAAACTTTGCACTCAGGTACAAGAGTAGCACGAGAACCACCATGACTAAAGCGTAACGATCCGGGTATCAAAAATCAAAATACCCAGAATAACAAGCAACAGCACGGAAAGGAGCAGCCATAAATATTGAAAGAAAAGTACAGACAATATCAACAACACTCCTATCAATCGATCACGTTTATTCATTTGCTACAGTTTTTATCTTTACGGGCCGTACATGGCCAGCTACCCCTCGATGTAAAGGTATAAAAAACTGCAAAAATCGCATTTATCCTATCTCCTTTTTACCAAAGTTCCCCGCCCGGTCACGTTTTGTTTAGTAATCCGCGGGGTCCCGTCATAGATTAGAATACCAGCCGAAGAAATCTCTGCCTCCAACTGCCCGGAAATGGAAACTTCAGCCTTGGCAGCCCCGCTAATCTCGGCATCACAATTTTTCACACGCAATTCCCAAGCTTTCAGCGTGGCAGCGGAAGACATTTCCAGATCAAACTGCTCCACCTCACCTTTAAGTTCTAGTCTTGCAGCGCCGGATGCTTCCACGTCAACTTCACTTCCTTTCACCACCAACTTCACGCTCCCTGCACCGGATGCCACGATTTCCAGTTTATTCACGGTAAAAGGCGAACTTCCTTCCAAACGCCCGGCTGCTGCCACGTTTATATCCGTGATAATAGGCATGGACACGGAAACATTCATTGCCGTATATCCCCGAACAATCACTTCCGGGTCAAGGAAAATATTCAATTGCCCGTTCTTTATCTCCGTTTTTATATAAGGAATAATATTATCATCCGCCTCCACGGTAATCCCTTCCGTTTTTCCTTGTGATACATACAAGGTGATCGACTGTTGAACGGAAACACGGGTAAACGGCTGATCCGCCTGACGATCATGCACCACAAGATACCCCGTTCCCTTGATTTTCTTCACCTCGGCAGAAACAGCCCCTGCCATCAACATCCCCAATAAAATCAAACCAATCCTTTTCATAATTAACAATTTACGATTTATAATTCATGATTAAAAAGCGTGGACTTCATAGGTTAATATCTAAAATCTAAAATTACTCCAGTTTTCCTATCGCCTTCAGGTATTCCGATTCACACAATTTCAAAGCGGCCTTCGCATCCACCCATTCGCTCCAAGCCTGTTGCCATTGGGCCTGAGCCTCCAACAAGTTTGTCAGATTTTCCATTCCCACCTCATACTGATCCTCGGACACTCTCAGATTTTCCTTTGCCT
>ENA-ORTG01003913-ORTG01003913.1-human-gut-metagenome-genome-assembly--contig:-NODE-3913-length-10056-cov-2.528547_pt1 | contig 10056 bp, 9 predicted proteins | sample MGYA00241906_ERZ509176 | MGnify/ENA primary metagenome ERZ509176 (study PRJEB26280, sample SAMEA2338811) | human gut metagenome | biome: human gut; feature: human-associated habitat; material: faeces... | reverse complement strand
CTACAGAAATAATTCTTTTTGATGTGGTTGTAACCATATAAATGTTTATTGCACCTACTATTAATGCAATTACCAATCCAATAAATATTATCCAACTTATAATTTTAATTATCATCTTTTTTCTCATTAACAATTTCCTCTAAAGATTTTTCTTTCTTCTTTCTTGTTAATTCCATTAAACCAAGTTTTGTAATATCAACAACATTGCTTATAGAAAAATCATTAGTAAGATATTCTGACATTTCATGGGTTAAAATATCATAATCCTTATTATTACTCATATTAATAAAGTCAACTATGATTATACCCGATATATTTCGTAATTTCATTTGCAGGGCAATCTCTTTTGCCGCTTCTAAATTTATCTTTTTAAAAGTACTTTCTTTATTAGTTTTTAAATCAGCCTTTCCGGTATTAACATCAATAACCGTTAGGGCTTCTGTAGGTTCTATTATGAGATAAGCACCTGATTTAAGCCATACTTTCTTAGATAAAAGGCGGTTTAAATGAGTTTCTAAAGAATATTTGTTGCACAAACTGATTTTGGAATTGTCATTATATGTAACCATATCATTATGTTCTTTTAATGTATCATAAATGTAAACTACATCAGTTATAATTGACAATTCTCCATGTTTCTTTAATTCACTAATTAAATCCTGCAAATAATCTTTTTTCAGTAACGCAGCCTTAGGAGTAACAAAAGCAAATCGCTTTTTTAAATCTTCTAACTGATTAATTAAATCATCAGCCTGTTTTAAAATATCCTCCTTAGAAAAGTCTACTGCATTAGTTCTTATAATAAAACCATATACATCATTCTTTTTAACACTTAAAGTACTTTTTAATTCTTCGCGGATGTCCTTATCCTTAATTTTTCTTGAAACGCTTATGCCTGTATTGCCAACAGTTAAAACAAGACATTCTGAATTAAGATTAATTCGTGAAGTTAATGAATAATCTTTTGTTTTAATTTTGTCTCCTGATACCTGAACAAGAACTTTATCTCCCTGCTTAACCGGGTTCTTAAAGTCTTTTAAGGAAAGATACCCTTTTTTGTTGTCATCGAAAAGTACAAAAGCACCGTTAATATTTTTGACTACATCTTTTACGTAGCCGCAATATATATTTCCAACAACATTGTCATTTTTTAAGTTTACTAATCTTTGTAATTTGTCGTCTTCAAAATAAAAACCAAATAATATGTTTTTATAAAAATCAGAAATAATTAATTTGTTACTCAATGTTGCCTCCAATATCGTCTAAAGAAACAAGATTGTCATCTTCCAAACAATACATATCAAGTCTTTCATATGTTACATATTCAGGAAGTGTAACCTGTGCAAATTTGGCGAAAGCATCCATTACAAGGTCAGGCTTAAGGTTAGAAGCACTACCTTGTGCCACCTGCATAAAAATTCCGTCATCTTCCAACTTAATATTATAAATTAAAGGCTTAATATCTACTTCTTTTTCGCTTTTTTTAGTTTTCTTTAAAACAATAATCTGGTCCTGATTCATAAAAGCGTCTAACATATTCTGATTAAAAAGGTCTGTGTAAACCTTATAATCAGCTCCTGCAACTACACTCATGGCATTTTTTGCGTCGTCAGGAAGAAGCTTATAGCTTAAAACTTCCACACCTTCTGCATTTTGAGCGTTAATTCTTTCAAGCATAACTTTAGAAGATTCTGTTGAATTAACTTCCAAGTCAAAATATTCCCCACGGCTTAAAACACCTACACTTAAAGGAGCTGCAAAAGACATTTTCTGGTGAGGTGAAAAGCCTTCTGAATAGGCAACGTCAACTTCACTACGACGCATTACTTTCTGAAAATATCTTACCATATCCAAGTGGCCGATAAACTTCATCTGTCCCTGTTTTGAGAATCTTAATCTAATTTTCATAACAAATACCACCTCCAAAGCTTGCTGCACCACAGCCTGAACATTGCATTCTACAGTTAGGTGTAACCTTTTCGTTCTGGGCATTATGCCACTCTCTTAACAGAAATTTCTTTGTAACACCTGTATCTATAAAGTCCCAAGGGAAGATTTCGTCATCGTTTCTCGCTCTTGTAACATAAAAATCAACATCAATATTATTTTCGGCAATTGCCTCATCCCACAACTCTTTCTTAAAACATTCTGACCAGGCATCATAAATACCGCCTTTTTCATAAACTGATAATATAAGCTTAGAAAGTCTTCTGTCTCCACGTGCTAAAAGTCCTTCAAGAACACTAATGTCTGATTCATGCCAGTTATATCTTATACTCTTTCTGTTAAGAAGAGTTTTTAATTTGTCATTTACACGTTTAGCCTTATCAAGAAATGTGTGTGCTTCACACATTGGTGCCCACTGAAATGGAGTAAAAGGCTTTGGAACAAAGAATGAAGAGCTTGCTGTAATCTGGCATTTACCTTTTCTTTGTTCTTTCGGAACTGTTTCATAATAAACTTCAGCAATCTTTTCGCACAAATCCATTATTCCGTCTACATCATCATTAGTTTCAGTAGGCTGACCTAACATAAAATATAATTTCACTTTATTCCAACCGGCTGAAAATGCCTGTGTACATCCGTTTATAATATCTTCTTCAGTTAAACCTTTATTTATAACATTACGCATACGCTGAGTACCTGCCTCAGGGGCAAAAGTAATCGAACTTTTTTTAACATCCTGAACCTTGCTCATTACATCTAATGAAAAAGCATCAATTCTAAGGGATGGAAGCGATATATTAATGTGTCGTGATTTACATTCTTCAATTAAGAAATCAATAAGCTCCTTAATTTTTGAATAGTCGCTTGTACTAAGGGAACTTAAAGATATTTCTTCATTTCCCGTAGCTTTTAGCATATCTATTGCAAGCTTCTTTAATGTTTCAAGGCTTTTTTCTCTTAAAGGCTTATAAACTGAACCTGCCTGACAGAAACGACACTCTCTAATACATCCTCTCTGGATTTCAAGAACACATCTGTCCTGTACAACTTTAATAAATGGAACCAATGGCTTGTCAGGGTAAGGAACACTGTCAAAATCAAGAACAATTGACTTTCTTACAGTCTTTTTTGCGTGACTGTTATTAGGTTTCATTTCTTTAATTGTTCCATCTTCATTGTATTCAATATCGTAGAAAGCCGGAACATACATACAAGGAATTTCTGCTACCATTTCAAGAAATTCTTTCTTTGTTCCACCATTTTTCTTATTTTCCTGATATAAATCAATAAGGTGATAATATTCAGTTTCACCTTCACCGATATAAAAAATGTCAAAGAAATCTGCAATTGGTTCAGGATTGTAAGTACAAGGTCCGCCACCTATTACAATAGGATCATCTTCTGTTCTGTCTTTTGAAAGAAGAGGGATTCCTGACAAATCAAGGACTTGTAATATGTTTGTGTAACACATTTCGTACTGAAGAGTAATTGCAAGAAAATCAAAATTCTTAACAGGTGTCTGTGTTTCAAGTGAGAACAAAGGAATGTTCTGTTCACGCATAATCTTATCTAAATCAATCCAAGGTGAATACACTCTCTCACAACATACGTCATCTCTTCTGTTTAATAAATCATATAAAATCTGTATTCCAAGATGTGACATTCCAACTTCATAAACATCAGGGAAAACAAAAGCAAAAGTTGTATCTACTTCATTATGGTCTTTTACAATAGCATTAAATTCGCCACCAATATATCTTGCCGGCTTTTCTATTTTCATTAATATTTCATCTGATAGTGCTAATTTTCTCATTTATGCTCCTTAAAATTAAATTGCTAGTTGTCAGTATCTTTTGACAATAAATCATCTATAAATTCAGGCAATTCTTTTATATTGTTTATTTTCATTCTGTCTGCAGGAACTGTACCAAAACCGTAAGCTGCGTGGATGAATGGTATTCCTGCCTTGTCAGTAGATTCCATATCTCCCAATGTATCACCTACATAAAAAGCCTTATCTAAGTGATTACGCTTAATTACTAATCGGATATTTTCATCCTTTGGCATACCTGTTCTGCCGGCTTCCTCATAATCTAATACATACTTGTTGAAATCATAGTATTCAAGGAATGTTCGAAGATACCCTTCCTGGCAGTTACTTACAATAAAAACATTATATTTCTTATTTAATTTTTTAAAAACATCTTCTACTCCATCGTAAACATTGGCTCCGTTTTTAAAAAGATATTCGTTTTCGTAAGATAAACATTCTTCAAATATTTCATATCTTATATTTTCAGGAATGTCATTAAAAAGAGAATCAGCAATATCTCTCATAAGCTTACCCATCTCTTTTGAAACCTGTTCTACTGTTAATTTAAGCTGTCCATATCCGCACTTAACAAGTACTTCATTCCAAGCTTTTGTTATATTTTCAGTGGAATCCCAAAGAGTTCCATCCATATCAAAAATTATTCCTACGTTTTGAACTTTTTTAATAGATTCTTTCATATATTATTTATTAAATATCCCTTTCAAAATTTATATATAAATGTATAATACACATCTTTTTTGATTTTAGTCCTATCCACAATAATACTATACAAAAATCTTTTTTTCAACGAAAGAAATCGGGCAACCTGTAGTTACCCGATTTAATATAAAATTCTTGTAATTAATATATTGATGTTTTAACACCCAAATCTCTACCTTCTTGAAAGTTCTTTTGTTATTTCTTTCCATGAAACTCCTTTTTCTGCCATTAATACCATTACGTGGTATAAGAAATCAGAAATTTCATATTTAACTTCCTGAGGATCAGGATTCTTTGCTGCAATAACAATTTCAGTAGCTTCTTCTCCAACTTTCTTAAGAATTTTGTCAATTCCCTTATCGAAAAGATAGTTAGTATATGAACCTTCCTTTGGATTCTTCTTTCTGTCTAGAATGACATTATATACATCTTCAAAAACTCTCATTGGATTAGATTCATCGTATTCTTTCTTAACAAGAGTGTTAAAGAAACATGTATCAGCTCCTGTATGACATGGAACTCCTACCTGATATACTTTTGCAAGCATTGTATCAAGGTCACAGTCCATTGAAAGTTCTTTTACATATTGAAAATGCCCCGATGTAACACCTTTAACCCAGATTTCATTTCTACTTCTGCTAAAATATGTCATCTTTCCAGTCTTTATTGTAAGATTAAAGGCTTCTTCATTCATATAAGCAACCATTAAAACTTTGTCTGTCTTATAGTCCTGAACAACAACAGGAATCATTCCGTCGGAATTCTTTTTAAACTGATCAAAACTCATTGCACTTTCAAAAACAATAGTGTTAACTCCTTCTTCTTTTAACTGAGCTTTGAAATTAAGAAAATCAAAATCTCCGGCAAAACTGTTATCTGAAATACCATAAACCTTGTCCTGTTTACCAAATTCAACCATATCGTTAAATGTAAAGTTACAGTTAAAAGCTAAAATTTTAATGCCTAAACCTATACATTCATTTGCACAACTGTCAGCAATAATTAAAGATACGCCATCATATTTAAGTTGTTTAATTTTTGAAAAATCATAATCCTTATTTAACATTACGGCAATTTTGTCACTACCGAAACGTTCAGAAGCTTCCTTTACTATTTCAACATTAGTGTCTTTACTCATATCGAGAATGGCTTTCTTGGCTCCTGTATAAATATATTTTTTTACATCTTCAAGACGTTTAACATTTCCACCAACAATCATCTGAATGTCAACAGCATCCTGAATCTTAATCATTGTACCGATATTTGCATCATGTTCACTGTCTGATGAAGATAAGTCAAAAACTAATAATTCATCTGCCCCTCTATTATTATAGAAAGTGGCAAGTTCAACAGCATCTCCATCCCCAACTATTTCCTTTGTCTCTTTATCTACAACATTACCATTATATAAATAAATAGATGGTATAATTCTAAACTTTCCCATTATAGTGTTCCTTTCGTTGATAATACATCTGTAATTCTTTCATCCTTAATTGTTGCCTGATCTAAAGCCTTAGCAAAAGCTTTGTATATGCCTTCAATCATATGATGATTGTTGCCAGGTTCTAACATCTTAATATGCAAATTCATTCCTGTGGAATAAGTTATGGCATGGAAAAATTCCTTAACCATTTCAGTGTCAAAGCCACCAACACTATCTGTAGTGAATTCAGCATTAAAAACAAGATAAGGTCTTCCGGATAAATCAAGAGCACACATAGTTAAGCACTCATCCATTGGAAGAATCATATAACCATATCTTTTAATGGATTTCTTATCTCCTAAAGCTTCTTTTATTGCATTTCCAATGGCAATACCTGTATCTTCGATAGTATGATGACAGTCAACATACAAATCACCGTTAACTTTTACATTTAAATCGAAAAGACCATGCTTAGCAAAGCTGATTAACATATGGTCAAAAAAACCAATGCCTGTATTAATATCGGATTTACCTGTACCATCAAGATTAATTGAAACTTCAATCTGTGTTTCACTTGTATTTCTAACGCATTTACCAATTCTACTCATATTTCTACTCCTTTATATCATCATCTTCTTCAAATCTAACTCTAATAGAATTAGCGTGAGCTGTCAAACCTTCGGCCTTGGCAAATTTCTGAATATCTTCACTTAAAGGTTCAAGTGCTTCTCTTGAATAAGAGATAATACTTGATTTCTTAATGAAATCATCAACACTTAAAGGTGAGAAAAATTTTGCTGTTCCGTTAGTTGGAAGAACGTGGTTAGGACCTGCAAAATAATCTCCAAGTGGTTCGGAACTGTTCTCTCCAAGGAAAATAGCCCCTGCGTTTTTAATTCTTGTCATTGTATCAAAAGGATTCTTAGTAACAATTTCTAAGTGCTCTGAAGCAATGTCATTAGCTGTGTCAATAGCATCCTGCATAGTATCAGTAACAAGAATATATCCATAGTTGTCTAATGATTTCTGTAAAATTTCTTTTCTCTTTAATTTGGAAACAAACATATCTACATATTCAGATACTTTGTTAGCCAATTCTTCACTTGTTGTAACAAGAATAGCTGAAGCAAGTTCGTCATGTTCTGCCTGTGATAAAAGGTCTGCTGCAACATATCTTGGATTAGCTGTTTCATCAGCAAGAACTAAGATTTCACTAGGACCTGCTACAGAGTCAATACTTACATAACCAAATACTGCTTTTTTAGCCAAAGCTACATAAATATTTCCCGGACCTACAATCTTGTCAACCTTGGCAATTGATTCTGTACCATAAGCCAAAGCTGCAATAGCCTGTGCTCCACCGACTTTATATATTACGTCAACACCTGCTTCGTTAGCTGCTACTAATGTATTAGGATTAACTTTTCCGTCTTTTCCAGGAGGTGTAACCATAACAATCTGTTCAACACCGGCAACCTTTGCAGGAATAACATTCATCAAAACAGATGATGGGTAAGCTGCTTTTCCACCAGGTACGTAAACACCAACTCTTGATAATGGTGTTACCTTCTGACCCAAAATGGAGCCATCAGGTTTTGAATCAAACCAGCTGTACTGTTTCTGTTTTTCGTGGTATTCCTTAATATTCTTTAATGATCTTCTAATAACCTGAACTAATTCAGGGTTTTCAAGTCTGTCGTATGCTTCCTTAATTTCTTCTTCAGTAACTTTAATGTTTGAAGCATTAATATCAGCCTTATCGAAATCCTTTGTGTACTGGAATAAAGCTTTGTCGCCGTTTTCCTTAACATTTGCAAGAATTGCATTTACGCTGTCTGCAAAATTGTCGTAGTTATTAGGACTTCTTTTAAGTAAGTCATTTAAAATATTTTTCTTTGAACTCTCATCTAATTTTATAATTCTCATTTCAGCCTCCTAAAGATTAGTTAATCTTTATAATTAGTCTTTTAAACAATCTTTTTTTATAAAATTTATTTACTATTCTTATTTAAAAAGTATAATCTAATTCCAATTACAGCACAAACAATTAAAACAATTGCTGGAACTACATAAGTTGTAGAAGTTAATCCTGTTTGTGGAATTACTGTATTTGCTTTTGTGTTATCTCCAGATAATCTGATTTTTGGAGATACTGTAGAAGTAGCAGGTGTATCTAATTGGTCAGCATTAATTTCTACTTTTTCATTTGTATTTAAAATAACATTAACAATGCTTGTATCTACATTTTCTTTTACTTTTAATTTATAAGAAACAGTTCCTGTTTCACCATATCCTAAAGAATCAATATGCCATACAATACAATTATTTTGTAAATCAATAGAAGGTGAAATTGTACCTAAATTAGGAGATGCTACATATTCAAAATCAAAGTTGTTTATAATTTCTTGTGGAAAATAATCATAAATGTCAATATTAGTTAATACTCCATCATTAGAATTAACAATGTCATTTAAAATATCTTTAGAAATTGTTTTATCTATTTTTGAATCAGGAATGTAATAGAATTTTCCGTAATTTGGTTTTTCAGAAGTACCAAAAATTTCTTCTGCTAATTCTTTATAGGCAGCAATCATATCCTGAGTTTCTCTTCTAATATTCTCTCTATCATTTCCAAGACTGCTTGCTATAGAATTCCCAGCATCTTTTAAAATTTTTTTTGCATCTTCTATAGATTTCTCTGTTTCATTAAGATTAAAGAAATCAATAGGATTATTACTAATATACTCTAGCTCTTTTTTTATATCTACAGCTGCCGCATCTTTTTTTGCCTTTTCTAACTTGATCTGCAATTAAATTAATAATAGTGTAGGTTTTACCACTACCAAGTCTTCCGTCAACCGCAAAGTTATCTCCTTCATTTGCTTTGATAAGAACATATTTTTGATCGAAGTTTGTTGGTAAAATTGAATATATATTTTTAAAGAAACGTTGAACGATTGTTTTTTCTGTCATTTCAAAGATTTCTCTAGCATCTATTAAAGTTACTTGAGGATGATCTTTCAATGCTTCTAATTCTTCAGTTGCACATTTTTCACATTCACCTTTAACTCCAAAATTACCGTTGTGTTGGCGCTTTTAGCAATATCTAAACAAAGTTTATCAATATCGAAAGCATTATTAATACGTCTTATTTGAAAATCATTGGTGTAACGCTTTACATCATCTTCAGAACTATACAGTTTGTTGGCAATGTAACTTACTACCTCCATGTTTAAAATTGGTTGTGCACTAGCTATTACCTTTTTGCTAGAGGGGTCTAAATCAAAAGGTATTAAAACCAAAGGAGCGTATTTTTCGCAATTTTTTTCATCATAATATTTAATAATACCTGCGGTAAGTAAAAGTTTATAAGTTGAATTTTTTAATCTAAAATTTAGTAAATAATTCAATTGATAATTTAAATCTACTTCATAATCTCCCGTAATTGAACCAATACCAGAAACCAGTAAATTAGTATCAATTAGTTCATTTAAGTTTATTACTTCTTTTTTTATAAAGCGATTAATGGTTTCCATCTTGACTACTCCAAGTTCAATGTAATAGTCTAGTTCTAAAACGTTCATTAAATGCTTATTTCTTGATTGTATACGATAAGTATTATTGTTCCTTGGTTTTATTACTCTCATATTAGTATCCTCACAAACGCATATCATTCCACTTTATTGTTTATTATATCACGATATTCTTATTTATCAAAGTAAAATGTAAAAAAACAAAAAACATCTCTTGTAATAAATTGTTACAAGAGACTTTTTTTACTTCTTTTCAAGGGTTAGATTTGTTGAATTATACCAGTAGTTTCCACTTTCTTTTAGAATTGCCAAAGCAAGAAAATCATATAACTGGGTTTTTGATAATGAATCTAATAATTGTTCGAAATTTAAGATATTAATTTTATTCTTGGCAAGAATATCTTTTAATTGATTTATATCTTGTTTTCTCTCAATAGTTTTCAAGGTAATTATGTTTTTAGAACTTTTTTTGTTTTCATTAATAAAGCCAATTTCTTTGTTTTTGATTTTATCTGTATCTAATAAAAAAATAGTATTTGTTAAATATATTGTACGACCTTTATTATCTAAAAAGTGATTTTTCTTTAATAGTGATTTAATGAATTGATTAATCGATGGAT
>ENA-ORTG01003905-ORTG01003905.1-human-gut-metagenome-genome-assembly--contig:-NODE-3905-length-10067-cov-2.341290_pt1 | contig 10067 bp, 10 predicted proteins | sample MGYA00241906_ERZ509176 | MGnify/ENA primary metagenome ERZ509176 (study PRJEB26280, sample SAMEA2338811) | human gut metagenome | biome: human gut; feature: human-associated habitat; material: faeces... | reverse complement strand
GAGGAGGAATTTACAATGGATATCAAAGATGTATTAAACTGGAAGAAGTCAGGACTTTTTGCAGCAGGCGTGCTGTTCGGAACAGCTGGTATCAAGGTTCTCTCAAGCAAGGATGCAAAGAACGTATATACACATTGTACAGCTGGTGTTCTTAGAGCAAAGGACTGTGTCATGAAGACAGCAAATACTATCCAGGAGAACTGTGGTGATATCTACGCAGGAGCAAAGGATATCAACGAGGCAAGAGCACAGAAGGCAGCAGAGGCTGACTTTGAGGATGCTGAGTGCACAGAGGCTGAGAGCGCTGACGCAGCAGAGACTGTAGAAGAGTAATCAGTATAAGACAAAACATAAGAAAGAGGCGAAGATCTTGAAGTTTTCTATTTTAAATGAAACAAAGAATCGTCTGCGTATACACATGGCACAGAGCCGTATGACCATGGCACAGGCCGACATACTTCAGTATTATCTGGAGAACTGTGAGGCAGTGGAAGAGGTCAAGGTGCACGACAGAACCTGTGACGCGATCATCATATATGATGGTGACCGTGCAGCGGTGATAGATGCGCTGAGACAGTTTGGATATGACAGGGTGGAGGTTCCGGCGGATCTCACAGAGACATCAGGCAGAGTCATGAACAGACAGTATGAGGACAAGCTGTTTTGGAAGACCGCCTGGTACATGACCAAGAAATGGATCATGCCAATGCCGCTTCGGTATTGTCTGACATCCGTCAAAGCTCTCAAGTATATAGGCAAGGGGCTCAAGTGTCTTGCGAACAGGAAGCTTGAGGTGCCGGTTCTCGATGCAACAGCCATAACAGCATCCATTCTGACAAATGATTTCGCGACAGCGGGATCAGTCATGTTCCTTCTGGAGATCGGTGAGATCCTTGAGGAGTGGACACATAAGAAGTCGGTGGATGGACTGGCAAGAAGCATGTCACTCAATATCAATAAGGTATGGGTGCGTGTGGATAATTGTGATGTACTTATGGACAGTGCGAAGATCGCAAAGGATGATTTGGTAGTGGTTCATATGGGCAATGTCATTCCATTTGACGGTGTTGTGGATCAGGGCGAGGGCATGGTCAATCAGGCATCCCTCACCGGAGAGTCAGTACCGGTCCACAAGGGACACGGAGACAGTGCATATGCAGGTACAGTTGTTGAGGAAGGTGAGCTGGTAGTCAGAGTTGTAAAGACTGGTAAGACCAGCAGATATGATAAAGTTGTTGCGATGATAGAGGAGTCTGAGAAGCTTAAGTCAGGACTTGAGAGCAAGGCAGAGCATCTTGCAGATGGTCTTGTGCCATGGACTCTCGGTGGAACTATCCTCACATACCTTTTAACAAGGAATATCACCAAGACACTTGCGGTGCTCATGGTCGACTATTCATGTGCACTGAAGATGTCCATGCCTATAGCGGTATTGTCTGCTATACAGGAGGCAAACAAGCATCACCTCACAGTCAAGGGCGGCAAATTCCTGGAGGCTGTAGCTGATGCAGACACGATAGTATTTGACAAGACAGGAACACTTACAAAGGCATCACCTACGCTTGTACGCGTCGTATCATTTGACGGAAGAGATCCTGATGAACTGCTCAGGATAGCTGCATGTCTGGAGGAGCATTTCCCTCATTCCATGGCAAGAGCGGTTGTGGCAGGAGCTGCAGCCAAGGGGCTGGAGCATGAGGAGATGCACTCCAAGGTTGAGTATGTTGTGGCTCACGGTATCTCATCAAGCATAGACGGCAAGAAGGTTGTCATAGGAAGCTATCATTTCGTATTTGAGGATGAGGGCTGTGTGATACCTGAGGATAAGATAGAGCTGTACGAGTCGTTGTCCAAGACTCATTCACATCTGTTCATGGGAATCGATGGCAGGCTGGCAGCAGTCATATCCATCAAGGATCCGGTCAGACCTGAGTCGGCTGAGGTTGTTTCAAGGCTCAAGAAGCTGGGAATCAAGAAGGTTGTCATGATGACAGGAGACAGTGACAGAACGGCCAAGGCTATTGCAGAGCAGGTAGGGGTGGATGAGTATTACTCAGAGGTCCTTCCTGAGGACAAGGCAAAGTTTGTCGAGGCTGAGAAGACTGCGGGTCGAAAGGTCATCATGGTGGGAGATGGAATCAATGACTCACCTGCACTGTCGGCATCCGATGCTGGAATTGCCGTAAGTGATGGCGCGGAGATTGCCAGAGAGATCGCAGATATAACTGTCAGTGCGGACAATCTGTACGAGCTCGTAACACTTAAGGAACTCAGTAATAAGCTGATGAGCAGGATCAACAGGAACTATCGCAAGATAGTGACCATCAACACAGGACTTATCATCCTGGGCGTGATGGGAGTTATCCAGCCAACCACATCAGCACTGCTTCACAATTCATCGACGCTTCTCATAAGTCTTGACAGTATGAAGAAGCTGCTGGATTGATGATCGGAGCATAGAATTATATTGATGATCGAAGCGTAGAATCATATAGAATATAAAATAAAGCTGCCCTCTTCACTGTGATGAGTACCCGGGATTCCGGAACATTAGTGAGGAGGGCAGTTTTGTAGTTAAAAGATGATTTTAAATAATAAAAATAATCTGTAAGAATTGTTGACCGGGCCGACAGAATATGACAAAATGTACGTATAAATCATGAGTAGATAGCTGAACATAAGGGCAGAATATTAGCAGATATTATCTGGAATGTTTATGAAATGAAAATATACAGATGTGTGTGGAGCACAGCGTGATGCGTGTGTTCATCACAATAGAATGGAGGATGATCAGTATGGTAAAAACGGTAAAAGGCGATAATTTTGAAGATATAAAGGCATGCGGTGTGGCGGTTGCGGATTTCTCAGCAACATGGTGCGGACCATGCAAGACGATGGCACCGATCGTGGAAGAGATTGCAGAAGAACGTACAGATATCAAAGTATGCAAAATTGACGTAGATCAGGAACCGGAACTTGCAAGACAGTACCGTGTAATGTCTATCCCGACATTCCTTGTGTTTAAAGAAGGAGAAGTTGTAAAGAGAGACATGGGTGTGATGTCTAAAGAAGAAGTTGAAGGACTTATTGGATAATCTATAAAGCGGTTTCACCGGATGGTGAAGCCGCTTTATGTATATATAAAAGTATTAAAGTCCGAGTACATCCTTAATAGAATAGAATCCAGGAGCCTTCCCGTCAAGATAAGCTGCACAGTCACAGGCACCTCTCGCAAAGCATTCCCAGTTATAGGAATGATGTGTGATCTCAAGACGTTCTCCCATGCCTCCGAAGAATACCGTATGGCTGCTTGGAATATTACCTGCACGGAGAGAATGATAGCCGATTGTTCCAGGTTCACGTGGAGATTCTCCCTCGCGTCCGTAGACGGCAATGTTGCTTAATTCTTTGCCGAGAGCATGCGCCATGATTTCACCCATTTCTTTGGAAGTTCCGCTTGGAGCATCTTTCTTCCACTGATCATGCATTTCCAGAATCTCGATATCAATCTCATCTTTTAATGTTGTGGTTACGAGTTCCAGAAGCTTGTTCATGATATTGACAAGCTTAGAAGTATTGGCGGCATAAAGCATTGGGATCTGCTTTCCGGCATCCTCAAATCGTTGCATCTCTTCGGCGGAGAATCCGGTAGAACCGCATACCAGTGCTTTCTTATGTGCGATGGCAAGATCCAGGACCTCCATAGCCATTTCTTTTGTTGAAAAATCAATGATGACATCACAGGAGTCGATCACGCCTGCCAGATCATCTGTTACAGGAACGCCGAGTTCCGATCCTGTCATTGCGACAGTTCCGAGATCCTTTCCTACGTAGTCACGTCCTTTTGGTGCTATCCCGGCGACGAGTTCCATATCATCACGGCTGGCAGCGACCTGTGTGATTAATTTTCCCATTTTCCCTCTGGGTCCGATTACAATAACTTTCATATCCATTCTCCTTTCGCAGTCCGGTCGTATTTTTATAGCGGTATATCCGGAACTGCTATAAACTAAGACCAGTATAACACAGCAATTATCCTGTGGATATGAAGAAATCTGAAAACGGCAGGAAACATTGTATAAATAAAAAAGAATTCAGGAGAAAGATCCATAAGAGTCTGCTCTTGTAGGAAAGGTATGAAAATAGTATACTATGAAAAAGTGATTATGAAAAAAGATAATGGAGGCACGAATGAAAGGAATTATATTTGACGTAGACGGAACTTTGTGGGATTCGACAAGGGAAGTTGCGGTTGCATGGAATAAAGTATTGCAGGATGAGATGGAAGGCCACGAGATTTTAACCGCAGAAGGGCTGCAGAAAGAATTTGGAAAGCCGATGGATGCGATTGCAGAAAGTCTCTTCCCGGAAATGTCGGAAAAAGACAGGATGGAACTTCTAGGTAAGATGATGGCATATGAAAATGGTCCATGTGTGATCTACAATGGTGTACCGGAGACAATCAAAGCACTGAGTAAAAAATATCCACTGTATATAGTTAGTAACTGTCAGGATGGATATATCGAAGCGTTTCTTAAGAATTCCGGACTGGGCGGGTATTTCAAAGATTTTACATGTCCGGCTTATACAGGCAGGTTAAAGGGTGAAAATATCCGTATCATTATGGAAAGAAACGGACTGGATGAAGCAGTGTATGTAGGAGACACCCAGGGGGATGCCAATGCATGTAAGGAAGCAGAAGTACCGATGATCTTTGCGTCATATGGGTTTGGAGAAGTGGAAGGAGAATATCCGTCGATCCGTGCATTTACAGAACTGCAGAATATAGATTTTGACAGACTATAATCAGAAAAATATTGCATTTTATATGCAAAAATACTATAATTCTCTTATATTATTTCGTTGAAAAAATACTAGAAAAGCAGAGGTATAGATTATGAAAAAAAGAGTTGTAGTTGCATTAGGACACAGAGCACTTGGTACGACATTACCAGAACAGAAAGAAGCAGTTAAGAAGACCGCAAAAGTAATCGGTGATCTGATTGAAAAGGGATATCAGGTTGCGGTCACACACAGTAATGCGCCACAGGTCGGTATGATCCATACTGCAATGAATGAATTCGCAAAAGAGCATGAAGATTACACGGCAGCCCCAATGTCGGTATGTTCTGCTATGAGCCAGGGATATATCGGATACGACCTTCAGAATGCAATCCGCGAAGAATTAATGGATCGTGGAATCTACAGAACAGTCAGCACGATCCTGACACAAGTGATCGTTGATCCGTACGATGAAGCATTTTATACACCGACCAAGGTACTTGGCCGTTATATGGATGTAGAAGAAGCAAGTGCAGAACGCAAGAAGGGAAACTATGTTGTAGAAGAACCTGGCAAAGGATTCCGCCGTATCGTTGCAGCTCCAAATCCGGTCAGCATCGTAGAGATTGATGCGATCAAAGCATTGCTGGATGCAGATCAGGTTGTCATTGCATGTGGTGGAGGCGGAATTCCGGTATTAGAACAGGATCATCGTCTGAAAGGTGCAAGTGCAGTAATCGAAAAAGATCTGACAGCCGGAAAGATGGCAGAAGAGACAGATGCGGATTCACTCATCATTCTTACAAGTGTTGAAAAAGTTAAGATCAACATGGACAGACCGGAGGAAGAAGAACTGAGAGAGATCAGTGTTGATCAGGCAAAAGCCTATATGGAAGAAGGACATTTCGGAAAATATAACATGTATCCGAAGTTCAGAGCAGCTGTAGAATTTCTTGAAAAGAGAGAAGGAAGAAGTGCACTGATCACATCTTTTGATAAGCTGGATGAAGCACTCAAAGGAAAGACAGGTACACTGATCAGATAAAAAGTTACAAGATCAGAAGAACCGGCTGCCTTCAAAAGCAGGATAAAAACCTGCACAGACATAGTGAAAGCTGTGAATGTGCGGGTTTTTTGTATTTTAACAGACAATCAGAATAAGGAGCAGGTGCATATAGTATAAGGAACAGGAACTTTACAATGTGGATAAGTTATGCTGTGTCCGACAGGGAGGTGGAAAACAGATGTCCAAAATCCGGCTGTGCGAACTGTCCAAAAAAGAAGTGATCAATTGCTGCGACTGCAAGAAGCTTGGATATATCGATGACCTGATCATTGATGACTGCAAAGGCTGTATTGAAGCACTTGTAGTCCCGGAAGGTGGGAAATGGTGTAACTTTTTTGGAGATGGAACAGAGTATATCATACCATTTTCCTGCATCAAAAGAATCGGCCCTGATTTAATTCTGGTAGAGATACATGAGGAAAAATAACAAAAAATAGGGCGGAAATGTGTTTGACTTCTCTTTTTGAAAAAGATATACTGTATTTGAACTGCTATAAAGGACAGAAAGGAACGAATCAGATGAAATGCCCATATTGTAATAATCCGGATACAAGAGTGATTGATTCCAGACCGGCGGAAGACGGAAGCTGTATCAGACGCCGCCGTTCTTGTGATATATGTGGGAAACGTTTTACTACATATGAAAAAGTAGAGACAATTCCGCTGACAGTAATAAAGAAGGACAATACCAGAGAACTGTATGACCGCCGGAAAGTAGAGAACGGCGTGGTTCGTGCCTGTTATAAACGACCTGTTGCAACGGCAGATATCCAGAAAGTTGTCGACAGAATAGAAACAAAAGTATTTAGTATGGAAGAAAAAGAGATTCCGAGCAGTGCGATCGGTGAGGCTGTTATGGATGAATTAAAAATACTCGATGAGGTTGCTTATGTTCGTTTCGCATCCGTTTACAGAGAATTTAAGGATGTCAGTACATTTATGGATGAACTGAAGAAATTTATGGAACCATAAAGAAAACATGAAAATATAAAAAGGCGCTTCGGATCAGAAATCCGGAACGCCTTTTGGATTATACATACGAATGAACAGGAGATTAAACAATACCCTGAGCCATCATTGCATCTACAACCTTTTCGAAACCTGCAATGTTAGCACCAACAACGAAGTTGTCCGGCATATCATAACGTTTTGCAGCATCGCTGATCTTAGCATAGATGTCAACCATGATCTGATGAAGTTTGGCATCAACTTCTTCGGATGTCCAGGAAAGTCTCTGAGAGTTCTGGCTCATTTCCAGTGCGGAAGTAGCAACACCACCTGCATTGGATGCTTTTCCAGGAAGGAAGAGAACACCGTTTGCCATAGCGTAGTCTGTAGCTTCTCTTGTAGTAGGCATGTTTGCACCTTCTACGATATATTTGCATCCGTTTGCAATCAGAGTTTTTACGCCATCAAGGTCAAGTTCGTTCTGAGTTGCGCATGGAAGATATACATCACATTTGATGTTCCAGATGCCAACACCTTCTGTATAGGTAGCACCTTCTACGCGGTCAGCATATTCTTTGATACGTCCACGTTTTACTTCTTTGATATCTTTGACAATGTCAAGGTTGATTCCGTTTGGATCATGGATATATCCGTTAGAGTCGCACATTGCAATAACCTTTGCACCAAGCTGAGTAGCTTTCTGCACTGCATAGATTGCAACATTACCGGAACCTGTAACAACAACAGTTTTTCCGTCAAGAGAATCGTTGTGGTCTTTCATCAGTTCGTTCAGAATATATACAACACCGTATCCGGTAGCTTCTGTACGGATCAGGGAACCACCATAGGTAAGTCCTTTACCTGTCAGAACGCCTTCATAAAGATCACGAACACGTTTGTACTGTCCGAAGAGATATCCAATCTCACGTCCGCCAACACCGATGTCACCAGCCGGTACGTCTGTGTCTGCGCCGATGTATTTGCAGAGTTCTGTCATAAAGCTCTGGCAGAATGCCATAACTTCTCTGTCAGATTTGCCCTTAGGATCGAAGTTGGAACCACCTTTACCGCCACCGATCGGGAGACCTGTAAGGGAGTTCTTGAAAACCTGCTCGAAGCCGAGAAATTTAAGAATGCTCTGGTTTACTGTCGGATGGAAACGAAGACCACCTTTGTATGGTCCGATCGCACTGTTGAACTGTACACGGTATCCTTTGTTTACCTGTACTTTGCCGTTGTCATCTACCCACGGAACACGGAAAGAAATAATTCTTTCTGGCTCTACCAGACGTTCCAGAATGGAAAGACTGCGGTATTTTTCTTCATTTTTGTCGATAACAACTTTCAGAGAATCCAGTACTTCTTTGACTGCTTGATGGAATTCTGGTTCGCCAGGATTCTGTGCAACGACTCTTTCATAAACTTCTTCTGTGTAAGACATGTTGATTTCCTCCTCATTCGTTATATGAATTATGTCCATCTGTCTAAGACATTTGCCCAGGGACTATTATACACAAAAGTGGTAAAGTTGAAAAGGGTATCATAAAAATTTTTTTCAAAAAATTTATTAAGACATACTAAAAAATAATTTATATGATTTTATGATACGAGTTGTGGAGAATTTTACCTTGCGAAATTGGGCGGAATGTGAGATTATAGTACAATACGAGTTACTGAATATAGGATTCCAGTGACCGATATGAATAAAAAATTCACGGAGAGGAGTGAAAAAATGAGAACATTTGACAAATCAACAAAGCTCGATAATGTACTGTATGATGTGAGAGGCCCGGTGGTTGACGAGGCGGCGAGAATGGAAGATGAAGGAAAGGAAATCCTGAAACTGAATATCGGAAATCCATATCCGTTCGGTTTTTCCGCTCCTCAGGAAGTCATTCTGGACATGCTCAGCAACATTCGTACATCTCAGGGATATTCTGATTCGAAAGGGATTTTTTCAGCACGTAAGGCAATTATGCAGTATGCGCAGCTTCGAAATATTCCAAATGTTTCAATGAATGATATTTATACAGGAAATGGTGTCAGTGAGCTGATCAATCTCTGCATGCAGGCACTTCTTGATAATGGTGATGAGATCCTGATTCCGGCACCGGATTATCCGCTTTGGACAGCGACAGCAACACTGGCCGGTGGTAATGTGGTACATTATATTTGTGATGAACAGTCCGACTGGTATCCGGATATTGACGATATCCGAAGCAAGATTACAGACAAAACAAAGGCAATCGTTATCATCAACCCAAACAACCCAACCGGAGCAGTTTATCCGAAGGAAATTCTGGAGCAGATCGCACAGATCGCAAGAGAGAAAGAATTGATTATCTTTTCGGATGAGATTTATGACCGTCTGGTTATGGATGAATATGAACATACTTCCATCGCATCTCTGGCACCGGATGTTTTCTGTGTGACATTTTCCGGACTTTCGAAGTCACATATGATTGCAGGTTTTCGTATTGGCTGGATGATCTTAAGCGGTGCGAAGGACAAAGCTAAAGGTTACATAGAAGGAATCAAGATGCTGTCTTCCATGCGTCTGTGTTCTAATGTTCCGGCTCAGTCCATTGTGCAGACTGCACTGGGCGGATATCAGAGCGTCAATGAGTATATCCAGCCAGGCGGACGTGTTTACGAGCAGAGAGATTTTATCTATAAGGCTCTGAATGATATTCCGGGAATTTCCGCTGTAAAGCCGCGTGCGGCATTTTACATATTCCCGAAGATCGATACCGAGAAGTTCAATATTACAAATGATGAACAGTTTGCACTTGATTTCCTGCATGAGAAACAGGTACTGATCGTTCCGGGCAAAGGCTTTAACTGGATGAAACCAGATCATTTCAGAATTGTTTATCTTCCAAATATAAGACAGCTTGAGAAGTCAATGGAAAAACTTAGAGAATTTCTGCGCACATATCAGCAGAGATAACTGGACTGAAATGACAGGAAATGTTATACTTATTTTAGATTAGAGATTTATTTTGAGGAGGGCCTGCGGGAAAAAGAAGCATAAGTCGAAAGGAGTATCATGCATGACAGGATTTAACACAAAAGTAACACCGGAAATTGCAAAAATATGTATGAACACAGAACTTGCTGTAGAACGGGAGGTATTGATTCCCCGAAAAGATATGGTGGAGATATTTAGGGCATGTGTTGCACAGGGGAAAAAAGTATTTCTTGTATCGGATATGTATCTTACCGCACAAATGTTAGCGCCAATTTTAGAGGAAAACGGAATCGCCGGATA
>ENA-ORTG01003898-ORTG01003898.1-human-gut-metagenome-genome-assembly--contig:-NODE-3898-length-10073-cov-3.581154_pt1 | contig 10073 bp, 10 predicted proteins | sample MGYA00241906_ERZ509176 | MGnify/ENA primary metagenome ERZ509176 (study PRJEB26280, sample SAMEA2338811) | human gut metagenome | biome: human gut; feature: human-associated habitat; material: faeces... | reverse complement strand
ATAAAGCGGAACTTGCCGAACTGATGGAAAAAGGCATGACGAAAGAGGAAGCCGAAGCCGCTTCTCCCCTGATGGCCGAAGCACGCGAGATGCTCCGCAAATGGGAAGCCGGCGACAAGGAGGTACGCGCTCTTTGGGAAATGATGAACAACTGGGTGTACGCCGGATTCGACGAGACATACAAAATGATGGGCGTAGACTTCGATAAGATCTATTACGAATCACAGACCTACCTGGAAGGTAAAGGCAAAGTGCTGGAAGGGCTCGACAAAGGCATTTTCTACCGCCGTGAAGACGGTTCCGTATGGGCAGACCTGACCAAAGACGGCCTGGACGAGAAACTGCTGCTCCGTGCCGACGGAACTTCCGTCTACATGACACAAGATATCGGAACTGCCAAATTGCGTTTCGACGACTATCCTATCAACAAAATGATCTATGTGGTAGGAAACGAGCAGAACTACCATTTCCAGGTATTGTCCATCCTGTTGGATAAATTGGGTTTTGAATTCGGCAAAGGCCTTGTACATTTCTCTTACGGCATGGTCGAACTGCCGGAAGGCAAGATGAAGAGCCGCGAAGGAACGGTTGTCGATGCAGACGACCTGATGGAAGAGATGGTGGGTACAGCCCGCGAAATCTCGCAGGAACTGGGCAAAGTGGACGAAATGACACCGGAAGAAGCCGAAAACATCGCCCGCATGGTCGGCCTCGGTTCCTTGAAATACTTCATCCTGAAGGTGGACCCGCGCAAGAACATGACTTTCAACCCGAAGGAATCGATCGATTTCAACGGTAATACCGGCCCGTTCATCCAATACACATATGCCCGTATCCGTTCCGTTCTGCGTAAAGCTGCCGAACAGGGCATCGTTTTGCCCGAACAACTGCCGACAACGACTACCATATCCGAGAAGGAAGAAAACCTGATCCAGATGATAGCCGACTACGCTTCCGTCGTTCGCGAAGCAGGAAAGGAATACAGCCCCGCCCTCATCGCCAACTATACTTATGACCTGGTAAAAGAATACAACCAGTTCTATCACGATTTCTCCATCCTCCGCGAAGAGAATGAAGAAGTAAAAGAGTTCCGCCTTGTCCTCTCCGCCAACGTAGCCAAGATTGTCAAATCGGCCATGTCATTGTTGGGAATCGAGGTTCCGGAGAGAATGTAAGAAACGGATCAGCAGTTATGATCAAAAACATATACAGAAAAATCGTGAGCGAGAAACAGCGGATCGCCCTTCATTACGCCCTTTACAAAATAGAGGCAGTACTGCTATGGGGTAACCGATATGAATGTTGCTGTTGCGGCAAGTCGTCCCGCCGTTTTCTCTCTCACGGTAATCTTGGATTACGCAAGAATATCAAATGTCCGCATTGCCTTTCTCTCGAACGGACACGAATTCTTTGCATGTACATCAAAAACGAGATATTCAAAAGCGGGATACAGCCAATGCGCGTACTCCATTTCGCACCGGTAAAAGGACTGAAAGATTTCCTGAAAAATTCGCCATACGTCTCGACTTATATAGATGCAGATCTCAATCCGAACGTTGCTACTTACCAGGCAGATATGACCCGAATGCCTTATGAAGACAACTCATTCGATCTGCTTATCTGTTCCCATATTCTATATTGTATCCCAGAAGACAGAAAGGCTATGCAGGAAATACATCGGGTACTGCGTCCGGGTGGAAAGGCCTTGATCGTGGATACTATTGAAGGCGATACGACGCGTGAACTAAGCCATTTGCCTGCCCAAGAATTGAAAGATGTTTATGGCGACGAGGCTACTTGCCGTGTGTACGGACGCGATATCACAGATATATTGGGCAGTTACGGTTTGAAGGCACACATCATTGACTATGTTAAACAACTTTCTCCAGAATTCATAGAGAAGGAATGCCTTTCAGAAGCCTTTGATTCGGAAATTGTCGATTGTATAAACACCTGATAAATACGGAAAATTCAGTGCAGGTAATGATGAAATCATGAATATAGATCAACAGACAAACATATGCCAACAATAAAAAGATTTGAAAAACAACTATCATACCATCATGTTTCTTGTGTGAAGATTGAATATCATAACATGCAGATATGATAGTTTCCTTTTTAACTATCATTCTACTATCATAAATCAGCTGTTTAACCATCATTTTAGCCGTTTTACCTGAAACAAAAACACTCCAAAAGAGTTAAAAACAGACTGTTTTCCGGAAAACATAAGGCTTTTTTGCCGGAACACGTTACTTTTTTACACAAAAGACATTAGATCTTCTCCCTGAAATACCCGTATCAGAGCCTTTTATACCTCCATCTGACGGGTATCGACACCCGGGTCTGCAGGTAGCCGACATCTGGGTCTCAATAAAAATATGTAGTTATTCTTATGAAAATAAGCTATATAAAACGCGTAAAAAAGATACAGTCTTTATGATAGCATGATAGTTGAAAAAACATCTATCATGCCTACTATCATCTCACACAAACATTGATATTCATAAGATCAAGAGCAGAACATGATAGTATGACAGTTGTTTTTGCAATTAAGTAAGCTTTTTGTCAGGCTTTCTTTTTACGCGTTGTCTTCTTTGCAGCCGGTTTTTCTCCAGCTTCGGCTATGATCTTTTTACAATCTTCAAGTGTCAGGATTGTCGGGTCGGTTACCGTTTTCGGAATACGATAGTTCGCTTTCTGATAAGAAATATAAGGGCCGAAGCGACCTTTCAGGATTTCCATCTCCGGATCCTCCTCGAACTTCTTGATAAAACGTTGTTCGTCTTTCACCCTTTTCCCTTCGATCAAAGCGATTGCTTCCTCTGCCGTAATCGTCAGCGGATTCAAATCTTTCGGAATAGAAACAAATTTCCCTTCATGACGGATAAACGGCCCAAAACGGCCGACAGCCGCCACCATCACCTTGCCTTCATATTCACCGACCGTCCGGGGAAGATCAAAAAGTTTCAGAGCCTCTTCCAATGTAATCGTATCGATGGACTGGCCTTTCATCAGAGAGGCAAACTGAGGTTTCGGCGCCTCTTTGTCGTCAGCATGTGCCGCCCCGATCTGAACGACAGGACCATAGCGGCCGATCTTCACAAACACCGGGTTGCCGCTCTTCGGATCGATACCGAGCTCGCGTTCCCCTACTTTATGTTCGGTCTTAACGGCAGCCGTAGCCTCTACGATCGGATGGAAAATCTTATAGAATTTATCGATGGCCTTCGTCCATACCAGTTCGCCTTCCGCAACCGAGTCGAATTCTTTTTCTACACTGGCCGTAAAGTTGTAATCCAACACATCCGGGAAATACTCCATCAAAAAGTCGTTTACTACCGTACCGATATCGGTCGGCATCAGTTTATTGCGGTCGGCCCCGACGGTCTCGGTCTTTTCCGCTTCCTCGATCTTTCCCTTGGACAGCGAAACAACTGTGTAAGCACGTTCCACGCCTTCCTTATCTCCTTTCACCACATATTCGCGGTTCTGGATCGTCTGGATAGTCGGCGCATAGGTAGACGGACGTCCGATGCCCAATTCTTCCAAACGGCGAACCAGACTGGCTTCCGTATAGCGCGGAGGACGCTGCGTGAAACGCTCTGTCGCCACGATATCTTTCAATGACAATGTCTCATGAAGCTTTACCGGAGGAAGCAGGCCGTTTTCCTGTTCTTTCTCCGTATCGTCGTCATTGCTTTCCATATAAACCTGAAGGAAACCTTCGAAACTGATCACTTCGCCGACAGCGACAAAACGTTCCGTCTGTCCGCTGATACCGACCGAAATAGTCGTACGTTCCAATTCGGCATCCGCCATCTGGCAAGCGATCGTACGTTTACGGATCAGTTCATACAACTTCTTTTCCTGCGAAGAACTCCCTGCCTCCACATTACTGATATAAGTCGGGCGAATCGCTTCGTGTGCTTCCTGCGCCCCTTTGCTCTTGGTATGATATTGGCGGAACTTATAATATTTCTCACCGTATGTTTCGAAGATAGCCTCTTTCGCCGTACCTAATGCCAGATCGCTCAAGTTCACGGAGTCGGTACGCATATAAGTGATCAGTCCGGATTCATATAAACGCTGTGCGATCATCATCGTCTGCGACACGGAGTATCCTAACTTACGAGCCGCTTCCTGCTGCAAAGTGGAAGTCGTAAAAGGAGGTGCCGGCGATTTCTTTACCGGTTTCGTCGTGATATCGTCAATCGTAAACGAAGCATTCTTACAGGATTCCAAAAAGGCTTCCACCTCTTTCTTATCTTTCAAGCGGCGGTTCAACTCGGCTTTCAACACCGTTGTGCCGTCAGGCAGGATGAAGTTTGCAATCACACGGAAAGCCGCCTCGCTTACAAATTCATTGATCTCCCGCTCCCGTTCCACAATCAGGCGCACAGCCACCGACTGCACACGTCCGGCCGATAAAGCCGGTTTTACCTTACGCCACAAAATCGGCGAAAGTTCGAATCCCACGATACGGTCCAGCACACGACGTGCCTGTTGGGCGTTCACCAAGTTAATATTGATATCGCGTGGTGTTTCAATAGCATGCAGAATGGCATTCTTGGTAATTTCATGAAAGACGATACGTTTGGTATTTTCAGGTTTCAGGCCCAGCACTTCATACAAGTGCCAGGATATAGCCTCTCCCTCACGGTCCTCATCGGAAGCGAGCCATACCTGTTCGGCAGACTTGGCTTCGGATTTCAGTTCGCTGACCAGCTTCTTCTTGTCGGCCGGTATCACGTACTGCGGAGCATAGTCGTGCTCGATGTCAATACTAAACTCTTTCGTCTTCAGATCGCGGATATGACCATAGCTCGACATAACCTTATAATCTTTTCCGAGGAACTTTTCAATGGTTTTTGCCTTAGCGGGTGACTCCACTATTACCAGATTCTTTTGCATAATAACGTCTTATCTTTTTGAAATCGGGTGCAAACTTACACAAAATCCATGATTTATGGTTTATCATTTATGATTTATGATTTAAATTTGCACTTTATCTGCCCAAATCGGCATCTATAATTCATAAATTACAAATCATAAATCTCGAAATGGAAACTATTAAACAACTCATTACCGACGGTAAAACAGACGAAGCTATCCGTTTGTTGGACGAATACATAGAAAAAAACACATCTTCTGATGAAGCGTATTACTTACGTGGCAATGCCTACCGTAAAAAAGGGGATATCCGGCAGGCCCTGAACAACTATCTTACGGCGATGGAGCTGAACTCCGACAGTCCCGCACAAATCGCCCACGATCAACTGATTTCAATCATGAACTTCTACAACAAGGACATGTTCAACCAATAAGAAAGGCCGCATCTATCACAGACACAGCCTTTCGATGTTAAATCAAAACTATTATGAATAATAAAAAATTTACTTCAATAAAGAGCAGGGACAAAGATTGTCTTTCTCAATATCCTTGAAATAGTTGTATGTACCGACTTTCAGTTCTGCACAAGCAGCCTCGTCGGCAACGATAATACCCTTCGGGTGCATCTGCAAAGCCGTGATAGTCCACATCTGGTTTACCGCACCTTCAACAGCCTGCTGCAAAGCACGGGCTTTGTTATGACCGTTCACCATGATCAACACCTCTTTTGCATCCAATACCGTAGCAACGCCGACCGTAACGGAAGTCTTCGGAACTTTGTTGACATCGTTATCGAAGAAACGGGAATTGGCGATGATCGTATCGGTTGTCAAAGACTTGACACGGGTACGGGAAGACAAAGAAGAACCCGGCTCGTTGAAAGCGATATGCCCGTCAGGACCGATACCGCCCAGGAACAGGTCCACACCACCGGCAGCTTTCATCTTTGCTTCGTAAGCGGTGCATTCGGCTTCCAGATCTTCTGCGTTTCCATTCAGGATGTTCACATTCTCAGGCTTAATGTCGATATGGCTGAAAAAGTTGTTCCACATGAAAGAATGATAGCTTTCAGGATGGTCTTTCGGTAAACCTACATATTCGTCCATATTGAAAGTTATGATATTCTGGAAAGAGATTACCCCCTGTTTGTTCAGTTCGATCAGATTCTTGTACATGCCCAAGGGAGAAGAGCCTGTAGGCAAGCCCAATACAAATGGTTTCTCTGCCGTAGGATTCGCCTTCTTAATTTTGGCTGCCACATAATTAGCGGCCCACTTTGAAAGTTGCTCGTAATTAGGTTCAATAATTAGTCTCATACGCTTTTTTTAATTTAGTTCTTTCGTTCCTAAAAGTAATACCTTTATTCTTTCTGACCAAGAATTTTCCATTTTCAATTCTCAGTTTTCAATTTCTTGGCCATTTCTTCTCCCAAAGCCCAGCATTCTTCATACTTGTCGGCTTTCAGAGCTTGTTTCTGTTCCACCGGAACACCCACAACTTCCCATTTCATCTTCTCGCCGAATGCCGCCAAGTTTTTCACCGCAGCTCCCGCCCAAGTGAAAGAGCCGAAATAGCCGTAAAGACGATGCTTCACTTCGCGCGTTTCGATCTTATCCAGAATCGATTCGATTTCCGGGAACAGACGGTTACTGTAAGTCGGGCTACCGATAATCAAGCCTTTATACTTGAAAATATCTTTCAAGACATAAGATGCAGGGCTCTTGCTCACATTGTGCATGACGATATTCTTCACCCCGTTCGCGGCCAAAGAAGCGGCAATCGCTTCTGCCATCTGTTCAGTATTGCCATACATGCTGCCGTACACGATCGTCACACCTTCTTCACCTTCATAACGGCTCATACGGTCATAAATATCGATCGCTTTTGCTGCATATTCACGCCACACCGGACCGTGAGTCGAACAGATCGTCCGGATATCCAAAGCCGACAACTTCTGCAAAGCACGCTGTACAGGATTTCCATATTTACCGACAATATTGGAATAATAACGGAGCATTTCCTCCCAATAATGTTCCACATTCATTTCAGAGTCGATCACACCGCCATCCAACGTTCCGTAAGTACCGAAGGCATCGGCAGAGAACAGGATTTTGTCAGTCGAATCGTAAGTGACCATCACTTCCGGCCAGTGCACCATCGGAGCCATATAGAAAGACAGTTGGTGACGGCCCACACTCAGGGTGTCTCCTTCCTTCACTTCATACAATCCCGTCGAGATACCGTGATACCCATTCAACATGCCGAAAGTCTGCTTGTTTCCGACAATCTGGACATCCGGATACTGCTGGCGCAACAAACGGATACTGCCCGCATGATCCGGCTCCATATGGTTCACGATCAAAAAATCCAAAGGACGCCCGTCGAGAGCATCCGCTATTTTTTTCAGGAAAATATCGGAATAACACACATCCACCGTATCGACCAGGACCGTTTTCTCGTCCACGATCAGATAGGAATTATAAGATACACCATAAGGCAAAGGCCACATATTCTCAAAAAGAGCTTTTTGCCGGTCGTTTACCCCTACATAGTAAACTTTATCTGCTATTTCTTTTAACTTATACACTTTGAAAATTAAAAATTAAAAGTTGAAAATCAAAAATCAAATCTTCTTCATTCCTTTTCCAAGCCGCATGGCACGCCATACGAAGTAGATACCGGCCAAAACGAACGGAATACTGAGCCATTGCCCCATATTCAGCATCATATCAGCCTCGAACTCTTCCTGATCGTTTTTCAAAAACTCAATGAAGAAGCGCGAACCGAATACGCAAATCATAAATACACCGAAGATAAGCCCCTCCTTCTTCCAGGCATCTTTTTTGAAGTAGAGCCACATACAAATAACGAAAGTCACCAAATAGCTGGCGGCTTCATAAAGTTGTGTAGGATGACTGGGAGCGGTAAAAACGGGAGCTGCTCCTCTTTTCCAAGCATGCAGGTTTTCAATAAAACGAAACCCCCAGGGCAGATCTGTCGGATGTCCGTATATTTCATGATTCATCAGGTTTCCCAATCGGATCATAGCAGCCACAAGGCCGGTAGGGACCACCAGTTTGTCGAATGTCCAAAGCATGCTCCGATGGCTAACCCGCTTAGAATAAAAATAGATGGCGATGATTATACCCAACGTTCCCCCATGACTGGCAAGTCCACCCTCCCAAACCTTCAGAATTTCGAGCGGATTCGCCAGATAATAATCCGGAGCATAAAACAGACAATGCCCCAAACGGGCACCGATCACTGTTCCCAACATCGTATAAATCAGCAGGGAATCGATCCATGCCGGATTGAGTTTCTCTCTTTTCCACATCTTTTCCACGATCTTGTAACCGATCAGGAAACCGATGGCAAACGCCAGTCCGTACCAGCGTATCTCACGCGAACCGATGGAAAAGATGGCGGGGTCAGCCGTCCAGGTAATAAAATCAAGCATAATTATTACATCAATTGATAATTGACAATGGACAACTGGCAATTTAAGAGAATGAGGCTCCTTCCCTAACTGTCAATTATCCACTGTCAATTCATTTAAACCAATTTTTTTATTAAGTCTTCTCTTTCGCCATAAAGCATATCGATCACCGGCAATTCGATCATCGTGTAGGCACCTGGCTGCTGTTTGAAACTTGCACGGGCAACACAAACCAATATCTGGGCAGTAAGAGCCGGGTTGTTGATCTTCATGTCGAATTCGATCAACTGGTTCTGCGTTTTACCGGAAACACCTTTACGAACAAGATTCACGCCATGTCCCATATCTTTCAGGTCGTCCACGCAGTCAACCTGGATCACATGCGTTTCGTCGTGCACAAAATAGTCGTCCGCCTTGATGGCAGCAGCTACTTTATCAAAATCATATCCTTCTTCCACTTCGATATAAACCATACGACGATGAACGCCTGTACCCATCGGGATTGTCATGGACAAAGCCGCCTTTACACCTTCGATGGCTTTCACGGCAACGGTATGTCCCATGCTCATGCCCGGTCCGAAATTCGTATATGTAATTCCTTTCGGAACGATCGCCTGCAACAAAGCACGAACGATAGAGTCGCTTCCCGGATCCCATCCGGCAGAGATGACAGCAACGGTATTATGAGCTTTCGCTACAGCATCAAGCGAACGGCGCAGATCGACAATACCACCGTGGATATCGAAACTATCCACCGTATTGATGCCTAAAGAAAGTATTTCCTTGGCGTAAGTCTCTACGCTACGTGTCGGGGTTGCCAGAACTGCCACATCCACTTTATCCAACTTCGTGATATCGTCAGTGACGGCATATCCTTTCAATTCATCCGGAATATCATTCGGATTACGACGTACAACACCTGCTACTTCAAAATCGGGAGCAGCTTCCAGGGCCTCCAATACATACTTTCCAATATTGCCATATCCAACAATGGCAGCTCTAATCTTCTTCATACTTTAGTTTTTACTTTTTCTTCAGCCACAAAAGTAGTTATAATTAGGGGATTGACAAGAGAGGGGTATGTTGTTTTTGTTTAAAATGAAAAGAGGTTTCCTCATCCTATACCATATAGGATGTTTTTACTATCTTGCTCTCTGAAACAAAAAAAGGAAAATGACGAACAGCAAACTCATATACATCGAAGACGATCAGATCTTAGGGAATTTGATTACACAAGCCTTGGTTGGAAACGATTCGAGCGAAGAAAGCCTGAACAATGTCATCTCGCAATTCCGCAAGAAATTCCGGTCAGACGAACACATTCATATCAGTACACATCCCTGTATTGGATACCAATTGGATTCCTGACGGACAACCCAACCGGGAGAAACCGAACCCGATTCAGCCTCTCCCGGCCAACAATTTTTATATAATTCATCATTCGCCAAACACCATTCGGGACATAGGTTCAACAAGTTGATACATATATTTCCCCATGAAAGCTAATGAAAGAAACATTGTAACAGTTATCACAAAAAAGAGTATTGCCCAAATAACTGAAAGACAAAAACTACCGCGAATAAGAAGCTTCCTCTCTTCAACAACAAATTTTCCTCTTCCATTTTTTGAATAAATCCAATAAAACAGCAACACTCCTAAAAAGCAAAATCAATCTATTCCATAAGCATGGATTTCAGCCAACGACGAATTACTTGCACGATAACTATCAGTAATTTTTATCTTA
>ENA-ORTG01003897-ORTG01003897.1-human-gut-metagenome-genome-assembly--contig:-NODE-3897-length-10076-cov-2.624788_pt1 | contig 10076 bp, 16 predicted proteins | sample MGYA00241906_ERZ509176 | MGnify/ENA primary metagenome ERZ509176 (study PRJEB26280, sample SAMEA2338811) | human gut metagenome | biome: human gut; feature: human-associated habitat; material: faeces... | reverse complement strand
CCCATGGATATCAAGGCATTTACTGAACCTCCATATCCCAAAGCCAGTTCTGCAATCTTTCCCTTTTGTCTTAGATGTCCATTGATTCCGTGCTTTTCTACAGGCACCCCGAACATCTGACTGGCTGATGCGCAGTAGATGTCTCCGCCGTTTTTGAATACTTCCTGGCGCCATGTTGTTCTCGTTAGCCAGGCAATCACTCGAGCTTCTATGGCTGAGTAGTCGGCTACTATAAAGCTGCTGCCTTCGGGTGGTGTGATCACTGTTCTTAGAATCGTAGCGAATACATCATTCATACTTGGATAGATGAGCTCTAAAAGTTCGAAGTTGCCTTCCTTCACGAGTGTTCTTGGTTCGTCTACCTCGTCAAAGCTTGGCCGTGGGAAGTTCTGCGGTTGGATCAAGCGTCCGGCCCATCTTCCGGTTCTGCCTCCGAAGAATTGGAAGGTTCCCCTGATGCGGTCACCATCTCCGCACGCTCTCTGGAAGGCATCGTATTTCTTGACGCTTGTTTTCCCGAGCTCCTGGCGTATCTCTAGGGCTCTTCTTGTTTCTGTCCTTAGTGTGCCTTTTAGAAGGTCTTTCACGGCTTCCTTGTTCAGGCTTTCAATTTCATGTCCTTCCTGGTCAAGGATCCATTTTTTTAGCTGTGCTACGCTTTGCGGATTTTCTAGGCCTGTGATGTATCTTGCTTCCTCCATCAGTTCCATTCCGTGTTCTAAGCTGTAGGACTGAACGTTTTTTATAATCTGCGTATCTACGTGTATTCCTCTGTCGTTTATCCTCTGGTCTCTGTGCCAGTTTTCCCATTCCTGATCAGATACAGGTATCAAGTTATTTAGCTTGTTATAAATGGCTTGTTCTGATTCCACGTCGCGCTTGTTGTATTCTATGAAAAGATTCCATTTCTCCGGATCATGCTCCGGTAGGTTCTTCCATCTTCCGCCGTTGGCTTTTGTTGGTTTGCAAGGCTTGCAGAAATACTGGATCAGCCTTTTACCTGTAGCCAGTTTCACTTTGTCTTCTTCAATCCCAAGTGCTGGTCCTAGTTGTCCTAAACTGGAAGGGTAGCCGTTCTCTGATGCCATGATCATGGTATCTTGCCATTGTTCTGGTGGTAAAAAGCCATCCTCTGTTAGTTTCTTTTTTACTGCTTCTCCTAGAATGTATCGCTTCGCGTACTCCTTGACGTATCTGGTTAGGCATACTCGTTCGAAGTTTGCGTTGTGTGCCACCTTCGTGATGCTTTCATCCGCTAGCGCTGATACTAAAGAAAAAGGCAGATCTTCTTCCATTAAATTTAAAACTTCTACTGGATCATTGCCCCAGGCGTATCCGAATAGAAGTATTTTGAAATCTAAACTTTCTGCGTATTTATAAACCCCGCAGGCTGCAAGGTCGACGCTGGAGTAGGTCTCCAGGTCGATATGCAGTATGGGCTTTTTACAATAAGGCACTTAGGTCGTCGCTTCCGGTTTCTTCGTCAAACTCAGAAGCGTCGCCGAAGTCTGCGGTTACACTTGAGTGTCCGCCTAATGGCTCTCCGTCCTTTACTTTTAAAACGCTGTTAAGGCCTGCAGCGATTCCCGTTCCTACTGTGGTATATGGGTATAGATTGAAATTGATAGCTCCATAGCATCCAGAGTATACGTTTTCTTCAATCTCCTCTTTAGATGAATAGGCGTATGTAACTCCATTTTTACGGTAGCCTACAGACACAGGTCTATTACTTTTAGCAGATAGCATGTATTTGTTCTTGAATTCTGGCGCGCTGAATTTCTCGTCTGCGTCGCAGTCAGTGATTATACCTCTTGAGCCGACTCCTGGCGTTTTTTTAGCGGTGTTACTTTTCCCTTGAAGGATTGGCCGAACTTCTTAATTCCTTCTTGTACAGCTTCTTCGTAGGCTTTCTGGATACGTGCTAACGTCTCCCTGTCTTCCTTGTCGATTAGAATATTAAGGCTGTACTTCTTGTCCTGGCCTTCTACCACTGCACGTGGCTCTGCTAAATGGCAATAGCAGAATCTTACTAATTTCGTTTTAACTTGTGACATCTTTCTGTTCCTCCTAGTTGTATTCTTTGTCGCATTACGTTTTTAAGCTGTCGCTTTAGATCGTTTCTGTGTGGTCCTGGTTTACTGTTTCGAATCTCGGCTCGGATGCGGACCATCTTTTCTTCGAGCTGATTGATATCCTCTTTTGAAATCATCTTTTAATCCCTTGGGCTTAAACCCCCACATGTGTTCTGAAGGCGACTGGATTCCTATCAGTCTCTTTATCTTTCTAATCAATGCCATCTTTAAAGTCATTTGCTACGCTTCCAAACTCTGGGCGTTTGTCGCTTACTGGCACTAGTGCTGGTTTTCCCTGCGGCTTCTCGATATATTCGCCTATGATTTCTACAAGCTCATTTTTTCCGACTAACTTTTCTAGAGCCGTGATAGTCTGAAGCTTTGGTTTTGGCTTTGTCATAATCTGATCGTATTCAAAGCCCGCATTTTGTAGAGCTTCTGAAGCTTTCGATTCATTCGTAATCTTTCTGCTGCTGATTCCTTCCACCACTTTATATCCTTCGTAGTGTGTTCCTTTTAATGCCTGATCCAGTGCGAACTCTTGCACTTCTTTTGCCCAGTCGATAAGTCCAGGTAGTTCTGGCAAAAGCTCTGCGATTTGCTGATCTGTTAAAATCATCCCGCACATTCTCTGATATCTTTCATTGATTGCTTTCATTTTGGCGACGTGTGCTGCGCATTGCGCTTTAGCCTTGCAGAACTTGCACCACTCTCCCGCTTGCTGTTCTCCGTCTCCGTTCCAGGCTTCAATAGCTGCAGGCTTGACTACATTTTCCATCCAGTCGGCTAGTTCTTGCGTAGTAAGTTCCCAGGTGCTGATGTGGTCACGTCTAGGCTGTACGATATGAAGCTGAACCTTTTCAAAATCGTATAGGCAGTCGTATAGGGCCATAACTCCTGCGGCGTAAATGGTAAGCTGCGGATTATGTGGAGCATTTACTTTGACGCCTTTTCCGTATTTTAGGTCTATAACGTGGAGCGTGTGATTACTTACGATTACAGCGTCGCTTGTTCCGAACCCTTCCGGAATCCATGGAGTCAAATCAACTTGTACCTCGATAAAAAGATCCGCGATATCACTTTTCTTTTTCTCTTTGTTGTATACCTCTAGAACGTAATCTTTATAAACGCTTGTAGCCTCGTCCATTTCTCCGTTAGCTGCCTTTACTTTTCTTCTTGGATGTCCTTCGATCCAGTTACGAAGTTTCTGTTCTGCTACGCTGTGGGCCTCTGTTCCCTCTGCTGCGTAAGCACTTGGCTTTTCTTCGAATAGTTCCTCCAGTCTTGCGGAAGGGTGGCAGTGAATCCATTTGTTGGACCCACTGGCTGATAAAATCGCGTGTTGACTAGGCATGTAGAGCCTCCCAAGCTTCCTGATATTTCTCTTTAGGAATGTCGCAGATCTTGCTAGCACCCATCTGAGTTAGGAACACTTTTAGTACGGCTACTCCTTTTTCTTTGGCAAAGGCGACGCCGGCTTTCTGTAAATCTTCCAATGTAATTGGTTCTGCAGTCGGATCAGGTTTAGGTGTTGGCTTTACCGGTTCCGGTGTAGGCTTTACAGTCTCATGAATAGGCTCGTCTTGAGTCGTCCAATCTTTGGCCATTGGAATCTTAGTCTCATTTTCTTTTTCTTTATGAGTTGGTGCTTCCTTTGTTGGTGTTTCTTCTTCCCATGGGAATGTTTCAGGCTCAGGCAGTTTTTCCTCTAGTCCTGCGCGCTTTAGGTCTAGCTCCTTGGCTAGCTCCAACACTTTTTTAGCGTCGTCGATTTCGCTTGTTGCGAATTGCAATGTTAATTGATAATACATCTATTTTTCCTCCTTGTTTTCTGAATTGTCGTTATAAAGCTCCTTGTATGTATTAAATAATGCAGCTTTAAATTTTTCGCGTTCTTCCTCTGGTTTCTTTTTCAACGCTTCCTCGTATCTTCCTAAAAATTCATCAAAAGTCATCTATTTTTCCTCCTTTAGTTTCCTGATAAATTCATCGTAGGTAATGCAGAATGGGCATTCTTTATCTCCTTTTTTTGCGTGACACGACCATCGCTGAAGTTCACCCTCCCAGGGTTCCGTATCTAGTTTGCAATTTCCTTCTTCATATTCGATATGTAAGCTATTGCCCCAAGATTTTTCGATATAAAACGGGCAGTCTTGCGGATTGATTTCATCAACTATGATTTTCATTTGAATCACTCCAAGGCATGAGTTCCATTTTTGCGCCTTTTATGCTTTTGCTTAAATTTACTACCTGCTGCATAAAATCCTGAAGCGTGACATCTGCAGCGTGTTTTAGAATTAATTTATACTCCTCTGGATTGACACCCGTCGCTTCAAGAAAGGCTTCTATTTCTGCTACGTGTCCTTGAATCTTTGTCCCCATTTGCACGCTGTCTCCAACGTCCGATTTCAGTACAACAGTTACCGTGAAAAGCTCCAATGCTTCCTTTGCTGGTTTTTCTTTTTCAATAGTGATCATGTTTAGTCCTCCTCTGTTATTTCGCTATTTTCTAGGATATCTTCAATTGTTGCGAACTCATTAACGCCTTTGAAATGTCCTTTTTCTTTCATCCCATTTAAAGTCTCTATACTTTTAAACTGGTATCTGCGTAAATGGCTTTGTGAGTAGCTTTGTAACAAATCATATTCAAATCGAGTTAACTTATTTGCGGGGGCTTTACGGGGCTGCTTTAGCCAATTCATTACCTTTTCATGGCATCCTCTTGATCGATCTTTGCTAAGTTCGCAGTCAATGCATTTAGTATGATCACATCGTTCAGGTCTCCCTTTGACTACCGCTAAATTCCACAGGCCTTTTTCTAGAATTTCTTGTTGGAAATGATCTAGATTAGTTTCCAGATTCTGTTCTTTATACTGTTCTCTATATTGCTTCAATTCCTCTAGCCATTCTGCAAGTTGCTTAAAGTTTTCTCTACTAAGATCACTCATGCACTGATTTTTAGATGCTTCTTTTGCGCGGGCAATCAATTCATCTATTGTCATTCTTTCTTTTTCCTCCTTGTATTTTTGAACACGTGCTGTATAATATAAGCGTGTTCTATTGCTAGAGCCTTATTCGTTTTCGAACGAGGTCTTCTAGCCTTTTTTTATAGAACGCTCGTAGGATTCTACGATATTCTTTTGTGTAAGGCCTAGATACTGAACAGCGCGCTTGGTTAGAATAATGTTGCTGTCGATATTTTCTAGACCTTCTTTTTTTATGTCTTCCATGATTTTCTGGAAGATCTTGCTTCCCTTTTTCCTTCCGCAACCTATAAACTTCGATAGCTCGGATTTGTTCATGTATCCTTTTTCCATCATCTCGTATCTGTAGGCTGCTAGGTTTTCTACTTGCAAAACTCACCACCTCCTTTAATAAAGCATTTGATAGATCATGATCCAAATCGCTACGCTTAGCGTAATGATCAGGATTATGAGTGCCATGTTCAGGGCTGATACCAGTCCAGATCTGAATTTCTGTTTTCTGATTCTTTTTTGTTCTGCATAGAATGCTTCCAGTCTTAGTCTTTCTCCGTGAAGGTTGATACCTTCCGCAAAGTCTGGAAGTTCTGCGACTGTTGATTTGTGTTCCATTTCTTCTTCCTCCTAGATGGCTTAGAGCAGTTTCAGCACCGACTCGTTTTTGCGTCGCACCCATTCTTCTCTGAGTTTCAAGTCTTTCAGAAGGGTCTCAACCATAATGACTTCCTCGGCAGCGACCTTTTTAGCGTAACCATCGTTTACTTTTCGGCTTTGGCATAAATCTATGTAGCTTTCCAGGAAGCTTCGCACGTTACATATGGCTTCCTGTTGGGCTTGCATCTGTTCTAAGTGTTCCCTGTACATTGGTTTCCTCCTGTTTTTCTGGTTCCTTGGCTGCTGGTGCTGGTTGAGCGTCTTTAGCTCCGGCAATGTAGCCTTGAATAAATGATTTTTGTCTTTCATTTAAACCTTTTACATATTCAGCATTTTCTTTTAAATCCTTTAACTCAAAATTGCTTTTATTCATGTTTTATCACCTTCTTCATTGCATTTATTCAAGTTATGTCTATAATTTACCCCTCAAAATACAGAATGTCAACACAAAAACTTGAATTATTCAAGATTTGTGTTATTCTTTCGATGAGGAGGTAAATAAAAATGCTAGGGCAAAGAGTAAAAGAGATTCGAAAAGGTTTAGGCCTTACAATGAAAAAGTTTGCTGAACCTCTTGGTTTATCTGAATCTGCTATAAGTCATATAGAAAATGGATCAGCTAACCCGTCCGAGAGTACTAAAAAATTAATATGTTCTGTATATGGTGTAGATTATTTCTGGTTAACCGAAGGAAAAGGAAAACCCTTTATCAACGCTACACAGCTTTTATTAGAACAGCTAGCCATCGAAAATCACTGGGATTCGGAAACTTTAGATATTATGAAAAAGTTATATGAATTACCCCCAGAACAGTTTGAGCTAGTTCTAGGAATGATTAAAAATATGAAAGACGAGTAATCCTGTTTAGGTTGTTACTCGTCTTTTATAAAAGAAAAACGCAGAACCTGTTTCCAAGTCCTGCGCTCTTCCGTGTGTGTTCTATTGCTGTGTTCCGTGTCTGATCCAGATTCTTTGTAGGATTTTATAGGCCTGTTCAAGACCCTTTTGGTCCATGGTCTGGAGCATGAATTCGATTTTCTTTTTGAGTTCCTCTATCCCATCTGCTTTCCCTTCTTCCTTATGTGCTCTCTTCTCAATTGCCTACAGTTTACAGCTATGAACATATTTTGTCAAACTTTTACGGTTATTATTTTGTATTTTTTATTATTTACTTTTTGAACCTAAAAGATTAATATAAACCTAGGAGGTGTAATTAACTATGAATAAATTGAATGAAGTCTTATCTTCCAAGCTCCCTGAGCTGATGAAAGAGTCTGGTGTCAGTCGTAGAGATTTGGCCGAGTATTGTGGTGTTTCTTATAACACCGTACGGTGCTGGGAGGTTGGAACTAAAGCGCCAAGGCCGGATATGGTTGTAAAAATTGCAGAGCGCTTCAACCTGAAACCTCTTGATCTGATGAGCGCAGCCTTTGAAGATTCCGCAGTAAAGCCCGTCCGTTTTCTGTCCCTGGTTGACGAGGACGGGTCTGTATCTAAGTCGAATAGCTCGTCAGTCTTCACTTCTACGGCTACAGATATTACGGCGGATTACATTTATGTTATGCCTGATGAAACTATGTATAAGGCGGATATTATCAAAGGCGACGTCTGCCTGATCCGCGCCACAGGTGCTATTCGTGCTGGTGTGCCTATGCTAGTGAAATATCAAGGTAAAGCTATGCTGCGCTTTATTATTACGCATAACGAAACGAACCAGATTGCTTTACGTACTGCCAGTCCGTATGCGATTGGGACTCTCTTCTCAACGTCCGACTTTCATGATCAGGTTCAAGTGTTGGGTGTTTTAGTCGCTTTTCGTAGAAATTATAAAAGGAGATAGTCTCTTATGGCTCAGCAAAAGGACACAAAAAGGGGAACCTGGATGTTCTATGGTTCCTGTAAAGATATCACCGGAAAGACTCAGCGATATTGTCGTCGAGGTTTCAAAACAAAAAAGGAAGCAAAAGAGGCCGAGTTTGCCTTCCGTCTGGAAATGTCTACATCTCGGCCTTCTATCACTTTGAATGAAATGTTTCAGTTATACTGCAAAAACGCAGAGAATATGTCCGTAAAAGGATCCACTCTCTATACGCACGAACATACTTATAGAAATCACATCCAGGATGATTTGGGAAGCCTGAAGCTTACGGCGCTTACGACTCCCGTTCTTGATCAGTGGAGAAACCGTCTGCTTCAAAAGAAAAAACCAAACGGTCAGCTTTATGCTGCCCCCACTTTAAATGGCATTTTAGATACGCTTTCCGTTATTCTTTCCTATTCTGTGAGGCTTGGATATCTTGAAGTCAACCCGTGCAGATCTTTGCCTATCGTGAAAGATAAACGGAACCTGAAAGATCAGAGTCTGTTGTTCTGGGAGCAGGAAACCTTTACTTATTTTATATCCTGCGTAGACGACCCGTATTGGCGTGATGTCTTTATGTTTATGTATGGCACTGGTGTCCGTAAATCTGAAATGTTTGCCCTCCAATGGTCGGATGTTGATCTAGGCAGAGGCCGGGTGCATATTTCTAAAACATTAACGATAAAAACGGAATCGGCTCCGTGGGAGATTACTCCGCCTAAATCTAAAAACTCAAACAGATATATCGATTTACAGGATACCCTTCTAGATTGCTTAAGGCGTCGCTATAGCGAGCAACAAAAGAAGGACGGGTTCTCGTCCTCCTGGTTTGTGTTTGGCCATATAAAGCCACTTCTGGCGCCCAGACTGGCTGTTGCTTTGAAGAGATATATCCAGGTTGCTGGTGTTCCGCCTATCTCTCCTCACGGATTTAGACACTCACATGCGACTCTGCTGATTCGTGCCGGTGTAGATGATCAGTTGATTGCAGAAAGGTTAGGGCACTCGGTCAGCGAATTAAGAAAAACTTACGCCCATATATACTCCGAATCTAGGCGTGAAATGCTGGATAAACTGAACAAAATTTTATAAAAAATACATCAAAAATACATCACGAAGTAGCTAGGTGCCTTATATATAGGCGTTTTAGCTACTTTTTCTCTATGTTAAACATAGAGATGTTTTTTGTGTTTGTACTCGACCGAAAATTGAAAATCGGTCGATGAAAACGATTTTTTAAGCTTTTGTCGTATTTTCGTTTTGAATATTCTTAATAATATCCGTTAAATCCGCTTCATTGATAGCACCATCATAGAAATCATTCAACGTTTCAATCAGACCCTTATCATCTGGTAAAACCGTTTCAAACACTTCTTTCATGTGTGCAGCCTCCTGACTTGAACCTGCATACTTAACAGTCGCATGAATCATAGATGTATAGATAACATTCACCAACATTAAGTGATACTTATTATTATAACCATCATTACGATTATCAATAACTGTGTGTGGACTAATTAGAGCTGTACCTTGATACTTGGCTAAAGTAGGAAACTCTAAGTAAAGTCCCTTTACCGTCTTATATGTCATTAGTTTCAGTGCATATACACACGCAAATTGTTCTAAATCACCTAACATACGTAAACGATCATCACTGTCACAAACCTTTTTAAAATTGATATCTAGTAATCTTGCCAAAACATCACTCACACATTCAAGATTGGTCTTACAAACCACTTCCTGACGACCATCTAAATCCGTTGTGATTATGAATAAATCGCCTTCGCGATCATAAAATATATTATCTGGATGTCTTAAATTCACCATACAATTACCTTTTAACGAATAAAATTCGTACCCTTTCTAATTTCTTTTTCCGGCAAACCATACGCCTCTTTACCTAAGGCAATACTTTTCATCAAGAACGTCATATTACGAGCTAAAACGCGCATTGTTTGTTTACCCTCTTCATCCTGATTGGCTTCTTGTGCATTATTTCCATGAATTGAATTCCAATATTGACTCGATACAACAGGCATACCACCGATTGTAAAATACTTATTTAATTCATCAAAAGTAGCACTCGCTCCGCCACGACGACAAGAAACAACACTAGCCCCCACCTTCATTGTCTTATCAAAACGAGAAATATAGAACAAACGATCCAATACTGCAATCAATGTCGCATTCGCGCTGGCATAATATACAGGACTTGAAACGACCAATCCATCCGCTTCTTCAAATTTGGGTAACAATTCATTGACAATATCATCATATACACACTTGCCAAGTTTCGTACAAGCACCACAAGCTGAGCAACCACGAACAGCTAAGTTTCCAACTTGTACAATTTCGGTTTCAACCCCATTTTCTTTAAATACAGCTTCCATTTCACGCAAAGCCAAATCATTCACTCCACTCGCATGTGGACTACCATTCAACATTAAGACTTTCATATTTTTCCTCCGAAATCTTTTTTCATTTTATCATTGACTTTCTCTCCGTAAG
>ENA-ORTG01003891-ORTG01003891.1-human-gut-metagenome-genome-assembly--contig:-NODE-3891-length-10088-cov-3.317552_pt1 | contig 10088 bp, 9 predicted proteins | sample MGYA00241906_ERZ509176 | MGnify/ENA primary metagenome ERZ509176 (study PRJEB26280, sample SAMEA2338811) | human gut metagenome | biome: human gut; feature: human-associated habitat; material: faeces... | reverse complement strand
ATGGCGAATGGATAGCGGAAAATTATTATATGAAATGATGAAAGAACAAGATTTTATAGCGCATGTCAGAGTAGAAGAGGATGCTTTCCGGATACAGACGGTGAAGGAACATTCAGTCGGTACGGCCACATTAAGCGAATCGTTTGCATCTGTTTTCGGGGCGGCGGCTTGGGGAAAGCAGAATGGCTGGTGGCATGATATGGGGAAATATACAAAGAATAGTTTTCAACCTTATATCCGTAACGCATCCGGCATGGCAGTGGAACAGAAAGTAGTGGATAAACCCGACCATTCCTCGGCTGGAGCGATTCTGGCGAGAGAAAAATTGCCGGGTTATTATCCTCCATTGGCTTATTGTATAGCCGGACATCATTCGGGATTGCTGGACTGGACTTCTTCCGGGGAGGCCAATTTGAATAGACGTCTGTCTAAAACAGATTGCTACCAGGAGATGCTGGAAGATGCACCGGAAGAGATGCAAGAGGTGGTTGCTTCGTTAGACCAGCCTTTGATTGATGATTTTGAGAAGGATATACATCAATGGATTCGCATGTTGTTCTCTTGCCTGGTTGATGCCGACTACTTGGATACGGAGCGGTTTATGCATCCGGAACAAGCAGCCAGGCGTGGGCAATATGATTCTATGGAAACGTTGAAGGATCGGTTTGATGCCTATATGGAATCGCTTACGGCAAATGCGCCAGCATCTTTCATCAATGAGAAACGGGCGGCTATCCTGTCCCGTTGCCGGAAGATGGCCGAGAGCCTTCCCGGCTTTTTTAGCCTGACAGTTCCGACAGGTGGGGGAAAGACATTGGCGTCGATGGCTTGGGCACTCCTTCATGCCGTTCGTTACAAAAAAAAACGGATTATCATCGTTATCCCTTATACGAGTATTATTGTACAGACGGCTGCCGTGCTCCGGGATATTTTCGGAGCGGAGAATGTGGTGGAGCATCATAGTAATTTGCAACAGGATAGTAACGACGAACGGTCCCCTTCTTTGCTGGCAACGGAAAATTGGGATGCTCCGATCATTGTGACGACAAATGTGCAGTTCTTTGAATCGCTGTATGCTTGCCGCACTTCGCGATGCCGGAAATTGCATAATATCTGTAACTCTGTTGTTATTCTGGATGAGGCGCAGATGTTGCCGGTTGAGTTTTTGCACCCCATACTGGATGTTTTGCAGAGCTTGCAAGCCTCTTTTAAAGCCAGCATTTTGTTTACTACGGCCACATTACCCGTTTTTTCCGGTCGGATCGGAACAGGGCCGGAGGCTTTTGACGGACTGAAAACTCCCGTGACAGAAATTACTTCTGTGCATGATAATTTGTTTGAGGCTTTTAAACGGGTGGAGCTGCATTGGCCGGAACCAGGTACAACCACTAACTTCGATGAACTTGCCGACGAGCTGTCTGGGTATGATCGTGTGCTATGTATTGTAAATACCCGTAAGGATGCGCGAGAGCTTTACCGGCGAATGCCTGAAGGGACTTTACATTTGTCGCGTATGATGTGCTCCGCGCATATCATGGAAGTTATAAAATTGATCAAGCAGAAATTGAAGGACAATGAACCAGTCCGTGTGATAAGTACGCAGTTGGTTGAAGCCGGGGTAGATATTGATTTCCCTGTAGTATACCGTGCTTTTGCCGGTCTGGATTCAATCATACAGGCGGCAGGAAGATGTAACCGGGAAGGCAAATTGAATCATGTGGGTAAATTAGGTCAGGTTTTTGTCTTTAATTTGGAGAATACTCTTTTGCGTGGTTTGATGGGAAAGGGAGCGGCTGCTTTGCGGGAGATACTGTCTGTTTCCGATGGGAGCGACTTGTTTTCTCCGGAGTGTATGGCTCAATATTTCAGCTTATTCTATAGCAATTGTAACACCTTTGATAAGGCTAATATAAAAGGTCTGTTATATAAAGGTTTTGCAGAAATGCACTTTATGTTTGCAACTGCTGCAGAGAAGTTCCGGTTGATAGACGATAAAGACTCGGTATCCATCTTGGTCGGCTATGGTGATGGTGCAACCTTACTGGAGGAATTGAAGCGGATTGGCCCGGAATTTTGGTTGTTACGTAAGCTACAGCAATATAGCGTATCCATTAGAAAATGGGATTTCGAAGAACTGGTGCGGTGTGGTAAAGTCATCGAATATTCAGGTGTATTCATTTTGGAGGATCCGAATTGCTATGATCTGCAAGCTGGATTGGTATTGGATGGGGCTTGGGTGGAAGAACTGTTGCTGATAGAATAAAAGATGGTGATTGTGTAAATAGGATTGGATTGTTACCTTTGCAAGGTATTTTGTCATACCTTGCGGGGTGTGTGGGTTGAAACAGCTAATTTATTTTATTAGTGTAAGTCAATTGAAAGGGACTGTCTTCAGATGTGAGGCAGTCCCTTTATTATATGTAATTTTTCAGCTAATTTATGTGATTTGTGTTAATATGAAAATATGTGTTAAAATGTTGTAGCTTTAATTTCTGAAGTTTATTTTTGTACATAAAAATAAAATGAATATGAAAAGAAGGGAAGATTTACTTCGTGATATTCTTTTCTTAATTGAAAAATCACAGAGAAAAGGTAGCCGAAGATTGAATGCAGACAAAAACATATTGTATTGGGAAATCGGTAGACTAATTAAACAAGATCTTTACAGTAAAGAGACAACACTTCATCGGATAGATACATTTAAATATCTTTCTCGTGAATTAGTGGAACGTTATGGTAAAGAATTTGAAGTTAGACACTTGCTTCAAATGGAGTTGTTCTGCGTATATTTTCCAGAACTTGAAATAGTGTCTGATTTATCGAAAAAGCTTACTTGGACTCATTTTTTGAAATTGTTTCTGATAGATAATAAGTTACATCGTGACGATTATGCAAAAGCGTGTAAAGAAGAAGGGTGGAGCAGTTCAGTCTTGCATGGTAAAATAATGAAATTGATAATTTAATAAATTGTGTCGACTGCAGGTATGTTTTACTCGTTTTAATCCACGTACCTATATAAGGTATAACGGACGGCTTACTGCTATCTTCCAACCCTTCAAAGGTTTCAATCCACGTACCTATATAAGGTACGACTTCTCGTTCAGATAGTCATTGATACCCTTACTCCAGTTTCAATCCACGTACCTATATAAGGTACGACGCATTCGCCTTGCGGACCGTAGCCTTCAGCGTGAGTTTCAACCCACGTACCTATATAAGGTACGACTACTCCACTCATCCCACCCCAAGCGAAATTCTTGTTTCAATCCACGTACCTATATAAGGTACGACGTCTTGATCCCGACCTTTTGGGCGATCTCACGCACGTTTCAATCCACGTACCTATATAAGGTACGACGCGAACGGGTTTCAAAAACACGACCTTTTCAACGTTTCAATCCACGTACCTATATAAGGTACGACTTTCTTGCAATTGACGCTCGTAAGATTCTATATCCGTTTCAATCCACGTACCTATATAAGGTACGACACTAGTTCATCAGATAGGCACATACCTATTCTTAAGTTTCAATCCACGTACCTATATAAGGTACGACTACACTTTCCAAAAACAGTATGCAGCAACTTCTACGTTTCAATCCACGTACCTATATAAGGTACGACCGTAGTATCCAAGCGTGATGTACAATTGTTTATGTTTCAATCCACGTACCTATATAAGGTACGACCCTTCGGCAGATAGGTATCGCTTCGCGATCGATTGTTTCAATCCACGTACCTATATAAGGTACGACGGCAGCAAGTTTTGTTGTTTTCTTTGACAGCCGGGTTTCAATCCACGTACCTATATAAGGTACGACAGCAATTGCAGTTAAAAACACATTCAATGCAAAAGTTTCAATCCACGTACCTATATAAGGTACGACAACCTCTCACCGATCCACCTGTTCTTAAAAGTCGTTTCAATCCACGTACCTATATAAGGTACGACTTTTTTTGTTCTCCCGCAAGTTCCGTGGGGAAAAGTTTCAATCCACGTACCTATATAAGGTACGACTGGCTGATTTATCAAGAGCGACATTTTCAAATATAGTTTCAATCCACGTACCTATATAAGGTACGACTGCATTACAAATAATGCAAACATTTACAGTCTGTTATCAATGCATTTATGCGATAATAAACTTTTTGGATTTTTTATTGATGAAATAAAACTAATAGGAGTGTTTAATAGGCTAATAATCAATGATTGCGAAAACTCCAGCTTTTTGTTAATGCTTAATGTTCGCAAACAGTTATATTATAAGTTCATCTTCTACATTATAGGATGTGACGACACCTATGTATTCAACTCTTTTAGAATAATTATTTCCCAAGAAATAGAAACGAATACTATCTTTTTTATGATCGATGATATCCGATAGTTTTAATCTTAACTCGGTAAATTGAGCAGGCGAGACAGAGCATTCAAAAACGGAATTTTGGACGCGTTGGCCATAATTCAGGCATTGACGTGCTACCTGACGTAACCTGCGCTGTCCGTCGGAAGTCATCGTTTCTACGTCATATGTAACTAGAACATACATAAACTTACTTCATTAAAAAGACCGGATAATTATCTAAATCGTTTCTCAAAAAACGAGCTAAAAGCATCGCCTGAATATATGGGATCAGTCCTATCGGTACGGATTCATTTAAGTAGGGGTGGATTATTGTCTCTTTTTTTCTCTTCTGCCAAGCGAGTAAGACTCCCTTTCTGATATCTTCGTCCATTACAATCCCGTTATCTCCGTGTTCGACAAAACCTTTACCGGATATCTGTTTACGATTAATTAAGGACAAAACCAACCTGTCTGCCAGGTAGGCTCGTAACTCTTCCATCATATCTAACGCTAAACTCGCTCTTCCTGGTCGATCGGTATGTAAAAAGCCTACGTATGGATCAAGTCCTACTGTTTCCAATGCAGACTGTACCTCATGATTCAGCAATGTGTAAACGAATGACAATAGAGCATTTACTTTGTCTTTGGGCGGTCTTCTGTTCCTCCCGTTAAAAGGAAAATCCTCACATTGCGATATGATCATCTGGTTAAATACAGAGAAATAAGTTGTAGCGGCTTCTCCCTCTATACCTCTTAATGTATCGGAGGACTCAGCAACTAAAGCCTGATTCTTTGATCTCTTTAACTTTTCAGATACGGATAAAAACAAGGATAGCTGTTTGTCGGAAGAAATGTGATCTCTTTTGAAACGATCGATAACCGTCCGGGAATTTGCTATCTTTCCTGCAATAAAAAGCCGACTGATTTCCAGTGATTTATTTGCATCGTCGGCAATCCTGTATTGTGTTCTTCGTAAAAGGACATTTCCTTTTGTCGGACCGGAGACTCTACCTTGAAACTGTCCATTAGCACTTAAAAAACATAATCCTACATTTCTTTCAGCACACATCTTCATTAATGCCGGAGAAGCACCTATATATCCGAATGTGACAATACCTTCTATATTTAAAACCGGAATTCTGAATATATCTTTTTCCTTAACCCTAATTACAACGTTTTCTCCATCTTTAGTTAAATAGGCTTCAGGAGTAGTTACATACAATGTGTTCAATAATTTTCTCATATTTTAATCGTATAACTGGGACAGGTAAGTATTCACTTTCGGTGTTTTTGTCAGTACTTTAGGCATACATACGTCACATAAAGAACATGACTTGCAATGCGCTTTGTATATTGCCGGCGGAAGAACTTTTTGCTCGTATAGCTTGTGCATTTGGACACATTTATTTTCAACCAGTTTCCGTAATTCTTCAGTAAACTGGACCTCTTCTCGGTGGCGAGTTTCCCCATAATACAAAAAGCCTTTTTCTATGCTGACGTTATACATCTCTTCCAGGCAAATCGCTTGTGCGCATAGCTGGACTTCATCTATCTGATCTTTTTTAGGTTTGCCTCGTTTGTATTCGACCGGAATTAATTGCCAGAATCCCGGATATTTAGGATGTCTTATTGAATTTTGTCCGGAGGTGGAAGCGACCATCTCTACTACATCAGAGATACCATAAAGTCCCAGCCGTCTGGAGACAAGCGTTACGGATCTTAATGTTACTATGCCTTTATTGCGGTTCATCAAGGCAGGATCATCGACTTTTTGATGCATCCAGTTTCCTTCAATAGTGAGGTTGTTTTCCGCCCACTGTTGTTCGATATGTATAAGGGCCCATTGACGTTTACAGAAAGTTATGTGTTGGATTCCGGAAAGCATCAATAGGTCCTCATCTCCGTATTCTATCATATCATGTCCAAAACTTCTACTCCTTCCGGCTGTTTATCTTTGTCGATGGTAACAATATAATCGTCGAACGAACGGGGTGGGCGTTGGTCATCCTTAAGTTGAACCTTCACTAAACCGAATAAAGAATGAGCTGAAGCATTACCTAATGCTGTACTGTGTTTGAATACGATCAATTTGCGGGCATTCATCATTCCTCTGGCTGCTGAATGGTCATGATCGAACATGTTTTTCAATGAATCCCAAAATAAGTTCAGATCCTCTTCATTGAATCCGGTTTGTGCGGCTAAATGAGCGGAAATAAATCCGTTAGCTTTATATAGTCCGTAAGGAACTGTAAATTTACGTCCCATGGTGCGGTTATCTCCACTCTGTTTTTTAGCCTCATCCTCCGTAGCCACAGCCATACGGGTTATACTATGTTCGGCGGTAACAATAGGACTGATAGAACGGGCAAAAGTAAATTGGATAGGGCCACGAACCTGTCCGGCATTTTCACCAGTACTTAGTACGGCTCCAAATGTCCTTATGTCATAAAAGTTTCTGCACATCCATTGTCGGGCAGCCTCTGTTTTATCTCCTTTCTCTTTTATATCTTTAACCCCTTCCTGTTTATGCGCTTCAGTGATCAGATTATTCAATACCGCTTTCTCTTTAATGAATATATCATACGGTCTTTCTCCATCTTTTACTATTTGGACAAAGTTCCGGACTTTACGTTTCAGGCAGACATCGGAAACCAGACCTTCTCCTGTTTCCGGATCAACTCTGGGTAAGTTTCCGGCATCGGGATCACCGTTCGGATTACCATCCTGTACATCAAATAAATAAATGAAGTCATAACGATTTTTTATTGCAGTTTCCATATTTGTATACTATTAATTTTTTTCTTTGTCTGTTGTTTTATATAAATCTTCTCTTTGATGGTAATAACCGATTGCGAAACGGGACTGGTCATCCATCGATAAATACTTAGGTAACCCGTTACTATCCAGGTTGGTGATAACACTTTGCAATAATTTTTCATAATAAACAGATTTCCCGGTATCAAATTTTGCAAGGTGATGTCTGGATAAAGACAACAAGCGGCCGAATACAGTTGTCGGGGTTGTCGACGCTGCACCGTAGTAACGCTCTTTGATCGTAGAATTTGCTCCTGGGATAGCATCACTCTGGATCTTTTCAAGGATAGCAAACAAGCGGCCACATAAGTACGCTTGGTTTTTATTTTCTAAATCTAATGCCATTTGAATTTCTTTAGGTGGATTATTATGATTTCTGAATTTTCTATTTAAGTAGGCTTTGAGTATAGCGGCTCTTATCGACGTTATATTCCGGTCTGCTTTGATTCGTATCAGACATTGCATCTGCAATGTGGTCGGATAGGGTTGGTTATCCCATATGCTTTGGCTTAAATCGCTGGCTAAACTGGGAGGCAGATTTTCCATTTTATTTAAGGAAGCAACTTGGGTCAGTAAGTTGAATAAAGAAAAATAGGCTCTTTGATTCTTGCTTTTAATGATTTCCAAGTCCTTAAAATGTTGTCTGATGTGACTGGCAAATTCGCCTACTGTTCCTTGTCGCCAGAATCTAACAGAGATACGGGCGGCATTAGGAGATAAACCTAACACGTAAAAGGGAGTTTTGTCCTCGTCATTCAATACTCCCGAGAACGGAGACTTCAAGAAGTCTCTGATAACTTCCGTGTTTTTATCCGGATCATCTTTGGGAGGAGATGTAAATATGAAACAGAAACATTGCTCTAACTTTGTCGGTTTCTGAGACCAGAAAACAACGGATGTGTCATGTAATCGATATTTGTTAGAGGAATCTTTTCCCAATAAAGAATTTAAAGCTGTGGTATAAGCAGCTTCCGCTTCTTTTGAAATAGGTGCGTTCATACCTTGCTCTTTATAATAAGAATCGTAACCCGATTTCTTTTGAAAGCCAACCAGTTTAGCTCCGCTCTTGCCTCCGGGTATGGCTATGGCACTATTGAGTATGGCTATCGGAGCCTTTTTCCCAGTAATAAGGCATATTCCTATCGGTTCATCCTTCTCCGAACAATCTTCTATGGATGATGTTACATCCGGATTTGCAGCCACGATAGTATTGTTTCCTGCTACTTTAAAGGAGATGTTTGTCCCGTCTTTTTTGATACATTCTTCCCATAAAGGGTCCATTTTTATACGTTGAAGATTATCAGGATTATCGTAAAATTTGGCTACTGCTTGAATCTCTTCATTGAAAGGATACATTTCGGCAAGCCGCCTGACTTCCTGAACAAAGGTTTTATTTTGTTTAGCGGCATCGTCCAGTGCTTTTGGCATTCCTTTATCATCCGTATTTTTAGGTTGGGCTAACACATATCCGAAATGGTCCCAAAATACATTTGCCGTTTGCCAACTGTTGCTACCGGTACGTCCTTTACTTTTAACAACCAGATATTTTTTTGCTCGTTTCTGTTTTCCTACCCCTTCGGTGGTATCCTGTAGTTCTAAAAAATTTCCTTTTTTATCTATCAGAATAAGATAAGGTATTTCTTTCCATTCTAATCCACGGGGAGCAATGGTACTCCCCGGATCAGCAGCTTTACGTTGGTAGTATTCGTATAATGCTTGCAAAATCATCGGCGTACCTCCTCACTGTTAATGGATGGAACGATCAAGACTCCTTGTTTCATTATAGCCCTGAAGAACATTGGCTTTGGATCTTTTTCGTTTGTGAAATCCATATCATATAGCATATATCCTAAATCACGATCTTCGGGTATTCCGTCTCCTTTTACCGGATTTTCGATGTATGTGAAATCAGCGGAGAACTCACGGCAACCTAAATAGGGTTGATTGAAACATTGCCCCTTTTTAGCTCTACGTTCGAACATAGCATTATATTTGCCAGGATTTTCGTCAGAGGACTTTGATAGCACTTTCAACTTATCTTCTTTTGTTCTATTTCTTATAGGTATAAATTCCAACTCTGCAAAAATTCTATAGCAAACATCTTTTAGTAACAAACTGGATTTTTGTTGCCGATTATCTTCGATGAATAATCCGGATGAACGGGGGCTCATTAAACTTCCAATCTCATTTCTTTTCATGGAAAACCATCTGATTGGATTTAATACTTCTATTCGGGTAATATTCCATTGTATGGCTGGTTTCCAAAATATAGATTCGAAAATGGCTCGGGCAGCAGATGGCGTTATTATGTCGTAGCTAACTCTTTCGACTTTCATCTCCGGACGGGTAAAGCAGGCCATGCTTCCTTTAACCTCAAGACAGTATTCTTTATTTGTATATATCATATGTTTAGGTTAACGTAATATAAGGTGTTTATGCTTTGAGTAATAAGGTATCTTTATAACTCTGTTCAACAAAGATATATTTTATTTTCTAACAAACAAATATTTTAATCCTGTAATCTTCTTGCAAAAAATATTATAAAAGTTGTCCCCGTAAAGGATGCGACATTAAAGACACGTTCAAACGCGCCTTTGAAGAGTGATTCCAATCCCGCATCTGTAAAAGATGCGACTTCTTCCCCGAAATTATCTGCCACGCTACCCACGTTTCAATCCACGCATCTGTAAAAGATGCGACTTGCCTAAGTCTATCGTGTCTACATAATGAGGCTGGTTTCAATCCACGCATCTGTAAAAGATGCGACTCCATCCGTCCGCAAATTCTTCCAGTCCCTACCTGTTTCAATCCACGCATCTGTAAAAGATGCGACAGACTTTTTTCTCCAAAGATCGATACTCATTAGAAGTTTCAATCCACGCATCTGTAAAAGATGCGACTCCCCTCTCATACCATTGATGTAATTATTAT
>ENA-ORTG01003888-ORTG01003888.1-human-gut-metagenome-genome-assembly--contig:-NODE-3888-length-10095-cov-7.021315_pt1 | contig 10095 bp, 7 predicted proteins | sample MGYA00241906_ERZ509176 | MGnify/ENA primary metagenome ERZ509176 (study PRJEB26280, sample SAMEA2338811) | human gut metagenome | biome: human gut; feature: human-associated habitat; material: faeces... | reverse complement strand
GAGCTTCCGCGTCAATATCCATATAGCGGGAAATAACCTCAATGATATCCCTTTTCATCATCTCCATCATCTCCGATGAGCAGTTTGCACGGTCAGAAACCAGCACCAGCTTCAGGCGATCCTTTGCAACATTACCAGAAGATTTCTTTTTAAATAAATCCATTATACCCATGGTACGTATCCCCCTTTAATTTTTCTTAAACATATCCTTTAGCTTTTCAAAGACACCATGCTTCTGGTTTAAATCAAGGAAAGGAACCTCCTCGCCCATGATACGGCGACAGATATTCATATATGCCTTTCCTGCAAGGCTGTCTGAGCCAACTAACGGCTCACCACGGTTTGTAGAAATAACAATCTGCTCATCATCCGGTACTGCACCGATTAAGTTGACTGCAAGGATCTCTGTTACATCATCCACATTCATCATATCACCGCGCTTAACCATATCGACACGCAGACGGTTGACAATCAGATCAATGCGCTTCATCTCATTTGCCTCGAGAAGGCCAACAATACGGTCAGCGTCACGGATTGCTGATACCTCAGGTGTAGTGACAACAAGTGCACGGTCAGCTCCTGCAACGGCATTCTTGAAGCCCTGCTCGATACCTGCCGGGCAGTCAAGCAGAATATAGTCAAACTCCTCACGAAGCTCATTGATAAGCTCAACCATCTGCTCCGGTGTAACAGCATCCTTGTCCCTTGTCTGAGCTGATGGAAGCAGACACAGATCAGGATATTTCTTATCCTTGATAAGGGCCTGACGTATACGGCATTTACCCTCAACGACGTCTACAAGATTGTATACAATACGATTCTCAAGTCCCATAACAACATCCAGGTTACGCAGTCCGATGTCAGTATCAATCATAACAACCTTTTTATTTAACTGTGCAAGACCTGTACCGATATTTGCTGTGGTTGTGGTCTTGCCCACACCACCCTTTCCTGATGTGATAACGATTACTTCACTCATGAACTTTCTTCCTCCTACGTTCCTAAATGCTATTTAAAATATTTTTAGTAATTGGTTCGATGTAAATATATCCATCCTTTGCGATGGCTATCTGTGCCTGCTCCTGCACCGGCTTTTCCTTGCGCCTTCCCCTGTGCTTCGGCTGAGGCTCGTCCGGACTCTTCGCAATCAAATCACCAATCTGAATCTGAATCGGCTGCATGTCAAGTGCAAATACAAAACAGCTCCTGTCACCTGTACATCCGGCGTGAACATTGCCCTTTAATGCACCAAGAATAACGATATTGCCCTGAGCTATAATCTTGGCTCCCGGATTGACATCACCTATGATTGTGACCGAAGACTCGCTGGTAATCACCTGGCCTGACCTGAGCGTACCACGGTAAAACTGCTCCGGAACACTGACTGTTGCAACATTCTCGCACTGCTTCTGCACTGCCTCATTAAATGCCTCAACCTGCTCCTTCATAATGGCTTCCTGCTCGGTACCACTCTCCACAATGCACAAAATCTCAATTGTGGTATTTTCCTCAATAGCTGCAATTATCTGCTGCTGTTCATCATCTGAAAGATGCCTTCCCTCAAATGAAATAGCAAGCTTTGCGTTTTTAAAAAAATTGGCGGATGCCTTAAACTTCTCTACAACTGCCTTTATCAAATCAGCAAATGACATATCCGCATCTAAAACTAAATTGATTCCATATTTATTACTCTTTATCGTAACCGACTGTGACATGAGTACCTCCAATATCATTTAATATGAAATTCATTACTCTTAATTATACATTTTTATGTGGCTTCACGCAACCTTTTTCTGTAGGCTTCATTAGGCTATACTGCCCAACAGACCTTTTATAATCTATTTCTGTTCTTATACTTATTTTGTAGAGCTACAATAATCCAGCCGGATTAGGATGTGTTTTAAGATTCCATCGACAACACCTCTTCAAAAGTCCGAACAATATGGGGAATCACAATCCGCTTATCTGGTTGCAAACAATTTTAACAACAGCCGCCGGAACCATAATACTGTTAGCCGCTTAATTGCAACTTTACAGAGAGCTGCATCAACAACCGATTATGTTTATATTAATTATTACCGGAATACCATTAACACCAATCCCCACAAAAGCACTTCTTATGGCACTCTCCATAGAACTAAATGAGCTTTTGCATCAGCCACATCTTCAGCCATAATTGTTAACGTCAAATAGATGGTCTGATACAATCCCTGTTTGACATCATTTACTTTATTCTTGATTACCTTGTTATAGCTTTTTCTCAATGAGTCATATTTGTTGTGTCGCATGCGATACAACACTTTCTCATGAAACTTCTTTTCATCCACATGCTCATTTGCTACCGAATAAGCAAATCTACACGGAATAGTCTTAAGTACCTTATCTATCCCTACGCATCGATACACCTAAATGTACTTTTGAAGGCTTCTTAATCTTTCTTTCAATTCCCATCACACTCCTTTTCCTATGCCCTCTAACTATTACTTGGGGTTTGAAAATGCTAATTACAAAAAAGGATTAAAAATCAATTGTCCGAGCCTTCATACCAATGGGAATAAAGAAATATAACAGGATACGCATAAAGTGACATGGTCTTTATGCAAAAAATCCGCTCTCCTATGTCGTGCGCATTAGGGTTACACCCTAAAACCCAATATCTCAATTTGATCATGCTTTGGCCGTAAGCGTCAAATAAAACAGTGTATAGATTCCTGCACTGGCTTCCGCCCCTTTCGGACTGCCGGAGAACAGCCAGTTCTTTCTGCCGATCACAAAGGGACGGATACAGTTTTCCGCAAGCGAATTACTGATGGAACAATTCCCGTCTTCCAGATAATTCCAAAAACCTTCACGGTTATTTAAGGCGTAATGAAAAGCTTTTGAAAGTTTGGATTTCGGCAGCTCTCCGATGGCACTTTTTTCTGCCCATGACCAAAAAGCCTCGAGAAGCGGTTTCTCGCGGATAAGACGTTCTTTTTTCTTCTGATCAGGAGGGAGCGCCTCCAACTCTGACTCTATGTTAAAGAGTTGATTCAGACGGAGGATTGCTTCCGCAGGTTTTGATGCTTCCGAATTATGGATGTCTTTTGGGAGCGCATCCACGAAAGCCCGGCGCAGATGCGTATAGCAAAGACATCTTTTTACTCCTGAAACTGCATTGTATCCGGAGTAAGCGTCTGTATGGATATAACCTTCATATTCCCTCAGAAACGCTTCCGGATATTTCCCGCTTCGTCCCGGCTGGTACTCGAAGTAGCGGATGGGATTTACAGCATCTCTGATGCTGCAGTAAACCCACATATAGGAATCGGACGTATTTTTCCGTCCCGGTTCTTTCAGCACCTGTACATGTGTTTCATCGATATGAAGGTATCTCTGTTTCAGAAGTTCCAGCTTCAGACGGTGGACGATGTGTACAAGCCAGTCCCGATAGACAACCAGAAGCCAGTTTGACATAGTCGCTCTGCTTAAACGTAATCCCAAAGCCTCCCATTCTTTTTCCTGTCTGTACAGCGGGATGCTTAATTCAAACTTCTGGTGGATGAGCCAGGTGATGGTAGATGCAGATGCCAGAGAATGCAGGACGGGAGGATATGGCACCGGAGCCTTCTCCATATAAGGAGTTCCGTTTTTCCGGCACGACCTGCATTCATACGTTTCCCGGTAATGGTCAATCACCTTGAGTTTTGCAGGGATAAACTGTACTTCCGTGCGGACGAATTCTTCCCCTACTTTCACCATCGTACTCCCGCAGTTATCGCATATCTGTTCCCTTTCATCTATGGTATGGAGTACTTTGCTGTGAGGGAGATTTTTTACCAGTTCTTCCCGCTGACCGGTGTACTTCCTTTTACGTAGGTGCTTCTCTATCTCAACAAGCTCCGGTTCGTGTGCATCAGGATCCGCACAGGTTTCGATTTCATTAAAAAGAGACACCTGCCCCTCGATTTCGAGAGTAGATGTCTTCTCGGATTTTGTTCCATAAAGTTTACGGGTCAGGAAATCAACCTGCTCTTTCAGGAGCCGGACCTGCTGTTCCAGTTCTTTGATATGATTTTTATACTCCTGTTCCGTAGCTGACATAACCTGAAAACCCTTTCGCTTCGATAGGATTATTATACCATAGAATCGTCAGATTTCCCAGCATTTCTAAGGATTTTCAGTATTTTCAGACTTATGCGGGAGCCATTTCTGAACCGCCTTTGGCTGCTCCGGGTTCAAACCTTCCAGAAGCCAGCGCAGCTGCTGATCAGAAATCTGTTTTGCTTCTTCGCCGGTCCGCGGCCATTGGAGACGTCCGTTTTCGTACCGTTTGTATAAAAGGCAGAAACCGTCTCCCTCGTAATGGACTGCTTTGATCCGGTCAGCCCTCTTTCCACAGAACAGGAATAAGGAATTGCTGTAAGGATCCAGTTTGAAGTTGTACTGGATGATATCCAGCAAGCCATTGAGCTGCTTCCTCATATCGGTGTAGCCGCATCGGATATAGATTTTCTCCACATGGGAAAGCTCTCCTAACATGACTGCACGGCTTTCAGAATGTTTTCCAGCATCTGGGCAGATGTGCCTTCATAAAGTTCCACTGTTATGGATCCGATATGAAGTATGGCTGCAGGAGTGGAACGGGAAATGTTTCTGTCCGGAAGTGAAAGCTCCGCAAACTCAGCCGGGGATTCCGTTAAAGCAGTTGACTGTTGGTCTGTACACATGTGGATGCCGTTTTTCTTGCGGGGCAGTTCTTCCAGGGCAAGCTTTCGAATTTTGGAAAGCCAGTAATAATAACTTTTCAAAGAGATATCGTGTTGTTCACACCAGATCTGATTTGTCAGTCCGGAGGCCCTGCATTGCCGTATTACATCCAGCCAGTATTGAAGTTTCACCTGTTTGTCTGGAGTCAAAGAAGAAAGATCCATAAGCCTGCTCCTTAGATTAGATTTAGAGTTTTTAGAGTCAACTCCCAAAACTCTAATCAATAGTTTACATGCAACAGCCAGAAATTTCGATACACCCTCTTATTGGACGCTTACTATGTACCAACCGGGTACAAAAACTAAATGCAAAGTGATTGCTGCAAATTCCGGCTCATCGGACCACGCATTCCGCTAAGAACTGATCAGCCTTTCCGGATGTAACTGAACGCATTTCCGCTTCAGCTGATCAATAAGTTTTCAACGTGTTATAGTTCTTTCGTAGTCATCAAATGATTGCGAAAGGAGGCATAACTATGCAAGACTACAACACGATTATCGGCTCCATCCAGATGCGTTTGAATGGATGCCAGACCAGGTCCGTTATGGACCGTTACAAGATTGGCTCAGGTACATTAAATCTGATCATGAGCCGATACCATGCCAACGGAATCCCAATCGAGGAACTCCGAATGATGGCACCTAAGGAAGTTGAGGACCTTTTCTATCCGCAGAAAAATCTACAGAGGAAAGATATCCCACTTCCAGATTTCCAGTATTACTATGACAGAATCCATACACCAGGGAGCCGCATGAACGTTTCGTTCTGTTGGCTGGATTATAAAGAAAAGAATCCTGATGGATATGAGAAGTCACAGTTCTACGAATACTTCAACCGATTCATAGAAGAAAACTATGGTGGTCAGAAGGTATCCATGGCCGTAAACCGAATCCCTGGGGAGAAGATGTATATCGACTGGGTCGGCGATCAGCCGGAACTTTTAACAGACACTGAAACAGGCGAGATGAAAAAGGTCCATATTTTTGCGACCACGCTTGGCGTAAGCAGCCTGATCTATGCAGAAGCTTTTCCGAATGAGAAGCTCCCATGTTTTATAGAAGGCTGTGCCCATGCTGTTTCGTTTTATGGTGCTGTTACGAAATACTTTGTACCCGATAACCTGCGGACTGCTGTAACCAAGCACACAAAGGATGAACTTATCCTGCAGTCTACCTTTGCAGATCTGGAAGATTTCTATGAAACTATAGTTCTTCCACCACCCGCTAGAAAGCCGAAAGGCAAGCCTACAGTTGAAAATCATGTACGTTATCTTGAAATACACCTGGTTGAGAAACTGAAAGAAAAGATATATGTGTCATTTGAAGACCTGAATGCTGATATTAAAAAAATAGTAGCGGTCCTCAATAAACGATCTTTTCAAGGAAATGATTTTTCAAGACTGGATGCTTTCGAAAAGTACGACAAACCATGTATGAAACCACTGCCAGGCGGATGTTACACGGCTTGCGATTATAAAGCGGTCTTAAAAGTTCCAAACAATTACCATATCGAGTATGACGGCCACTACTACTCCGTATTGTACTCTTACTGTGGCAAGCCTGCAATCCTGAAGGCAACCGCATCAGAGATCAGGATCTGTGATCAGTATAATCGGCTGATCTGTACACATAAGCGGTCTTATAGGGAGTTTCCGCTGTATATCACAGTAGATGAACATATGCCGCCAGAACACCTTTATTATAAAGAAGTCAATTCAAAGGATGGCAATTATTACCGTCGCTGGGCTTCGGCCATTGGTCCTGCAATGTCAGAACTGATTGACAGACTCCTTAAATCATCAAAACATGAAGAGCAGTCTTATAATGCCTGTGCAGGTATCCTGCATAAAGTAAAAGCAATCCCGAAAGGTGCTGCTGAAGAAGTTGCCCGTAAATGTATAGAGATCAATTCCTGTAAATATTTTACCTTCAAGCAGATGCTGAAAAAGATGGATGTGAAGGAACTCCCCGAGCATTCACCAGGAACACTGCCCAATCATGAAAATATCAGAGGAAAGGACTACTATAAGTAAGGGTGACGTACTATGGCATACAGATTAAAAGACTATCTTTATAACGATAAACTCGCAAAGGAACAGAACATACTCATGGATCGGCTGTATAAACTTCGCATGTCCGGTATGGCTGAAGCATTTGAAAAGCAGCTGCTGGAACCAAACACAGGTCTCGAACCATTTGAAGTCCGCTTTGCTGCTATTGTAAATCAGGAGTGGGATCAGCGTGAGAGTAAAAAGTTTAAACGTCTCATGAAGAAAGCGACCCTGAAATATCCTGCAGCTGATCTTGACAGTTCAATCTATGATCCAGAACGTCAGCTGAATACACACGTCATAGAACTTCTGGCCAAGTGTGATTGGATCGATGAGCCGAATAACCTGCTGATGACCGGAGGGGCCGGTGCTGGGAAAACGCACATCGCCTGCGCCTTATGTATCACAGCAATGCATCAGAACCGTACTGTTAAATACATACGTGCGAACACACTCTTAAAGGAATCAGATCATGCCAGGCAGGAAGGTACTTACTTTGAGTATTCGAATGAAATGGCAGCTTATGATCTCATGGTGATAGATGATTTCGGCTTAATGGATCTGGACATCGAGAAATGCCGCGATTTATTTGAAATCATCGAGTCCAGAGACTGCCGCAAGGCAACTATTATTATCTCACAGATTCCAGTATCCGGATGGTATCAACTTTTGGGGATTCCACCTATGCGGATGCCTGCTTAAGCCGAATGACATCCAAGGCATATCGTCTTGAATTTCCTGGCAGGGATCGCAGAATAACCAATAGTAATTAATCAACCTGCTGAGCTTTGCTCAGTTTGAAGCGGAATGGCGCTCCGTTCCTCTGGAACGGATGCGCAGTTCTTGCGGAATATGCAGTATCAGGATAAATATGAACAGATGACATTTTTGGATTTGATTTAGGAGCAAAAAAGAAGATCAGCTCAAACGACTTACAGAAAATGAATTAGATGGTTTTATTATGATGAGAATTAATCAACTTAGGGAAGAGGGTGCCAGGGAGTTAAACGGTATTCTGATTTTGAATTTAAATATAATGAAAACTTCATTCAGTATAAGCTTTAGGATAAGGCGAGGATATACACCTCGCCTTTTATAACTGTCGCTACATTTTTGATATGACATTCCTTATGATTTGCACTTGTCAAATTCAGGATTGAACTGATAGAAATTCTGTGAATCCAGTTTATCCTGAACGATCCGGAGAGCTTCTCCAAAGCGCTGGAAGTGGACAACCTCTCTGGCACGCAGGAATTTAATCGGTTCGCATACATCCGGGTCATCACGGACGAGACGCAGAATATTATCATACGTAGTGCGGGCTTTTTGTTCTGCAGCCATATCTTCATGCAGATCTGTAATCGGATCACCTTTGGACTGGAATGTTGTAGCACTCCAAGGAGTTCCACTGGCAGCCTGTGGCCAAAGAGCAAGTGTATGGTCAACATAATATTTATCAAAACCGGATTTTTCAAGCTGTTCCGGAGTCAGATTGCGTGTGAGCTGGTGTACAATGGCGCAGATGATTTCCATATGGGCAAATTCTTCGGTAGCAATGTCTGTTAGTGTGCCAATTACTTCATTATAAGGCATGGTATATCTCTGAGAAAAATATCTCAAAGAAGCTCCTAATTCTCCATCCGGTCCACCGAATTTCAATAACGTATAAAGTGCCCGCAAACCCAGTAAAATCAAGGGCTTGCGGGCATTCTTAACGACATAGAAAAAAATAAATTTTCAAAGAATCTGACTCTTTATCATAAATAATCTTATCAACGATCTGTTTCAGAGCTTCGTTCTTCTGAACGTATGTATAACTATCTGAGACAAGAATATCATAGACGCTTCGGACTTTCAATAGAATATCGCCGGTCGGATCCTGATCCGGTTCCGGATTTTGTCCTTCCAGTTCTTTTAATTGTTCTTCCAAATTATCCCGTTCTTTTTGAAGAATTGCTTTATTGCTTTTATATTCCTCTAGAGTGTCGATTCCTTCCCTGTAGGAAGCCTTTATTCGTTCCTCTTTGCTTGCTAAACTTTTTAAGCGATCTCTTATAATACTTCGTTCTTCAACGGCTTCTGTGGGCTGATAATCGTGTAATTCATAGGAAATATTTCCGGTATCCAGGACCTCTTTGATACTGGCTAAAACTTCCGGTTCCAACACCAATGAACTCACACCGTGAGCTTTATCACATTGTCCGTGAGCATATCCATAGCAAGAGAAGTAGGCGTACTTTTCGCCATTGACTCTTTTTTGAGTGCAGGCAGATAATGTCTTTCCGCAAGCAGGGCATTTCATGAGTCCGGAAAGCCAGTGCTTATATGTAGAGGATGGACGTTCTCGCCGTCGGGATGGTCGGCGGGTTGCTTTAAGCCGTTCCTGTGTGGCATCGAATAATTCCTGCGAAATGATAGCGGGGTGCTGCCCCTGGCTTACAATCCATTCATCCTTATTTTTGATACTGTGTGTTGCGTTTTCCGTCTTATTCCAATGGATCATTCCGCAATAGGTAGGATTTTTCAGCATATATTCGACCGTGCGCCGTTCGAAGAGATTTCCACGTATCGTCCGCAATCCTAAGCCGTTCAGATACCGGGCAATGTCAAATACACTTGTTTTTCCATTTACATACATGTTAAATACGTGCCGGACAATATCTGCTTTTTCTGGATCAATAACAAGTGTCTTATCAATCGTCTTATAACCAAATGGTGCAGCTCCCTGAAAAGCTCCACGAGCTGCATTTTCTTTCATGCCGCGGAGAACTTCGCCGGATAACCGGATAGAGTAGTATTCATCCATCCATTCGATGATACGCTCGATCAGGCTGCCAAAGGGATTATCGGAGAGTGGCTCGGATACGCTCACAACATCTACATTGTGCTGCTTTTTTAATAGAGATTTATAAACAATAGATTCTTCCTGATTCCTGGCGAACCTGGAAAACTTCCATACCAGGATCTGATCAACCGGATGATCATCACCCTTGGCCAGTCCGATCATCTCCTGAAAGCCGGGACGCTTGTTGGCTTTTCTTCCGGAAATACCAAGATCCGTGAAGATCTTCAGGATTACAATATTGTTCTTGGCTGCATAGTCCCGGGATAAACAGTAACATGAGATGTATTGAAATAAATTCATGTTCGCCATTGTCTTTTCTCCTTCTGGATAAACAGTAACATGAGATGTATTGAAATACTCGTATATGTTCCTGCTTCTGGTAAGCTCCGGCGATAAACAGTAACATGAGATGTATTGAAATATATCTTTGATAAGTTCCATAACTCTATGT
>ENA-ORTG01003883-ORTG01003883.1-human-gut-metagenome-genome-assembly--contig:-NODE-3883-length-10102-cov-3.042799_pt1 | contig 10102 bp, 11 predicted proteins | sample MGYA00241906_ERZ509176 | MGnify/ENA primary metagenome ERZ509176 (study PRJEB26280, sample SAMEA2338811) | human gut metagenome | biome: human gut; feature: human-associated habitat; material: faeces... | reverse complement strand
TGTTGTTCTGGACCATCCAGTGCGCGGGCTTCTTCATCGACAACCAGCGCGGCGCGTCCATGGCGGAAGGGGCCGATCCGCTGTCCGGCGAACAGACTTCGCCGCTCGGCTCGTTCTTTTTCCAGAGCGCCGTCTACCTGTTTTTTTCCACCGGCGCATTCCTCGCCCTGCTTGGCGTGGTTTACGCCTCTTACGAAATCTGGCCGGTCACGCAGCTCATCCCGCTCAGCGTGTTTAAGGACATCAACCTGCCGTTGTTCTTCGCCGGGCGCGTGAGCTGGCTTCTGCTCATGATGCTTCTGCTCTCAGGCCCCATCGTGGTGGCCTGCCTGCTCACCGACGTTTCGCTCGGGCTCATCAACCGCTTCGCTTCACAGCTCAACGTGTATGTGCTTGCCATGCCCATCAAGAGCGGCGTCGCGGCTTTTCTGATGCTGTTCTATTTCATGATGCTGCTGTCGAACGCGACCGGTCTGTTCGACGGGGTCAAGGCCGATTTCGAGCAGCTCAGGAGGCTGTTGCCGTGAGCGACAAAACCGAACAGCCCACACCGAAACGCCTCCGCGAATCGCGAGAGAAAGGGGATGTGTGCAAAAGCCAGGACGTGCCGTCGGCCCTGACCGTGCTCGCCTTGTCCGTCTATATTGTCGTGATGGGGCGGCAGCTGCTGGAATCGCTGCTGGCGATGATGGAGCTGCCCATGAAACTGTTGTCCACGCCCTACGCCGAGGCCGCGCCGCGCGCCGCCGAAGCCACGTTCCACATAGCTGTTTCTATCGTCGCTCCGCTCGTCGGCCTCGTCATGGCCGTGGCCCTCGTCGCCAACCTCGGACAGGTGGGCATACTGTTCGCCTTCAAGGGGGCCATGCCCAAGCTCGAAAACGTAAGCCTGTCCAAATGGTTCCAAAAGGTTTTCTCCATGAAGAACCTTGTGGAGTTCCTCAAGAACATCATCAAGGTGACGGTGCTCGGCGTTACCGTCTGGGTTGTCATGCGGGATCATCTGCCGACGCTGTTCGCCATCCAGCGGGGGACGATCTGGACCAGGTGGGAAGTCCTCGGGAGGGCTGTCAAATACCTGTTGCTCATGGCGGCGGGCGTCTTCTGCGTCATCGCCGCCGTGGACTATCTTTTTCAGAAATGGCAGTACACCAAGAACCATATGATGTCGAAAGATGAAGTCAAACGGGAGTACAAGGAGATGGAGGGCGACCCGCAGGTGAAGGGCAAGCGCAAACAGCTCCATCAGGAAATGCTCTCCCAAAACGCGCTGGGCAACGTGCGCAAAGCGAAGGTGCTCGTGACCAACCCGACCCATTACGCCGTGGCGCTGGATTACGAAAAGGACAGGACGCCGCTCCCGGTTATCCTTGCCAAGGGCGAAGGGTTCCTCGCCCAGCGCATGATACGGGTGGCGCAGGAAGAAGGCATCCCGATCATGCGGAATGTGCCGCTGGCCCGCAGCCTTTTTGAAAACGGGACGGAAAACGCCTACATCCCCAAGGATCTCATTGGCCCGGTGGCCGAAGTACTGCGCTGGGTGCAGTCCCTCCAGCGGCAATGACGAACGCACAGGAAACGAACGTGAAGCAAGAACCTCTCTCCGAACAGGCGTTTCTGGATACCCTGATCAACCTTTGCGACGATCTGGCTTGGGGCCGCCCCGCCAGCGAGGACAGGCTGTTCGCCCTCACCAAGGAAGGCGCGGGCCCAAAGAATTATGTCCGGCTCGCGGAAGCCTTCGGTATGATGCTGGTCAAAGTGGAAAGCCGGGAGTACCACCGCTCACAGCTCATTGCGGATCTGAAAACCCGCAACGCCGAGCTGGAGGAAGCGCACAGGCTCCTCGCCGAGCGCAACACGCATCTGATGCGGACCATTCAGGAAAACTACCAGACCAAGAAGATCGTGGGCCAATGCGAGGCCATGCGGAAGGTCATTCAGCTTGCCCTGACCATCGCCCGCCGCCCCATCAATACGCTTATCCTCGGCCCCACCGGGGCTGGGAAAGAAGTCATCGCCAAGGCGATCCATTTCAACTCGCCCCGGCGCGAAGGGCCGTTCGTAGCGGTCAACTGCACGGCCATCCCCGACTCGCTGTTTGAAAGCGAGATGTTCGGCATCGAAAAAGGCATCGCCACTGGCGTCAACGCGCGTAAGGGCCTCATTGAGGAAGCTTCGGGGGGCACGTTGTTTCTCGACGAGCTGGCGGACATGACCTTGCCCAATCAGGCCAAGCTGCTCCGGGTTTTGGAGGAGCGCGAAGTCCTGCGCGTGGGCAGTTCCAAACCCGTGAGCGTGGACATCAAGCTCATCGCCGCCACCAATGCCAATCTGGAAGAAGCCGTCCGCAAGGGCAAGTTTCGGGAAGATCTCTATTACCGCATCAATGTGGCGGAAATCAGGGTTCCTCCCCTGCGAGATCGCGGAGATGACATCCTTTTGCTGGCACAGCTTTTTCTTGAGCGCCATTGCGCCTATATGGGACGGCCCCGGCTTTCGCTCTCTCCCGCCGTGTGCAGGCAGCTTCTGCAATACGGCTGGCCCGGTAATGTGCGTGAATTGAATAACGAAATGGAACGCGCCGCCTCTCTGACGATCGGCAACCGTGTGGAGCTTTCCGATCTCTCCACGCGTATCGTGCCGGATGAAGTCAGATGCCACCTTCTCGAGACGGAACCGCTCATCAGCCGGGATAGGGCAGATACCCCTCAGGCGGAGGTGCCAAAGGCACAGAACTACAACCTGCAAGACATGGAGCGCAAAGTCATCCTTGATGTGCTAGAAAAAACCGGCGGCAACAAGAGCAAAGCAGCGGAACTGCTTGGCATCACACGGGAAGGACTCCGGAAAAAACTCCTGCGCATGGGCATCAACGACAAAGAGCCCCCTCATGGCGACGGCAGGGCTTGACATTCACCGGCCTGAACACCTAAAACAACACGTTCCTAACGCGCGCCCGTAGCTCAGTCGGATAGAGCGACAGCCTCCTAAGCTGTAGGCCACAAGTTCGATTCTTGTCGGGCGCACCAGTAAAAACAAGCCTTTAGGTTACCAGCCTAAAGGCTTTTTCTTTTAAAAACCCTTTTATCCCGCTCTTATCCCCCTACTTTTTGATGAAGCCTTGGGAAAGTTTCGGACGGAACGGGACTGTTCTCAGCTTTACTAAAATTACTTACTCCTCACAGTTGAGAACTCTACAAAAAATAAAAGATACAAAAAGAGGAGGCTACCACGAGGTCTCCTCCTTCTTTTACTCAATCACCGTTTCTTCCCGCTCGTGATACCTTTCCCCAATCGCCTCCAATTCCTCCTCCGTGAATCCGAGAGCCGCCAGCGTACTGATGCTCCCGACGATGATCCCACCGACGAAATAGAGAAGCTTTTCCATGAGGTACTCCTTTGGGACAAGGCAGGCTTTTCCCCTGCCCTGTCCGGTTGTCTACGTTAATATATGGTGATTTTTTGACATTGAGGGCATCTGCACACATGGAGCAGATATGTATCGAGGACCTGGCCTATCTGGTTTCCCGTCGGGGCTCCGAACAGGAGTCCTGAGACAAGCCCCCTGTATTTGCCTGGACTCAGGATGACGGGGCCACCAAGGGCGCAGTACCCGACGAAGCCCCCGATGACTCCGCCTACGGCTGTCCCAAGCCTTTCGCACAGCCTTGTGGAATCAGGCACGCCCGCATAGCCGCACCTTGGGCACCTCCAGAGCCGTTTTCTTATGAACATGGCCTACTCCTGTCCGTAAGTACGCCATGCAGCAGCTCAAACAGAGTTGCGGGAAGCTCCTCCAGCCGATGGATGACTCGGCTGGCATCAGGCAGAATGTTGTGGATGGTTCCATCCAGTATTCCCAGTCCGTACGCTTCCAGACCTATTTTATTGGCTATTTCAAGCGCATGTTGCGTAGCGGGCACATCGTTGGGCTGCCCATCCGTCAGGACGAACAACATTTTCCTTCGCTCTTTGACGAAGAGAAGCTGCTGCATGACCCACCAGAGAGCAGGAGCCAGAGGCGTTCCTCCGCTCGGCCTCAGGCCGATACGGGCATGAACGGGCTCTCCCGCCCTGAGCAGCGGATAGACCGAACAGACATCCCCCCTGTAGTTTCCGTTAAAGGCTGTTATGGCCATCGTGAGCCCCTTGATGGCGGAACAGGCCGACGCGATGGCATGGCAGGACGCCGTCGCCAGTTCCATGGGCTTGCCGTACATGCTGGCGGATGCGTCCAGCAGGATGTGGAGGCTTGTATTGACGGCGATGGTTTCCGTCTTCTGGGTGAAGACCTTTGGGTTTCCTGTCTTGACCCTGAACAATTTGGCAGTGTTGAGCCGTCCTCTTGTTGAAGGATACACAGCCGACAGGGAAAGCGACTGTATGAGTCCCTGAAGTCTGATGGAGAGTCCATTCGTAATCCGGCCTATGCTTCTCAGCGTATCCGCGGAAAGGGCGTCAGGCGTGAGGGAGTGAACCTTGGCTACCGTACATTGAGCCCTCTCTATGTTTCCTGCCTGTGCCGAGAGCTTTTCCTGTAAAATGGTTCCCAGCGTTTTGGGAAACACATCTTCAAGACGCTCTCCTTGTTCAGTGCCTTTTTCTATAATGGAGCCCTGTGGAATCTTGGGAATTTCCTGATTCCCCGTTTGATCCGCACTCCCTTGCGGTTGTTCGGGTATCCATTTTTTAATGATCGACTCCAGTACAAGAGCATGGGCAACCGCATCCTGTGTCGTCCGCGTCGTTTCGCGTACCTTCTTCAGGCTGACATCCAGTTCCGCCTCAAGTCCCGGGAATACCCTACCCATTTCTTCCTGTGATAAAATCCTGTTCTTTTCCACTTCAGGACTATCCCAGCTCCTCACGCTTAAAAGGATGTACTCCAAAACAAAAAAGACCGAAGAGGTACTTCCGGCCTTTTGTCTTTCCTTTCCAAAAAGATACGCAATGATGAAGTCGAAGTTTTTTCTGCATCCCGAAAAATGCTTTCCAAGCAGCGTTTCCACCCTCCAGTCTTCGATGATGTTGAAAAGATGAAATGGCAATCTTGTGAGGTTGGCCTTTTGAAGCACTTGAAAATCCGTATAGCGGATGTGGGCAGCCTCGTGATCCAGATAGCCTCTTGCCAATTTTATAAAAATATCATCCGCATCCATTTTGAAAGCGGGAATATGGATCGTTCTTCCATCCGTATAGGCTTGCGTCCCTCCTATTTCCACAGTGATGTTGTATTGTTTTCCCAGAATACAGGCCAGCAGGGGCAGACAGGACATGATGTCTTTTGTCCGAATCATGGATCACCACAATCCGATGTTGGGGATATTTACGGAATGGTTTTGCGGGACGGGCACAAAGGGGACTTCTTCAGGGATGGCGGATTGTTGGCATACGGTGAACACGTCATTGGCGAGAAGCTCGTTCATGACGTCCTGGGGGGAGTACCCTTCGATGAGCCTCTGGCTGTGTTGCAGCATTGAGGGCGGATCGCGGAGCATGGAGACAACGCCCTGCAAAAGGAGGATGTCCTTTCCGGTAATGTTGCCCTTGGCGGGTATGCTGTTGATGGCGGTCTGGACAAGGCTGGCTACCGGAGCTACGTGAGGCTCGATGAAAGTCAGCCCGCAGAGCTTTTGGTGCAGGGTCCTGAGCGGGGAAAGAGCCTTGTGCGTCACCGTATCCTTCCCGGCGTAGACCTTTTGCCATATCTCGGTGGCTGAGTTGGCTATTTCTTTGAACAGCGTTCCGGCAAGCCCTTCCACTTCCTCATTCAGCCCGGATTCACATACGGCGTTGGGGTTATCGTGATCGGTGAGCGGCGAGACCTTGTAAAGCTGCCACGAGAAGGACAGCCTTGAACAAACATAGTCCGACCCTACCGTGGACTCCCTGATGATATTTCCCCACTTGCAGTGCTTGGCGATCCAGTTCTCGATGGACTGGTCGTAATCGGCGAGGAAAGATTCTTTTTCCTGAAGGAACGTCTCTCTAATCTGGATCAGTTCGTCAATGATGTCCCCAGCCTTGTCTTCCGGGATGGCCCAGCCGGACATAAAACGGACGCCATGACGGTCGAGGTAGTTGAAGGCACGGGCCTTCAGGGTGGAGAATATCTTGAGGCTGTCAGGATCGGCGATACGCTTGCTTCCCAAAGAGGCAAGGTCTTCAGGAGGCAGTTCCGCACCTCCGAAATCTTCAAGGCACATCTTCTTTCGGGAGGACCATACGCTGATGTTGAGGTTCAGCGCCACAAGACTGTCCAGAATTCTGATGTCGGAACGAATGGCTGTGTTCATGTTTTCCTCTTTAGGGTTAGAAGGTTACGGCAAAGATACGCTGCACGAGTTCATGGAGCGTCGCTCTCGTTGGTCGTGTGGCCTTGAACGCGAGAGCACGATCCAGCGCATAGGAAAGCGGCTCGATACCCTGATGGGCCAACGGCTGGAACTTGAGGGCAAGATCGGCCCAACGGATGAGGGTTCTGGTGGAAAGCGTCACTTCAATGGTGTTTTCATAGGAATCGGCATCGCCCATGAAGAGTTTCCGAACTTCATTGGCGAAACTGACCATGTTCGAGGCGACGTGTTCGGGAAGGTTGGGGAACTGCCGGGAGAGGAGTTCCTTTTCCGTTTCAGGCGCGGGATAGCCAACTTCGCACAGCAGGAATCGATCGAGCCATGCGATATTCTGCCGAGCGGATCCTTGATAAAGTCCGGTGTCGTCACCGCCTCCGTTGGTGTTGGCGGTGCAAGCGATGCGGAACATTTCATGCGGGGAAATGACCTCTCCTCCATTCTCCGGCAGACACAGGGGCGCGCCGTCCAGAACACCGTTGAGGCCAACGGCAACTTCAGGGGAGAGCAAATCCGCCTCGTTGATCAAAAGAACTCCCCCGTATCGCATGGCAAGCGGCAATGGTCCGTATTCATAGACCATGCTGCCTTTTTGCAGGGAAATGTGACCGCACAGGTCGGCAAACTCAAGCCGTCCGTGCCCCGTCACTTCAAACACGGGGTAGTTCAGCCGTGCGGCAAGCTGCTTGATGAGCGTCGTCTTCCCACATCCTGTAGGGCCGTACAGGTACAGAGGATCAAGGTCGTGCATGAACCAGACGACCACATCCCGTGCCGATTCATGGAAAATGTAGGTCGGATCAACGGATGGGGTGTACGAGCATGCTTTCTCATACCCTTTGACAGCTTTCCCTGTCGGCGTCCCCGTAAAGACCTGTCCGGCATCGAGCTGCGCCGAAACGAGGGAAGCCAATTCCTTGAACAGATTTTGATTCATGGTTTTCTCCTTTGAAAACAAAAAATCCCGGCCTCTCCGAAGAGAAACCGGGATGTTCATAGGCAGTTTTACAACAACTAGGAGCCGACGACCTTTAATGCCTGTGCTCTGTGCATCCACAGGTACATCGGCGTATCCTGAAACGATTGGAACATGCATCTGCTATAGAACCGCTTCACTTGCTCATTTTTCGCCTGAACAAGAAAGAACGCCCATGCAAGCTCATTGCGGAGCGAGCGCCGAAGGGCATCAAAAACAAGCAGAGAACCGATATGTTGTCGCTGAAATGCGTTGGAAACGGCAAGCCTCCCCAGCAGGATGGAGGGAATGTCCTGATACCGGGGAAGTGTCTTTCGTATTTCCTCCGGAAGTCGAGCCAAAGCTACGGATGCCGCAGCAAGAGTATAGTATCCCATTATTCTTTCAGGATGTTCTTCCTCCGTAGCAACAATGACCGTTGAGAAACCACGTTGGGCATCCTGACGGGCCTGCTTTTGGAGGTAAGTGTCCAATGTGGTATTTCCGCATGAAAATCCTTTCCTGTCATGAGACTTGGAAAGCACCGAAAACAGCAGGTTCATACGCTCTTGACCCTGTCCCAATATTCAGAAGCTATCCGCTTCATGAATTCAGTAGGCTCCTCACATGATTGCGTACGAAGAACCTCAGCCAGCGCAGCCTGATCCTTCAGCGTCAATTCGATTCGCGTATGCGTGGAGATGACCTTTTCCGCTTTTTCCAGCATGGCGGCGATCAGAAAATCCGTAAAGCTCCGCCCTTCAAGGGAAGCAGCCATTTCAACCGTTTCTCTGACGTGAGAAGGGATACGAATATCGAATCGTGATGTCCGGGAAGAGAATTGTGTCATGGAACACCTCCTGTTAAAAAAAATACGGTTTAAAACCGTATAGGTCAATCCCGAACCGCATAGAGCCTTTCAAAGGGAGCACCCTGTTTTTCGCACCTCGCCATGAGCATCTGGGCTTTCTGTTCTCCCAACAGTGTTTCAAGTTCCTCATTCAGCCGTTTTCGATCCAGCGTTACTCTCCCGTTCTGTGGGATCACCCGGAACATGTGGTTGCCTGTGTTGATCCATTCTCCTTTGACCGTATGGGAAAGCTGGTAGGCGACTTTCAAACGGGATTCCAATTCTCCGATCTCTGCTTCAATGGATTTTTTCTGTGTTTTCAGACTCATAAACTGTTCGAGGGTATCCTACCACTCAGGATGTGAAGAACCTTTGAAATGTGGACAGTCCTCCCTCCAGAGACACGATGGACACAGGGGGGAAAGTCCCTGTACCGTTTGAATCGTGTTTAGGTTCAGTAGGTTATCTCTCAGCGCAATCATGGTTTCCCAGAACTCGGAAGCCATGTCCAAACACCGGGTGATATCCGTATCTTCAGGAAAAAACGGACCAAAGGCTTTTGCATCGCACATGGAGAGACAGAGAACCCATCCTTGAATGTCACAAGCTGAAGCATCTGGAAGGGATACTCCAAGGCATTCATTACACATTTCAGGGAACGTTCTGTGGTGGAGGACTTCCCCCGTATCCTGTACGAGGTTAAAGGCGGGCAGATTCCAATAGGCTTTGAGCAATGCCGTCTGACCGCCGATCTGCATGGCGTAGCTCTCAGAAAGTGTTGTCGGCAACCTTACGGTGGATTTGACTTCCAAAATTCGTACTGTCGGCTGGGGTTGGTCAGCCACCAGCGTGAAATCCAGATGGGCCTTGATAGGAACCTCTCCGTATCTGATCTCAATTTCCAGTTGAGACAGGGGGAAGAAACCATATCCCATGAGAGCCTGACGGACACCCTTCTCGAACCAGTGCCCCCGTTGGAGGAGCAACTGGTGTTTGAGAGCTTCGGCCGTATTTCTATGTTCAGTTGTGCAGAGCTTGGCAGCCAGTGCCGCCCGTGGGCAGTCCAACATTTTGGCGATGTCCGACATACCAACATATAGGGAACGGTCCCCTAGTTGAATCGCTGTTTGTTGTTCCGCATTCCGTTCCAATCCGTAGCGAAGGATTTCTAGTAACCTTTCCGCTCCAGTTCTTTTGCTTGTTCCATTCATACACTTCTCCCCAAGCTGATAGCAGAAACAGAAAGGGCCGCCCTATCAAGGACGCCCCTTTCCACTATGCAGCATATTTCCACCAGATTTTTCGTTGCGGATTCCAGTGAAAACCTGCCGCCGAAAGCTGTTCCTTCTTTGCCGTCGTGTTTCCTGTGGCAAGGATGCACTCCCGACCATCCTGTGCCGGTACAATTTCGTATGAAACTCCATCCAGACGAGGCAATTTTGAAAGTCCCTCTGGCGTCCGATTTAAGCGTGGTGAAACCTTTTTTGCTTGCCTGAATCATCTTGAGTCGTTTTACCTCTCTGCGAGGCGTTTACGGCGTTTTTTTGTTTCTGAGGTCTATTCAGCTTGTCTGGGTTGAACTCTCCGTCCGTATCCCCCTCCGTAACAATACCGAGCATGGCTGAAAGCGCGTAACGGCGCATGTAGGTCATGCTGATGCCCACTCCTTGGGGATCAGCCTTGGGCAAGGGAACCACCGCAAGGCTCGACTGCCATTGTCCTGACTCCGCGTGGTGAGCTTTGTGACCAACCCAAGATATCCCGGTTCGGCAGGAACAGGATACTGACAAAGCCATATGCCGTTGGAAAGTAAGGCGTCACGGCACGATTCCATGACACTGTTGAGGGTGGCGTATTTGCTTTTGGTAAAGGGATTGTTGGCATCCTTAGAGGTCATTTCAAAACGTTTCTGAGTAAAATCATGACGCAAGCTAGTTGAAT
>ENA-ORTG01003882-ORTG01003882.1-human-gut-metagenome-genome-assembly--contig:-NODE-3882-length-10104-cov-2.902378_pt1 | contig 10104 bp, 9 predicted proteins | sample MGYA00241906_ERZ509176 | MGnify/ENA primary metagenome ERZ509176 (study PRJEB26280, sample SAMEA2338811) | human gut metagenome | biome: human gut; feature: human-associated habitat; material: faeces... | reverse complement strand
CCACGCGGGCCGGGATAAATGCAACCTGGCAGGAGTAGGGTACCCAGCTGCTGTCACCGGTATAATCTTGCCTGGCCCAGTTTGAAATTTCCTCCACCGAACCGAAATAATTCAGCAAATCTCTTTTCCGCTTGGCGCCGATTCCTTCCACCTCGTCCAAACGCGATTTGGTAATCGACTTGGCCCGTTTCTTCCGATGCGTTCCGATAGCAAAACGGTGCGATTCGTCACGCAGATTCTGCAAATAAAACGCTATCGGCGACTGAAAAGGCAAGGCAAAACTTTCTTTGCCCAGCTGATGATAAAATTCTTTGCCGGCATTGCGCTCCGGCCCCTTGGAAATGGCGATGATCGAAATCCCCGTCAAATCAAAATCTTTTAAAGCTTCGTGCACCGCATGCAGTTGCCCCAGACCGCCGTCCAGCAAAATAACGTCAGGACGGTTCTCCGGTGCCATCCGGTTGAAACGACGGGTCAGAACCTCCTTCATCATTGCAAAGTCGTCATTGGTAATTTCCGAATTTTTGATGTTAAAAGTGCGATAGCTTTTCTTGTCAAACCCTTCCGGCGTCGCAACCACCATCGCCCCGATAGCGTAGCTGCCCTGAATATGCGAGTTGTCATAAATTTCAATCCGCTGCGGCAGCCGCGGCAAATCAAACACCCGCTGCATTTCTTCCAGATTGCTTTTAACCGAGGCTTCCATTGCCATTTTCCGGTCAATCGAGGCATAGGCATTGTCTAAAACATTGCTCAGCAGCTTGGCCTTTGCCCCTTTCTGATAAGTATTGATATGCGTTCCCAGCGCCTCTTCCAAAAACTCGCCGTTTTCCAACGGCTGCGAAACAATAACCTCTTTCGGCGGAATATGCTCGCTGTAAAAACTGCCTAAAAAAGCTTCCAGAATTTCGCCGTCTTCCGCTCCCTGCGTCTGCTTGGGAAAATAAGGCACATTGCCGCAGTTCTGCCCTGAGCGGATAAAAAAGACCTGAATGCACACCACGTCATTCTTGCGCGCAATCGCCACAATATCGCATGAACTGATAGTGGCATATTCAACCATCGTCCCCGTCTGTACATTCGTCAAAGCGCGGATACGGTCACGAAAAACCAAAGCCTGTTCATAATCCTGCCGGTCACTGGCCTCCTGCATCTTTTCCGAAAGTTCGGCTTGAATTTTGGTATTTTTCCCGTCCAGAAAATCCACCGCTTCCCGCACCAGTTTATGGTAATCTTCCTTGGATATCCGTCCCACGCACGGTGCGGAACACCGTTTAATCTGATACATCAGGCAGGGGCGCTCGCGGTTTTTAAACACGTTGTCGCGGCAGGAACGCAGCAAAAAAGCCTTCTGCACCGTGTCTAACACGTTATTGACCGCCAGCACGCTGGCAAAAGGACCGAAATATTTGCTCTTGTCATTGCGCTTGCCGCGATATTTGCGCAGAGACGGAAATTCGGATTCGACGTCTATCACCAAATGCGGAAACGTCTTGTCGTCTTTCAGCAGGATATTATAACGAGGTTCCAGCCGTTTAATCAGCTCATTTTCCATCAACAGGGCCTTGGCCTCGTTTTCAACGATAATAAACTCCATCCGCCTGATTTCCGAAACCATCCTCTGCAAACGATAGGGCAGTTTGTCAATATGCGAATAGGCAACGATTCTTTTCTTGATGTTTTTCGCTTTGCCGACATACAGCACTTTTTCGTCGGCACCGATCATCCGGTACACACCGGGCTTTTCCGGCGCTACCTTAATGTGTTTCTTTAAGATTTCCAGTCCTTGTCTGATATCGGTAATCACGTTTCATCCTCTTTTGCTTTATTTGCATTATATAGCAATTTTTTTAATGAACCGTTAGTGATTCTGTGCTATAATAAACAAATGTAAAGGATGAAATCCTGATTAAGGAGAAAAAACATGGCAGAATTAGGCGCCCTCAGTCAATATGCACTCTCCGTGCAGCAAATGCAGATGTCCGTCATCAAAACTCAGATGGAAATGCAGCAGCAGATTGTCGAGCTTCTGATGGAAAGCAGTGAGCGCATGGTCTCTCTTTCCGCCACCCACGGCCATAACGTTGACGTTTCAATTTAACGCCTCTGACATTTTCCGCAAAAAACGAACAAAACACAAGGACTCCCAAACGGGAGCCCTGACTGATTAAATCCATAAATAAATACAAATATTAAGAAAATAAAAAATAACAAAATAAATTCCTCTCAACCACCATCGACTGCACCGTATCTTAACCGGCAAACAAGCAAATAACAGATACGAGATAATGTATAAATGCAGTAATGTTGAAAAGAAATAGCGTTCAATATCTGCCAGCATTTGTTCAATATCTTGTTGAGAAATAGATCTCAGCACATCACCCCACGAACTTGAGGTCAACCCCAATGCCAAAAGGTGCACCAAAACAATCCCACAAAAGAATAAAAATATCTGAACAAAACGATGAATAACTGCTTTGTTTAATTTTATCATTTCATTTCCCCAATACCTGATAAAACAAAAGCTGCAAAATATGCAGCTCTGAAGATACACTTATAGCTAAGTGGCTTTTTCAATATAACACCCCCAAAGTAAAGTAAAGCATAAAAGACATAAAATAAACAAACAAAAATCACTGTTTCAGCTGAGCTTCAAAATTATCAATCGAATGATAATCTTCACCGTCATCGCCGCCGAAACTGATTAAACTGATAAAAGACATCACCAGCAACGAACTGATAACCACTTTCAGAAAAGAGAAAACGGAATTAACCGACGTCGCCTGATAATCAATCGAAACGCCGCCTCGCAGATAAGCCGGTCGCCAGACAAAGTTATACAACACACTGACAACCGCCGCCAGACCGTAAAAGCGATAATCAAAATAAATTGCGGTAATCTGTTCGCTGTTCAGACCGAAATAGAAAGCGCTTCCGGTCACAATTCCCAACAGAACCATCGGATCCAGCAACAGGCCGGACGCCAGAAGAGCTTGCAGGCCTTTCAGCATTCAGGCTTCCTTTCCCCAAACCCGACGGCTCAGAATATTGGAATCATTTTTATAAGGATTAGGCCAAATACAACGGGCACGCGCTGTCTGCACCAACTCACCGTTACGAAATTGAGAAGTTGCCAGCAAAGCCAGGTTTCCTTTGCGGACATGCGAAGAACCGAAAGAATTGACGGCTTTGTTTTTATACCAGTCCAAATTTTCCTGAGCACTTTTTTGCATAGCAGCCTCCCGTTTTGAATACATCAATTGTTTCTACCTTATCCCAATAAAGTAAACAAAAGTTTAAAATGCTGATTATCCCTCTGTTATACCAGCTTTTTCGTTTCAAATCCGGCCGCTTTTTCCAACACGGACGAAACTTCGTCATTCACCTTTTCAGCCAGATTGCGGTCATCGCTCCAAACCCAGACCTGAATTTTCGGCTCGGTTCCCGATTTGCGTACCAAAACCTTGCCTTTACCGGCAACCGTCTGCTCCGCCTGGTGAATGGCCGCCTGAAATTCCGGCAGCTCAAATGCTGCCAGCATCGCCTCTTTCGTTGCAAATTTGCTGTCGGCACGAAGACGCAGCATCGGTTCAAACAGAGGAAACAGTTCGCTCATTTTTTTGCCGCTCTTGAGCAGCCCCTGCGCCAAAACCAGTGCCGCCGTCATGGCGTCGCCGGTTTTGCCGTAATCAGACAAAACCATATGTCCGGATTCCTCACCGCCGACATTGGCTCCGTGTTTTTTCATCTCCTCAATAACATAGCGCTCGCCCACAGCCGAACGGACACATTGAATACCGCGGCCGTTCAAAAATCTGTCTAAGGCCGGGTTGGACACAATTGTCGCTACCACGGTATTACCGCGAAGTTTTCCTTCCTCTTTCAAACATTTTCCCAGAAAAGCAATAATCTGGTCACCGTCCAAACGGTTGCCCTGTTCATCACAAACGATAATCCGGTCACCGTCGCCGTCAACCGCTATACCCAGCTGAGCATGTGCATTTTTAACCGTCTCAATCATCTTTTCCGTATGCTGGGAACCACAGTTCAAGTTAATGTTTTTGCCGTTCGGTTCATTGCCGATAACAATAATCCCCGCTCCCAGAGACTTAAACACTTCCGGCAGAATTTTTGAAAAGACGCCGTTGGCACAGTCCAAAACAACCCGCAGCCCTTTAAGCGGCGTTTCGCCGTTTGCGGCCTTCAATGCCTTGTCAACATACCCGGCCGCAGCATCGGGAACCGCCTCTGAAACGCCGATTTCATCAGGATTAAGTTTAAAATCGTCGGCCGCAATCGCCGCTTCAATCCGGGTCGTTTCCGCATCGGAAAACTTATCCCCATCGGCATTAATCAGTTTAATTCCGTTGTCCTGATAAGGGTTATGGGAAGCGGTAATCATCACCGTCATGTCAACACCCAGCGACGGCGTCAGCATGGTCGCCGCCGGCGTCGGAACAACACCGAGTTTCAGTACCGTAACACCGGCGGCATTAAACCCGGCCGTCAATGCGGCCTCAAGCATTTCACCGGAAATCCGCGTATCCCTGGCAACGGCAGCCCGCCGTGTTTTGCGGCAAATCAACTGCCCTGCGGCCATACCGAGTTTCAGCGCAAATTCCGCCGTCATCGGATAAACATTAGCCACACCGCGCACACCATCCGTACCAAATAATTTATTTCCCATGTCAAACTCCTCAACCTGATAAAACATAAAAATCATCATAGTCGCCGAGTCGAAAAGTACAAGCCCTAATCGGCAGATATCAACTTCAACAGATGTGACCGAATGTTACAGATTGCTAATCCGATCTGTTTCTATTACTTTCACGATTAAGAGCTAAAAACTCTCACTCCCAATACATAGCAAAAATACAAAGGGAAAAAAATCACGCCAATCAACAACATTTCTTCTTCAGCCGATACGGCGATTTTTAAGCAACATGTACATATAACTGCTCAAACGCAAAAATCACTGGCACGGCAGGCCTTTGCAAAAAAAGCTCGTCTGGCGTGTGTAAATAGAGTGATTTCCGGGAAGCCAAAAAATTTTAGCGTACATCTGGCTACGTGAATTTTTTGGCTCTCCGTAAAATTGCTCTGGTTACCAGCCAGACGAGCTTTTTAGATTTCGGGAATGGAAGACTGCGTCCTCTTCCCCTCCTCCACCGGACACTCGGCAGACTTGTCAATCTTCTCCCCTGCAATAACCTGCTTTATTTCATCGCCGGTCAGGGTTTCATATTCAATGAGGGCTTCGGCCAGCATGGTCCACTCCTTTTCTTTTTCTTTAAGGAGTTTTCTGGCGCCCTCATAACCTTCGGTAACCAGACGCTTAATCTCCGCATCAACCAGGCGGGCGGTTTCTTCGCTCATATTCTGGTTCTGGGTAACGGATTTGCCTAAAAAGACCTCGCCGGAATTTTCGGCATATAACACCGGACCGAGCGCATCGCTCATCCCCCATTCGGTAACCATTGAACGTGCCAGATTGGTTGCCATCTGAATATCACCGGAAGCTCCGGAAGTAACGGCATCATAACCAAACTTCATTTCTTCGGCCACACGGCCGCCCATCGCCACAATCAGACGAGACATCATCTGCTGGCGGGTAATGGAATAACGGTCTTTCTCCGGCAGCTGCTGAACCATACCCAAAGCCCGGCCGCGCGGAATAATCGTCGCTTTGTGAATAGGGTCGGAACCCTCGGTATATAAACTGCAAATGGCGTGGCCGGCTTCATGGTAAGCGGTATTCATCTTTTCCCGGTCATCCATTGCCATCGACTTGCGCTCAGCACCCATCAAAACTTTGTCTTTTGCTTCGTCAAAATCTTTCAGCGTTACCTTGCGTTTGTTCTTACGGGCAGCCAGCAAAGCGGCTTCGTTAACCAAATTGGCCAAATCAGCCCCCGAGAAACCGGGCGTGCCGCGGGCCACCGTGGTCAGATTAACGTCCTTTGCCAGAGGAACTTTTTTGACGTGAACCTTCAAAATTTCTTCCCGTCCCTTGATATCCGGATTGGAAACCGTCACCTGACGGTCAAAACGCCCCGGACGCAGCAAAGCCGGATCCAAAACATCGGGACGGTTGGTCGCCGCAATCAAAATTACGCTCTGATTATCATCAAAGCCGTCCATCTCCACCAGCAACTGGTTCAGCGTCTGTTCGCGCTCGTCATTGCCGCCGCCCAAACCGGCACCGCGATGGCGGCCGACCGCGTCAATTTCATCGATAAACAGCAGACAGGGCGCATTTTTTTTGGCTTGGGCAAACATATCCCGCACCCGTGAAGCACCGACGCCGACAAACATCTCAACAAAATCAGAACCGGAAATAGAAAAAAACGGAACGTTAGCCTCACCGGCCACCGCTTTGGCCAGCAGGGTTTTACCCGTACCCGGAGGGCCGACCATCAGCACGCCCTTCGGAATACGTCCGCCCAGCCGCTGAAATTTGCTGGGATCTTTTAAAAAGTCGATTATCTCTTCCAGTTCCTGTTTTGATTCGTCACAGCCGGCCACATCGGCAAAAGTCACTTTTTTATTATTTTCAATCAGCCGTGCCCGCGATTTGCCGAAACTCATCGCCTTATTGTTGCCGGAACTGGCCTGCCGCATAAAATAAACCCAGACGCCGATGAGCAAAATCATCGGAAACCAGGAAATCACAATTCCCCAGAAAGTATTGGACGAAGTGTCTTCCGGCTGAGCCTCAACCTTCACGCCGTTTTTGCGCAGCGTTTCCACCATCGTCGGATCATAAGGCGCATAAGTGTAAAAATTCCGTCCGTCCGTCAGCTTGCCTTCAATATTGGCACCGGCAATCGTCACCTCGGAAATACGCTTGTTTTCCGCTTCATTCATAAACTCGGAAAAAGCCAAATCGGCATAATTGGCCTTTTTGGCGGTTTCGCTGAAATGATTCATCAGTGAGGAAAGCAGCAAAATAGCCACCAGCCAGACAATAATATTTCTTCCTGAACTCATTTGTGATTCCTTAAATTAGAAATGTAACTTAATTATATATAGGGTGAAGCAGGCTAAAACTCAATAGGCATTTTGTTTTTCACCAAAGCGACCCGTAGTTTGTAAGGTAATTCCTGCCGGGCATATTCCGGAAACATACGGATAAAGTCGGCCCAGACATTTCGGGGCATCCGTCTTTTCAGTTTCAGCTCCGGAATAATCCAGACTTTGCCTTTAGAAGTAAAAATCTCACAGTTTCCCAACGTTGCTCCGCGAAAAGCCTCTCCAACTGCAGGAGACAAGAGTCGCCTCATCAGGCGCTCCACATCTTCCGCCCGCGGCGTATAAGGTCTCTGCCCGATTTCCTTAATCAGCTGCCGCAGCACCTGATAGACAATTTCCTCGTGTTCCTCCCGCAGCCCGCACAATCCCAGACTGACACCGGCGCCTTCCCAATAAAGAACATTATTCTGAATGAATATTTCCGTCTGCCGGCAGATATAATCCCGGCTGCGCGACAACACCCGCAATCCGCCCGGTCGTAATTCCGGCCATTTCTTCCATCAACGGCAAAAGTTTGCGTACCCGACAGCGCAGAAAATCATCGCTCTGATTGCTGGGGTCATCCACCCATTGAACTTTCTGCATGTGAAGATATTGCTTTAATCTCTCAGCCGGAACCTCCAACAAAGGGCGAACAATCTTCAGCCCGTTCAATCTGCTCACCGCAGCCATGCCGCACAAACCGGTCAGGCCGCTGCCGCGCTGCAAACGAATAAGAAAAGTCTCGGCCTGGTCCTGCTGATGATGCGCCATACACAAAGTCTCCACTCCGTGCTCATGACACCAAGAGCATAAAAGCGCATACCTGGCGGTTCGCGCCGCTTCTTCCACCCCCGAACGGGGCTTGTCGCCTTGCCAGGTCAAAATATGATGTTCTATTCCCCGCGCAGCGGCCACCCCGGCAACATATTCCGCTTCCGCCCGGGATTCCTTCCGCAGACCGTGATCCACCGTTAAAGCCGCAACTCGGCGTCCCAAAGGCCGCAACAGCTCATCCATCAACAACAGTAAAGCCAGAGAATCAGCTCCGCCGGATACTCCGACCGCAACTACATCTCCGGTTATTTCTGATAAATTGATAATATCTTTTAAATTTGTCATTATAATTAAAACTAAAAAAGTTTGGATAGCGTGTACAACCAGAGTAATTTCTAACGGTAAAAAAAATTTTAGTGTACACAGAAGTACATGAGCATTTTCCCGACCCGCAAAATCTGTACTAGCCGGCCATAGAACGCGTTTTATTCAAACCAGTGGGCGCGAGCCGCCATAATAATCCGATTAGCTTCTACTTCGGAAAGAACATTCTCCCCGAGCATTTCCATCAGTTCGTCTGCGGCTAAATCGCCCAAGTCGTCAATGGTTTTAACACCTTTATCGGCCAGTGTCAAAATCATATCCTGATCCAGCCCTTCAATGCCTTTGAGTTTCTCGTCAATACCGAGAGTTTCACTCTTCTTGGCAAATTCGGCATTGCGTTTTTCGATAAAGGCCTTGGCTCTGGACTGCAATTCGGAAGCAACGTCTTCATCAAAACCTTCAATTTCGGACAGTTCGCTCAGCGGAACCAATGCAACTTCGTCCACGGTAGAGAAACCTTCGGCAATCAACAGATGCGCAATCATCTCGTCAACGTCCAAGGCTTCCATAAAGCGTTGTGAACGAACTTTATTTTCATTTGAGCGGCGTTCCTGTTCCTGTTCTTCGGTCAAAACGTCAATATCGCAGCCCAGCAGCTGGGAAGCCAGTTTAACATTTTGTCCGCGGCGGCCGATGGCAATGGAGAACTGCTCCTGCGGAACAACCGCTTCAATACGGTTGTTTTCTTCATCCAAAACGACTTTGGTCACTTCGGCCGGAGCCAAAGCGCTGACAATGTACTGAGCCTTGTCTTCGGAATAAGGAACAATATCGATTTTTTCGCCCTGCAGTTCGGTAACCACCGCCTGAACGCGACTGAAACGCAGGGAATCGGCACCGTACTAGTCAACCGTCATATCATCGGCTTTAACGGCAATTTTCGCTTTTGAACCCGGATCACGGGCAACGCCCATAATTTTAACCACGCCGTCATAAATTTCCGGAACCTCCTGCGTAAACAGCTTGGCCAAGAATTCCGGACAAGTACGGGAAAGGAAAATCTGCGGCCCTTTATTCTCGCGGCGAACATCAAGGACATAAGCGCGAACCCGGTCGCCGTTTTTGAATTTTTCCCGCGGAATAATTTCATCGCGGCGCAGAATGGCTTCCGCTTTGCCGATATCGAGAATAACATTGCCGAACTCGATTCGTTTGATGGTTCCGTTAATAATCGTACCGACTTTTTCTTTGTATTCTTCAAATTGTTTGTTACGTTCGGCATCGCGAACTTTCTGAACAATAACCTGCTTTGCGGTCTGGGCGGCAATGCGGCCGAAATCGATCGGCGGCAGCTCATCAATGATAAAATCGCCGACTTTGGCATTTTCATCATAAGCCAAAGCATCCTCCAGCAAAATTTTGGTTGCATTCTGACTGTCGTCTTCTTCGCCTTCCGCCGGAACAATCTCATCAACCACTTCACGGTAACGGGCCAGACTGATGGCGCCGGTTTTGCGGTCAATCGTCGCACGAATGTCGTGTTCGAAACCGTATTTGGAACGGGCAGCCTTCTGAATGGCAATTTCCATTGCTTCAAAAACATCTTCTTTATCAATGTTTTTCTCACGGGCTACCGTATCGGCAACCAAAATAATTTCAGGTCTGGGCATATTTTCGATTCTTTGCATTTTATCCTCGTTAGTCCTAATTATTACAAAACGTTGTTGGTTATTCTTCAATCACATGTTCGCCGCACTCGGGATGCTCATCGACATACTTCTGCAGCAACTCGTCGGTAATCACGATTTTGGCTTTGCTGACCGCATCAAAGGGAATAACATATTCCCGGCCGTCCATTTCCAGATGAACTTTGTTTTCCTCGTCCAAACCGGTAATTTTGCCTTTAAACCTCTTGCGGTTTTCAATGGCTTCATCCGTCTCAACCTTGGCTTCATAACCGGCAAAACGGACAAAATGCGCCGGCTTGGTCAA
>ENA-ORTG01003874-ORTG01003874.1-human-gut-metagenome-genome-assembly--contig:-NODE-3874-length-10135-cov-2.734921_pt1 | contig 10135 bp, 8 predicted proteins | sample MGYA00241906_ERZ509176 | MGnify/ENA primary metagenome ERZ509176 (study PRJEB26280, sample SAMEA2338811) | human gut metagenome | biome: human gut; feature: human-associated habitat; material: faeces... | reverse complement strand
CAATAATACTGTCCAACGCCTGATAGGCATTATAGTAATTGACATAAGTCGCATTTAAGCTGTCCGGCGTTTCTCCGCCGTCTTCACCGGAAACAACCAGAGTATCCGGAAGTTTGTCAACCAGCGGCTTGATCTCTTCTTCCAGCCTTTTATCCAGCTGGCGGGACGCGGCATAGGCCTCAAGAACCGTATCGTCATAAAAAGCTACGGCTTTTTTGCGGTAAGCGTTGCGGGCATTATTGTCATCGGTGGGGTATCTGAAAAACAGAACCGTCAGCGCATCTTCTATCGAAGCAGGATCCTCAATATCGGCAATTTTACTTTTGGCCAGAGTTTTGGAACCTTTAATCGGCTTTTTATTAATGCGGCCGGAAAATTCTCCGGAATAGCTGTCTTTCTTGGACTTGACATTATTGACATATTCGTCGGTAACCTGGTTTTTCAGCGCCGTAGCCTGCGAAACGTATCCCTGAACCAGACGAATCGTTTCGGTCGGAATTTCAATGGCGCCGACAACGGGAATTGTCCCCCCGAATTTGAAAATATTAAACAAGGCATGGGCTTTGGCGCTGCATAATACCAACAGAACCACAATCGGCAGAAAGACGTAATAAGTCAGCTTATTTTTTAACATCGGCGCATCCTTCCACCCCTTTAGGGAGTTTATACTTATAATCATCAAGATTAAAGGTTACGATATCGCGCTCGGGATCGCCGCGCTTAAATTCGGCGCTGGCGGCATATTCCTTGGCGGTTTCCTTTTTCAGCGTGGTAACCTGCTGTTTGGCATAGTTGTAAAAGAATTTGACAACCGCGGTTTTGACAGCGGTATTCAACCCGATATTGCCGGCCGCGGAATCGGCTACATCCCCGCTTAACTTGGTTTCCTGAGTTTCTTCGGCCAAAGGTTCAAACTCCTGTCTAAGCGCGGCGATGGTTTCCAAATTATTAATCAGCTGATTGCGGCGCTCAAGCTGGCGGGCGCGGCGGATACGGTCGATTGCCTCAACATCTTCAGGATCGCCCGGGGCAATAAATACCGCATCGGCGGCGGCATTCAGGACTTCTCCCGAATCGGCCGATTCCGGCAAAGAATCCTGCACATACTGCGATAATTCGTTGGCCAATTCGCGCTGCTGTTGTTTTAACGCGCGCAATTTTTCGTTTAACGGGGCAATTGCCTGAGAAATTTCATTATTTCCCTGCTCGCGGGTCTGATTCAGCAACTGCTGCAAAGCGGAAATCTGGGCATTGTTTCCGGCAATATAATTCTCCAGTTCTTCGGCCTGAACCGGATTTTCGGCGATCATGCCGCGCAGCGTGACATTATTGTCTTCATAAACTTTAATCTGGCCGTTAATATTGCTTTCCACCGCGGCAAAATCTTCGTCATTGGCAGTGTTGATATCCTTAATCATATTTTCGGTTTCTTTAATTTGTTTTTGTACGGCCGCCAACTGAGCGCTGGCCTGAGCGGCCTTAACGCGCGGATTGTCCTTGGCGTCTTTGAGCGCCTTTTTGGCTTCTTTATATTGTTTGCGTTTTTCTTTTATTTTAGATAAGGCTTTACCGCCCTCGGTTCCGTCGCCCATCGTATCGCCGAGATATTTCTTTTTGACCTCTTTCAGCTTTTCGCCGCCTTCCTTGACGATGTCGCTGATAGAGGTCACAACATTACCGGCTCCCTGCGCAACGTCAAAGGTAATAACGGCCTGCGCATGTCCGGAAAAAAGCAGCGCGGCGGCAAATAAAACTATCGAAAAAAGCCTTATCATATTTCGTCTCCCGAGGTGTCAACGCCGCCTTCTTTGGCTTTGGCCAGCATATTATAGTAGCTCTGCGACATCAGATTGCGGCTGTTATCCAAATCAGAGGTTGCGGCGTCAAGATTGGCAATGTCGACGATCCGCAGGTTTATCTGCTCGGAATAGGCCTTGGCAGCCTGTAAAACCGCCATACCGTCTTTGAGATTTATTTTTTTGGGTTTCTTTTTATATTCTTCGGCCAAGGCAACCCGCATTGCCAAAGCCCGGGAATAGAGGACTGCGGCATTATTATGCTGAACCAGCAGATTATTAAGATTTTGCTGCTGCGAAGCTTTGGTATCGCCGCCCTGCCCATAAACCGGCAGCAAAGCATCCCCGATCGCTTCGGCCATGGCATCGTCATTTTGCGCGTAAGACGGGGTCTTGAAGGGATCAAGTTTTTTCTTTTTGATAAAATTTTCTTTCAAATCGACAAAAGGGCCAAGATTAATGCCGAAATCTCCGGTTTTTACCTTGTTGATTTCGTCCTGAACGGCGCCTACCTGTTTAAAGGCCTCAGAGGCTTTTGCCGCAGCGTCTTCCAAAGTTTTTAAAACCTTGTCGGCGGCATCTTTGATTTGGGCGGATGCCGGCAGCGGCCGGAAAGCGGCCAATGCCAGAAAAAGATATATCCAAAATTTGCTTTTCATGCCGCATTCCCCCGCTAATTATCTATGTCTGTTTCCTGCTGAACTTCCAGATCGCAGAAATCCTTAAAAGCCGACAGCATTGACTGCGTGGCATAATTCATTGCCATACTGTTGAGCAGGTTGACGTTTTCGGTATCTATGGCGCTCAACGAACCAAAAAGCAGCCGTTCATCATTAGCGGATTTGCTTTTTTCCATCAGCGAGGGCAGCGTGTCTTTTTCAAAGTTATAAAGGTTCTTTTTCGCCAGAATCGCCTCTTCAATACCGGCAACAACAAACTGCTGGTGAGCCAGACGGCAGATATCGACGGCCTTCTGTTTTAAGGCCATATCCTCGCTGTTTTTCAGTTCAAGAAGCTTATAAAGACATTTGCTCATAACCCCTTCTTCTTTGACATCTTCGGCATTGATTTCGCAAAACTCGGCCAAAGCATCGGGAAAGATAAAGACATTCGTTTCGGTGGTGCCGGTATAGACCCCGGCCTGTCCGAACATCAGCACTTCGCTTGAAGCATAAACAGCCCGGCCGGAAAGATTGTCGAGCGGCGCAAGACTGAGGTTCGGGCGCTTGCGGAAACCTTCGTTTTCTTTTTTAATTTCTTTATATTCGCTTTTTTCCTGCTGATATTTTTGATCGGCGGCTTCAATTTTCTTGTTTTGCTCTTCGGAAACATTTTTCATTTCCTGACCGAAATCCTGCGTCGTCGACTTCAAGTCCGATTTCAGGTTCCCGGCAGTATCACCAAGAGTTTTAGACTGATTTTTGATATCTTTTGCGGAATTTTGCGCGTCTTTGGCGGTCTGCTCGGCCAGTTTGGCAGCGCCTTCAAAATCTCCGGATTTGGCTGCATCAATGACCGCGCCGGCATTCTTGGCCGTATTGACGGCGGTGTCGACAGTGTTTTTATAAGAATCAAACTGCTCTTTATAGCCTTCGGCCTTTTTCTTGGCATCTTCAACTTGCTTCTTGGCGGCCTCAAGCTGGGCTTTACGTTTTTCGAGTTGAGCCTTGCGCTTTTCATATTTGGCTTTTTTAGCTTCAAGCTTGGCATTCTGTTCTTCCAACTGTCCGGTATATTCGCTGAATGAGCTGCTTGCCTTACCGATGGCGGCGCCGATCCCCTCGGAACTTCCGGCCGCGGCCTGAACCTGTTTGAGCTGCTGCAAATAGTTGGCATTGGCTTTAACAGCCTGGGCAATAGAACTCGGGTCGGTTACCGGAAACTGCGCATGCGCCAAACCGGCCCATGAAATGAGAAGGGCGGAAATACCGAGCGTTATAAGCATGGACTTTGATATTCTCATTTCACACCTCCGGATAAATGTGTCATTATCTTTAATAATAGCATAGAAAAGCCTCGGTTTTTATGAACTTTTTATTAATTTAAGCAATGTTCAGATACTGCGGAACAAAGTTTTCTTCTCCGTATTCTTTAATCAATTCTTCAACCAGCAGCACGTTCTTACGACCGGAGTTATACAGCTTCAGGTAGGGACCTAAGCCGCTTAAATCGACATCAAGAATAACCGATTCACCGGTAGCCGGACGCGACAGCAGAATAGCATAGGGAAAATCGCGGTAGGACTTACCGAAAATAAAGTCGGTTTCGCTTTTGGTTAAGTTCCAGTTTACATAGTCTTCAGGCATGGCCTGCGGGTTGCGGAAGAAGATAACCGTCTGACACTGACCGCGAATAACCTCGCCGACCCCGAGTTTATCAATAATATTCGGCTGTTGGAAGGCGCAGAGATAGGCCTGGCGTTTTTTACGACCTTCCTGCAAACCGATAACAAAATAGTCGCGGAACATCGGGTGCTTTAACATCGGCGCCGTTTCATCAATCATAATCAGCGACGGCGCGCCGGTTTCGCCGGTTTCGGACTGAATTCGGTGCATGATGTAACTGATGACCGCCGGAGCCAGAGTTTCATCTTCGAAAATATGGGTAAAGTCAAAAGCCATAAATCGTTTGCTTTTCAAATCAAGGCTATCGTTCTGGGCGTTAAAAATATTACCGTACTGATCGGGGTTAACCCATTTAAATAACTCGCGGCGCATATTCCCGGTCGGCGAAAAACAACTTTTGTAGAGGTTGGTCATAATCCGTTCTTCGGGGCGCAGATAATCGAAAGCAGTGGTAACGGCGCGGGCGATTTCCTTCTCGGAAAGGGCGTCATCAACCAGCGTAATCGCTTTCATCCAGCGGCGCAGGAAGGCGCGGTTAGTCGCGTTATTGGCACAGTCAAAGGGGTTAATCGAAACGTTTTTCTCATCGCCGTCAAAACCGATATAGGCGCCGCCGATAGAACGGGTAAAAATTTCGGCACCGCGGTGACGGTCAAAGAAGAATACCTTTAAATCGCGATGGCGCATTGCCTGCCCGGCCAAAAAGGTCAACAGGGTTGTTTTACCTTGTCCGGTCGGACCGATAATACAGCAGTGAGCCACGGCCGCATCTTCAGACGAAACGTGGAACTGAAATTTGTAAGCCGAACCGGCAGTGGTGCGGAAAACCGAAATGGCCCCTTTACCCCAGTCACTTTTAGAGAAGCCTTCCGACGGCTTTTCAAAGGAAAGCGCGGTTGCAACCACACGGGACAAATACAGATAGGTCCGCGGAAAAGTTTCATAAGTCGGAAACTGATTGAAGAAAGTCGCCTGAGCAACCCAGCCCTCCCGAACCGGCGTAACACCGAACAAACGGCAGATACGCTGAACTTCGCTTTCGGCAAAATCAATTTCTTCTTTGCTGTCGCCGCGGATAATCATCGACATCGCATACTGGGTCAGCGCCTGATAATCGGCATCGCTGTCTTCAATTGAGGACAAGGCTTCGCTGTATTGGTTGATAACATCGGGCGAAAAGCTGGTAATGGCAGCCATGCGCTGCTGCTGCATCAACAAGGCGCGAGCGTGCGGCTTAAACAGCGGCTTGATGTTGTGCAGCAGGGTCAGTTCGCAGTCAATGGCCAGCAGCGAAGCAACCATCGATTCATCCATGTAATCGCCGGAATTGCGAATTCCCATAACAATTTCAAATTTTTCCTTATCGCCGGAAAAGAAACGAATCAGTCCTTCTTCGCCGGTAAAATGGATATGTTCGGCGGTCAGGAGCTCATTCATCTGCGAACCTTCGGCGCCGCGGACTTTGGGCAAAGGTTTGGTTATCGGGCTGCAGATTTTGGAAAATACGCTGAGCGGGCTGTCTTCGGCAGGACTATCCTCGGTTTCATAAAGCGTTTTGACGCCGTAATCATTCAATGTTGCCAACAATGCCTGGGAAGCATAGTTCAAATCTTTGAGGTTGTCCTGACGATCGGGCACCGAGAGAACGATGTAATGGGTGTTGCTGTAAACACGGTCAAGATTCCCTTCCCAAACATTGGAAATTGTTTCCAACAGCGGGTTTCCGAAATCGCTTTCGTTTTCGTCGAGGGGAATTTTTTCACGCAGGGTAATAATGCGGCAGTCAATCTGCAAATCGGACATACCGTCTATCCAGGCCTTGCGCGCCTCATGCATTGACAGAACTTTCTCTTCGTTAACAAAGGAAAGGTCTATTCCGGTGACTTTGAAAACACGAGCCAGAGAACCGTTATAACATTTAATCGTTATGCCGTCGGAAAGGAGCTTATTAAAAGGCAGAAAGTCTGACACCCGGGATTCACGCGGCTGGGGCAAGACCAAATGACCGAACTTGGTTGCCCAGAATCCGGCAAAGGCTGCGGCGGAAACAAAGCCGATCGCCGCCACGATAACCTCAATGTTGCTCAAACCTTGAACAAAAATTTTGAAAAAGTCAAAATCAGGGTGCAAATTTTTTCCCCTTTCCTTTATATAAATTAACCGTGGTACGGTTGGTCTGACCGAAAGCCTGAATCATGGCCGAGATATGCGGTTCTTTGACACCGAGGCCGATACAGAAGATATGGCCGAGGGCGATCGAAATCATTGACATCAATGGGTTAATACCGTAAATCCCGATTAAAATAAACATAAACGGAAACTGAATCCCCAGATTTAACAGGGTCGGCAGAAACGGCCCCCACAAGATTTTGGGAGGGTTAGCCACTGCTTTTAAAATCATTTCTCTCATTGCCAACCTACCTTTTAGTGAGATCCTGAAACGAGTTCAGGATGACTCTTTATTTTTTTACGTTCCGCCACCGAGATCCTGAAATGAGTCGGATACTCCCGCAAGCGGGCCCTCCTCGGATCAAAAGCCTCGCGCGACACTGCATTTGCGCTTGGCAACTATCGTCTCCAGAATGACACCTTTCTTTTTTGCCCTCTTTTATTGTCATTCCAGCGAAAGCTGGAATCCAGGCCTACTATTCGGCCTTATTGTTGACCTGGACCCTCGGATCAAGTCCGAGGGTGACAGTGGTATTTTTTATGATATACCGTCATTTTTTTTATGCAACAGAATCTGCTTGCTTTATAACAAGCGCATAAACCATAAAAAAAGAGTATACCTTATAATAAAGTATACTCTTTTTTGGTAAATAATGGGTTAATTTTTTTATTTACTTTATCTCCCATTAGAATATGCGTTGCGGCGCTGCTCAGCCTCAATTTTAAACTGCCGATCCTGTTCTTCGCTGCGTTTTTTTAATTCGTCGGCCAGCTGGTCGTTTTTATTTTCACTGATTTTTTTATAATCGTTATAAGCCGCGTCTTCCGCTTCATCTCTGCGTTTTTCGGCTTCTTTAAGCTTATCATTTACAGCATTAATTTCCTCAACACTCGCCCCGGCGTTTTGCAGGCGGCGCTTTTCTTGTTCCAACGCATCAACTTCCTGGATTGCCGAAGCATGTTCCCGCAGAGCCGGCGTAGACAACAATTCATCGCCCTGCATAAACCGGTCAAGGGTCGGGGTCGTGCTTTGTTCCTGCGTTTGAACAGTCGGCTGCTCATTACCTCCTCCGGTATTTCCGTTATCCGAGCGGCTGCCGCCGACAGCTCCGGTCGCATTCAAAATCGCCCCAACGCCTGCAGCAGCACCGGCCGCAGCACCGACCATTCCGCTGACATCCCCAGAACCGGCCATCGTAACAACGCCTTTGGCGTCATATGCCGCTTCGCCGACATTATCCAAAACCGGATTTGCCGTTTTATCAACACGGTCTTTAATTTCATTAGCCGTCGAGCCGCCTTTGCCTTCGCGATTTAACCATTCCGAAATCTTATTGGTGGAACCGCCGTCGTTACGCACCTGGCGGTTCTCCGCCAACTGCTGCTCGGTTTTGCCGACATCCTGAATGGAGTTAGCCACGCCGCTGGTTTTGGCACCGATAGTGCTGACCGTCGATTCAGCCCCCTGTTTCAAATCTTTAACACCGCCGGCAATATCAGAGGCGGAATTTAACAAACCTTTAATTCCGGTTCCGTTATTTTCGACCGAGTTTTTAACATTTTCATAAGTAGCCGCGGCATTTTTGGCAAAATTGATGCCGGCATCAACCGCGCTTTTGGCCTGCTGGGCAGCATTGGCAATATTTTTAACATCGCTGATAAAGCCCTTAAAGCCGCGTTTTTCATCTTTGTTTTTGCCGCTTTCCGCATTTCCGGCATCAGTAATATCAAGGTTTTCATCTATTCCGCCGCCGGAAAGCCCTTCTCCGCCGACAAGCGGAAGCCCCGTAACCGGATCAAAACCAAGCTGACCGCCGGAAGTTTCTGTTCCGGCGCCTCCTCCTGCGCCACCGCCGCCGAAAGAACCGTCAGGATTAAGGCTTCCGTCGGCGCCGCCGAAAGAATCACCGGCAGTACCGGCCGTATCGCCGAAAGCGCTGCCCAGATAGTTTCCGTAAGAGAGTTTATAGCTGGTTCCGTCTTTGGTTACAAAATATTGAATAAACAGCCCCATACTCGCAACCAGAAACAAACCGATGGCGATGTTGGCAAAGTGTTTCCAACTGAGTTTTCCGAAAATAGCCATAAAGGCAAAGGCAATAATACCAAAACCGGCCAAAACAAACACCAGCTGTTTGACGCCGGTCAAAACACCGACTGCGCGGCCGGTTATGGTTTCAAAAACATTAGCGGCATAAGCCGGCGAAGCCGCCAGCAGCAGGAAGGCTGTCAAACTCATCAGAAATGATAATTTGAACAATTTTGAAAAATGTTTCATGGCACCCTCCTTATTTTAATGAGTCGGTAATGCCGGCAATCTGACTCCCCGACTTGCCGTAGGCCACATAATTGATAAAGGCCGCCGTCGTCGCGATCACAAACAGGCCGATAATAATCGCGCCCAGCCACTTCCAGTTAATATTTCCGAAGAAGCCGCCGACAGCAACCCCGATAATACCGAAACCGGCAACAACGTAAATAATATCGCGCATCCCCATAAAGATTTCAGAACCTTTTTGGGTAAGCTCCTCAAACAACGCATAAGAATTGCTTGCAAATAAAACTGAAGAAAGGCCAAACATCAACGCGCTCAAGATCAAAACTTTCTTTACTTTTACAGGCAAGCCAAGCATTTTGCATCTCCCTTCACGGAGAAAACGGAAAAGAAAAACGAAAAGGAGGATCCCGGCAGTATTTGCGAACAAACTTTCCATGATATCCTCCTTTCGTTTATTATTATTCAGGCGACTATACGTTACCGAAAGTATCACCTAAGGTGCTGCTCTGGATTTTCGAGTCACCGGTCGCATAGTTAACGATCGACGCTGCAGCGGCCAGAATAGCCAGACCGACGGCCAGAGAAGCAAACCACTTCCAGTTAATTTTACCAAAGATCGCGGCAAAAGCCAAACCGACCAAACCGAAACCACCGACAACAAAGATGATGGTTTTAACCGATTTGAACACATTGGTTGCTTTATCCGTCGCTTTGCCCATCAAGTCATCGGCGGCAGCGAAGGAGTCACCTGCCGTGGCCATGACCAGGACTAATGCCAGACAGCAAATTGTCCAAATGTTTCTTTTCAAAAATTGCATAATCGTTCTCCTATAAATAATTGTGCAAATTAACTCCATATACTTTTATAGAATATCAAACTTTTGATTTGATTTCCAGCATAAAACCTTATAAAGCAAAAACGTTAAGATATTGTTTATAATAAATAAATTTTGCTGTAACAAAAAATTCACACTGCTTAACAAAGGGTAAACGGAAAAATTATGCCGTTTTTTCAGAACACTAATATTTGATAAAAGATAAAAGCCCGGGCAAAGAATCCACAAATACGGTGGATATTTTTATATGCGTGTTGCCAAGAGTCGCATTTTGATTTATCAAGGTTTGTGAGGGGTTTAATTTATGAAAAAAGCAGGTCTGAAAACTTTTATCTGCAGCTTTGTTTTTTCACTGTTTATGATTTTGGTTGTAAACAGCATGTTTATGCGCCCCCGTCCCCTCAGCAGCGATTTGAAAATCCCTCAGAAAAACATCACGCTGTTTCTCAAGCAGGAGGCCGAATTCGCCGGAAAAGCAGAGATTATTCCGATTAAAAAAATTGCGTTAAGACTGCCGGAAAAACCGCAAAAGCCCGCTTTTGAGAATATCGAAAGCGAAATTCCCCTCGATTTCGGAACAGCAGAAGAACCGGCAGACCGTCCGCAGCAGCTTCTGGCCGATGCCGGCAGCGACATTCCGCTGGAATTTATTGACGGAGCCGCTCCCGCACCGAAAGCCAGACCGATTTACAACGGCGAAGAAGGCCTAGA
>ENA-ORTG01003873-ORTG01003873.1-human-gut-metagenome-genome-assembly--contig:-NODE-3873-length-10137-cov-2.403789_pt1 | contig 10137 bp, 9 predicted proteins | sample MGYA00241906_ERZ509176 | MGnify/ENA primary metagenome ERZ509176 (study PRJEB26280, sample SAMEA2338811) | human gut metagenome | biome: human gut; feature: human-associated habitat; material: faeces... | reverse complement strand
CACAAACTTTATATTCGGATAAAGTTTGTCCAGTTTTTCGACAAAGGCTTCGATATTCTTCTCCTCAAAATATAGCTCACAGGAATTGCTCTCTGAAATAATATCTCTTTCCAGAAAGTTCTTCCAAATTGTTTTCTCCTGAAGAACAAGTCCCTCTGTCAGAATGCACTCCGGCGGAACCTTGTCAGAGATGATGCATGGCAACCCCGAAGCCTGCGCTTCCACCATGGTAACGGGAAGCCCCTCATACAAAGACGGAAACGCAAATACATCCATGGCCTGCATCAGATCGGCAACGTCACTTCGGACCCCCAAAAAGCGGACGTGATCCGCAATGCCAAGCTCCCGCGCCTTTGCCTGCATCTTCGGCATATCCTCGCCGCCGCCCACCAGCAGGAGCGTGGCGTTCGGCTCTTTTTTCAGCAGCGCAGCAAAAATGGCAAGTAAGAATGGGTGGTTTTTCGGCTGATTGAACCGGCCAACGTGGCCGATTACCAACTCATCTGCAAGTCCCATTTCCCGCCGCATTTCTAAGCGCTTTATCGGGCTGTAGGTATAGGCCGAAACGTCAATCGCATTGTTGACGATTTGATATGGTGCGCCGCCGAACATCCAATCGCCCGCATCTCTGCCGCAAGCCAAAAGATTGGTCGTATACTTGGGAATATCCCGCTTATACCAAAGCTTGAGCGGGTATTTCAGATTCTTATCCTGATTGGCGCTATGGCTGTGGGCAATACGCACTGGCACACCATGTTTTTTTGCTGCTTTCAGGATAACCGAACTGAGGCAATCCTGATGAACGTGAACAATTTTATATTCCGGGTGATCGGCAAAGAACTGATTCAGCGCAGCAAGATATGACTTGCTCCACGGCACAAGACGGGGTAAGCGATAGATTTTTCCGCCCAATGCTTCGATCTCGTTATCATAGGCGGCTCGTTCCTGCCGGTGCGCAAGGAAATCAAACTGCACCTTCTCGCGATCCATATGCCGATAGTAATTCATCAGCATAGTTTCCAATCCACCACGTCCCATATATGTCACTATATGTAAAACTCTTATATCCATGTGGGTAACAACTTTCAAAACACGAATAGATGCCACGATTTATCCTCCCAGCTGCGCAAGGTACTCCGACAAACTCAGCCGCGCAAAGTCCTGATCAAACGGCTGGTTGATTGCATTCGCGTAATAGAAGTACGCAAGGAATCCCAACACCATCAGTGCAGTCAGCATTTTCCTATCCCTGCCGCCGATTTTCTTCAACATCCAAGGGAGCGACAGCGACTGGGAAATCAAAAAATAGTTGGCCAGCCGTGCAAAATAGTTTGCCGTTCCATCTGCGAATTGATTTTTCAGCACGCTCGCGTCTTATGGTGTATTTTTCCTTTGGCGCCCTGAGTAAGATATTTTCGACTTTTCCAATCAATCCGCCGGAACCACTTGTATGCCCTCGACTGTACAGCAGGTTGATCGCACAGGCTATGTACTGAATGTTTTTTCCCAACTTGCTGGGGGCGACCCGATCGCCGGGAAAAATATCAACGAATATCCCCTTGTGATAGTGCTTTTCCCGCTCAGATTCGCCCTGCAAAAACGTCGTGTGGTCTTTCCTGATTTTGGTAAAATTTTGCGTAAAATCCGGGTCTGTTCGCGTGTTTTGCAGAATATACCCCTTTGGTGCGGCTTCATTCCAGATGGCAAGAAGCTTTTCATAGTCCTCCCGCGGCATCATCAAGTCAATATCATCGTCCCACGGGATAAAGCCCTTATGCCGCACAGCGCCGATCAACGTACCATACGCCAGAGAATACCGCAGCCCATACTCCGTACAGACCTGATGGATCACATCCAATATCTCCTGCTCGGTTGCCCAAATCTGCCGCTGGAGCTGATCTGGTATTTGCTTCATGCCTGTGTGTCCTTTCTCTCCTGTAAGTAGCCGGACGCATCCCTGAAGAAGCTCGCTACGATAATGAGGATGATAATTCCAATGGGAAATGCCGCGATGATTGATACAGATTGCAGACTGTGCATGGAATTCTCAGAGAATATCAACGCTATAGGCAGAAGAATGAATACCACAGCCCAGAAGGTGCGGACTCTTTTATCCGGCTCTTGCTCCGGCTTCAACCTCTTGTACGAATAGCTCGAAACAACCATTGTCAGCGCATCAAACGTGGTGGAATAGAAGGCAATCATTGTAACCGCCAGCAGAATCAGGCCGACCTCCGTTAGCGGAAGCGTATCAAAGATCTTCATAATTGCCTCGGAATAGTCCCCGCCCGCTGCGACAAAGCCCGTAATATCAAGGCCGTGTTTAAGCTGCTGCGCAAGGCCGTAATTTCCAAGGATAATGAACGAGGTAAACGTCCCTGCAAGCCCCCAGCCGTAGCCGCCGAGAATGGTATTGCGGATCGTGCGTCCCTTGCTGATCACGCCAATAAAGAACGGTGTCGCAACGCACCAGACCATCCAATATGCCCAGTAATAGATCGTCCAATTTTGCGGGAAACTCGTTTCCCGCAACGGATCCATCCATGTTGACAGGCCGATAAAATTCTGGACAAGATTGCCTATGGCAGAAAAACCTGTTTCAAGAATATACCGGGTTTCACCGCCGCCAAACAGAACGTATGCAAGCAGTGCAAAGAAGCAATAGCTGCAAATGGCGGCGAGCTTCGCGATTCCTTTCATGCCGAACCAGACCGTAAAGGTGTAGACTGCCGCGATCATCAAAAGGATTGCTATCGTTAACCCGATGCTGTCCTGCAGGCCAAACACACGGCTGATTGCTCTGGAAAGCAGCGGCGTTGCGAGAGAAAACGTCGTCGCTGTGCCCGCAATCAGCGCAAAAATCGCAGTCAGGTCGATCACACGCCCCAAAACTCCATCTACCCGGCTTCCCAGCAGGGGGCGGCAGGCTTCAGAGAATTTCTGCTTATCACGGCCGCGGATATGGATCATAAAGCCGAATGCAACCGCGAGCACGATATAAAAGCCCCACGCGATAGGTCCCCAGTGGAAAAGCGGGTAAGTGGACGCCCATTTCTGCATGCCGCCCATCATTTCCACCTGCGATTCATTGGCATACAGCGCCCACTCGCACAGCGAATAAAACAGAATATCCGCAGCCATGGTGGATGTAAAAATCATAGTGCCCCACTGAAAAGAGCGATATTGCGGCTTCTCACAGTCGCCAAGCTTGATCTTGCCGAATTTGGAAAAGGCTATGTAAAGCGTACAGCCTACGATGCCAACGCCGAGCAGTGCATAGTAGAGGCCAAAGTCATCCCCCAGAAAGCCGCGCACCACGCTAAGGACGAGCTTGGAGCCTTCCGGAAAAATCATAAACAGCGCACATACCGTCAGTACGATTGCCAGCGGCACCAGCATAGATACCCAGTCAAGCTCTTTTTTCAGTGTGTTTTTCTTCATATCTCAATTAACCCTTCCTCTATATGATGAATCCGCCTCGCAAAGCTCTGTGAAGCTGTCAATTTCGCGCAGATCTTCCGCTGAAATGGGGTAAACGCCGAACTGGTACTCATCAGGGTGGCAAAACATTGCAACATCATCCCAGTAAATGCTCCGATTTTCGTTTTGCACAAATTCCAGTTCCAAGTGCTTTCTGAGTCGCTGCCCATCTTCTGCTGTCCAGCGTGACACACTGAAGAGCTGCCAGCCGCCCTTACCGCCGGTCCGGCTACAGGAACACACGATTCCATCCTTCACCTGCATCAGCCATTCATCCGTCTTTTCGTCCGTCCAGACAGCATTGTAGCCAGAATGCGTAAATTCCGGTGCAAGAATTTCTTTTTTGTATATAATCTGATCCCCATCCAGAATCATTGCATTTTCCAACTGTTCCCGCGCCACATAGAGCGATGCAATATTATTGCAGGAATCCCAGTATGGATTTTCGATCAGTGTCACACCTTTATATTCTGCGGTAAGGCACGCAAACTGCTCTTTCCGATATCCCACTACTACATAAATCTCATAAATTCCATTTTCATGCAGCGCCTGAATCACCGTATCAATCATGCGGACACCCTTCACACGGATCAGCGGTTTCGGCGTAGTAAGCGTTACCGGCCGCATCCGCGTTCCCGTTCCCGCCGCCATGATAATTGCACGTTCTACATGATTTTTCTGCTGAATTTCACTTTCCGGTCTCTGCCCCACATCCATCGCTTTCATTCTTCCACCCTCTTATTCTTCCTGACCTTTGCTTTTGGCAAGCTCCTGCTTAACAAGTTTATAGTAATCCTTAGCATATCGGTACTGTTTCAGCGAATACTCGCCAAACTCCACGCCTAACCGGCTCTTGTACTCACACCAGTTGCTCCACAAAAGCCCGCACACCGCAATGTATGCGTAAATCTTCGTGCGCACCTCCTGCGGACAGCCTTCCGTAAAATAGCAGTCGATCAGCGCATCCACCTGCGGACGGTCATACATGGCGTAAATGCAGAACATCGCCAGATCCACATGTGCATCCTGCATGCCCGCATATTCCCAGTCAATCAGACGAATTTCCGTTCCGCCGTTTTTCTCCACAAACAGAAAATTGTCCGGCACCGCATCAATATGCGTCAGCGTCCACACCTTCGGCTGCGCTTCCAGATAAGCCTCAAGTTCCAGCACATGCGCTTTCGTCGTGCTGTAATCCCGATAAACAGACGGTTCTCCCTCCCACAGACTTTCATAGTATGCGATCTGGTCAAACAGCGAAAACGTATGCTCCACGCTCAGATGCTCCTCATGGAAGGAACGGAGCTTTTTCATACAGGCCTGCACATCCTCAGGGTTTTCCGGATCGCAGACACGCGCACCCTCCAGGTATTTCGTAATCTTATAGCCGTTTTCCGGATTGATCGACACGATTTCATCGCAGATGCCCTTTCCGTCCAGTGTCCGATATACCGCCGCCTCCTGCCTGCGGTTGATCAGAAGACTCGTGCCTTCCCCCGGAATTCTCATAATATACCGCCCGCCGCGACAGCGGAATAAAAACGAACGGTTTGTCATTCCCTTTTTCAGGACCTCAATTCCCGTAATCTCCTCACCGGAAGCACCCGTTCAATTTCTGCCATCGCATCCGACTTCAGCTGATCCGAATTCTCATCCAGTTCCCGCAGCTGCTCGTAGGTATTGATCTCCACCACAGCTCCTTCCGGGACAATCTTTGCCTGCACCGGCATCCCGTTTTCCGCAAAAAGGGCATCCTCCCAGAAAACATGGTCATACCGGCGGTCCTGTACCATCGTTTCGATTCGCCGCGCCATCGACTGCGCCACAGGATCCGTTAGATAGCTGATGCCGATCATATGATTTCCTTCTTTTTCCCCGCCCGCGAGCACAAGCTCCCATTTCCGGCTCACACGAACCGTACTGTCGGGATCCTTTGCATCGCTCACCAGATACCAGGAATACCACTCATACTCCGAAAACGGATTTTCCCGGCACCAGAGGTCGCACGGCATAAGATACGTTTCGCCAAGCTGTGGCAATACCTTTGCCAGGGAATGCAGGTTGTTTTTCTCTGCATACTCCATATTGACAACCAGCTTCACGCCATACTGGTCAACCAGATAATCGTACTGTTTTCCTTCTTCTCTCATCTTTTTTCTCTTCTTTTCTTTGTTTGCATGTGCCGTCAGCCGCTCGATCAGCGGTTCCCCCTCTACTTCCAAAAGTCCTTTCGGCGTTTCCATATTAATCGGCACCATCCGCATTCCATATCCGGCAGCCAGAATCACCGCGTTTTTCGGGCGATGCTTTGCCATCTCAAGCCTGGCTTTTTCCGTCAGCTCCATATCTGTTGTTAAAAAACCCTGCCCCTGCAGCGCTTTCACCGAACGGTTTACCATTCCCAGTGAAAACCCACACCGCTCCGCCAGCGCACGCTGGTTCCGGCAGTGGTATTGCAGGATCACGTTCAAAATATCAGATTCTTGTTTGTTCATGTACATCTATCCTTTCATTTTCGTGAACATCGTTATTATAATACAGGACCGGCGACATGTCAAGCTGCCAGCCGATCCTGTGAAACAATATGCCCAGATTAAGTTACGGTTCACTGGTTCCCAGCGAACCGTAACATTCGCAGCCCTAATCCATGTGCAAGTTTTTTCACCATCCTCCTTCCGGTACAAGATCCACGCAGACAATCTCCGGAATATTGTTGAACCGCGGAATCACCTCCGTATTTCCAAGCCCCGCAGACAAAACCAGATGCCGTTTTCCATCCTTTGAATCAAAAACACCCTTCAGCCGTCCCGGAAACCAGCCCATATCCGGCGCATATACGCCGCCGATTCCAGGCAAAATGACCTGCCCTCCGTGAAGATGACCAGAAAACACGCAGTCCATGTTCCATTCCTCCAGGGCATCATTTTTCAGCCAGGCAATCGGAAGATGACTAAGCAGGATCTTGTAACGGTCGGTATTCTCAAAATCCCATAAAAACATGCATTCGCTAAGATCAGCTTCCTCCGTTTCCAGGTATTTGTCCGGCAGGCAGTAACCGTAAATGCCGCCAATGCGAAGAGACTGGCCTTTTACGGTGATATCCCGGTATTGGTGCTCCAGAACGATTGCACCGGCGGCCTGATACAATTGTGTGACGTCTGTGCCAAAATTGTCCTGGTATTCTATCTCATGATTTCCCAAGGACAGATAGACGGGAGCAATCTCGCATAGAGAAGAAATCAAATTGGTAGCAATCTCTGTGACAGGCTCTCCGGAATTTAACAGATCCCCCGTGAGCAGGATCAGATCGGGAGACTGACTTGCTATCCGGTCAATCAGCTCCTGATTGTCTTCTCCAAACTCGCTGTTGTGCAGATCCGTCAGCTGCAAAATCCGGATTGGGGTATCGATTTTGTCGGAGGGGATCTGATAGGAAGAGTAGCTTAGGGAGTGTTTTGATTGGTCGAGGTTTTGGCAGTTTGTGATTCCGAGGAATAGAAGTACGCTGATAATGAGCGTCCATTTGTGCTGCCGTAGCCATTTCATTGATAATGTCCTCCGTTATCGTGACTCATCCTAACCCACACAGCTTTTTGAGTACACGCTTAATTATTTCCTTCTTACTTCGCCTTTGTGGTTGTTTTACTTGAAGTAATGGCAATATTTCCTGAAAATTTTCGCTTTCAATAGTTTTTAAAACAATATCTCTATTTTGTTTATGAACTGATGATCTCAATAACGATGGATTTTCTCTTGCCGCCTGTTCCAAATAAATTTGTTCACATTTTATGTTTTCAGAAACTGCGTTCATCATTTTTTCGCCTTTTGCAGTATGCGTTAATATAAGAGATGTTCCTTTATTATCGTCCATTTTGGGATTAATATTCCATATTCCCCAGAAATCGCCTAATGTTATATCACTAACACGATGATATCCTTTAAAATGACAGCTACTACAAGATTCCCGCAAAATATAATCTTTTACAAATAATTGCATGAAGGGATCATCACCATTTTTACATAAATAGCGTTTCTTGTCTGCATAAGCAAATTCAACCGAGTATGCGTAATGACTCCAACCACTTTCCTTATTTCGCAAATTTATATGCTGTGGAAATGAATCACTATTATCCGTTAGAGATCGATACTTTACATATTTTTCCCATACCATCGGAGACGGCACTCCATGACATACAAAATCTATGCAGACCAAATTCTCATAATCTCGTTTTAAAAAAGCTTTCAATCCGGCTACCTGACAAGGTGTACCTGAAAACAACACTATTCGTCCGGAATCCAGTTGTTTTTTTATGCTTAAAAAGCAGTCTCCTAAAATACTTTGCGAATATTTCGCTCCTTGTAGTTTGCCGAGTTCTGTTTGCTCTTTGATCTCAATATGTCTGACTACGCCTTCGTCATCATAGCTTGCACCATAGATCACTCCGCCTCGCTGTAAAATGGTAGCTGCTAACTCAGAGAAAATTCCACCGGAGGAACTCTCCAGTCGAAGTGCATTATTGTTAGAGAATGCCGCATATGCAGACGTTGATAGGTTTTCATCATCTTTTTTCTTCATTAACACGGGACATACTCTTTCACAAGCCCCACAAGCAATACACGCAGACCGCTCCATAATTACCGGAAACTCAAATCCTGCATTATCTTTTTTCATCTGAATACAGTTCCGTGGACAAATGCTTACACAGGCAGTGCAACCTGTGCATTGACTTTTATCTGCGAATTTAGGCATAATCTTCACCTTCCTGTTCAACAAAGCCTGTTGTAATCATACTGTAATTCTTTTGCACTTTTTTTGACATAAGCATCACATAGTCTCACGGCCATATATATAATCATCATAGCCCTTTGCATGATCTGCCTTCACAAATTTCCTAATTTAGATTTTATTTTTCTAAACAAACGTAATAATAAAACAAGTTCAGGATGTGTCAAACGACAATATATAATATAGTCATCCAATTGTACATTTTTATTTATTTTTAATTTCAAAAAAGCTTCTTTCATCAAAATGTCATCATTATACACCCCTGCAATCTGCATGACACTTCTCCAGTAAAAATTTTGTATAATATCTAGATAATATTCTCGTTCCCTTTCATCATGAATAATAATCTGAACCATATGTTCTCTAATATCACGAAAACCATTCGCATTATCTAAACTCTTTTTCTTTTTACTCTTTTCAACATTAGTTTTGGTTAATGAATTTTCTTGCTGGTTATAATTCATATGTGGTTTATCAATAAATCCACATTTTTTATTGTAAAGCAATGGCAATAACAGTTGTAAATTTTGTCCATATTTTGATTGATAAATTTCTCTTTCAGGATAAAATTTAAACAAGGAAGACACTCTAACCATATAACTTCCAGCCCAATTATTTGTCTTCCCTTCCAATAATGCCGTAAAAACATCCTGAATATTTTTCTCACATTCATCATAAATAAACAGGCTTTTTCCATTTTTTCTTACATACCACCCATTCGAACGCACTACATCCATTTCCCTATGACTTTCTAAAAACTGTACTCGCTCTAACAATGCACCTTGCAAATACTCGTCATCGATGTCCAATAATAATAAATACTCTCCAGAAATATATTTCAGGCCGGTATTTATTGCGCTTCCAATCCCTTGATTTTTTTGTTTAATATATATTAATGAAATCTTTTTATTTTCCAGTACTTCTTTCCATTCCAATATCTTGGATTCACTTTGATCTATCGATCCATCATTTACCACAACCACTTCAATATGTGGATAATTTTGAATTTCAATAGAATGTAAACATCTATCAATAAAACGTTCTCCATTAAAGCATGGAATAATAATGCTAACTTTTTTATTCATAATTTCTCCGTTTTAAAAAGTCTTTAATTTTGCCCAACGGTCTTTTTCCAATACGTTTCATAAGCTTCATTACAGAATTAAATTCATTGGTATGGTGAAACAAAATATAATTAAATCCACTTGGAATAGCAATAGCAACAACCGCTTTTTCTACAAATCTAAAGTAGATATTTCCCCTAGAAATCCAGGTGCAAGTCCAATATGCCAGTGCAATATAGATAATCCCTAAGCAAACATAAAATACATATCGTTTATAATACGCTCTAACAGGACAATGAAATACAGATCTATAGATTACAATTGGCCTATACCAATCAGCAGTAAGTAGACTGCCAACAATTGTACCCAGAAAAACTCCTGAAACCCCAAACGGCTTAGCAAATAAGATAGATGCAACCAAGTTAATAATCGCAAAAGCAAATGGAACCCAAGCATCTTCTAAATATTTCCCCGCTGCTCCCTTCATGGTAATGAGTGGCATTCGTAATCCTGTCAGATAATTATTTATTACAATAATTGCTACAGTTCCTGTTCTAAATAAGTATTTTTCACCAATCCAAATTTCACCAATAAATGGATTAAATAAACACATAAAACATGTAGCTTCTATGCTATAAATAAAAAAGGCAATGAAAAACATTGTATTAAATACATCTAATTTTTTTTCATCATTCTCCACTGCCACTATATTTCCTATTCCAGCAGTGACACCTGCAAACAAAGCACTTATGTATCCGTTGATCAGATTCCGAATCAAAAGATAGTTGGAATATATTCCTGTGGCTA
>ENA-ORTG01003872-ORTG01003872.1-human-gut-metagenome-genome-assembly--contig:-NODE-3872-length-10138-cov-3.402757_pt1 | contig 10138 bp, 9 predicted proteins | sample MGYA00241906_ERZ509176 | MGnify/ENA primary metagenome ERZ509176 (study PRJEB26280, sample SAMEA2338811) | human gut metagenome | biome: human gut; feature: human-associated habitat; material: faeces... | reverse complement strand
ATGCCCGTCTGGCTGATGATGACGGGGATGTGACAGGTCTCGCCCTTGGTGCCGGATAATCCAGAACCTCATGCACCAGAAAATTGTCCGTGTTCTTACCGACCTGTGTGGTCATCGTCCATGTGGCATATGAATCACCCGACCATGTAATATGCACCGGCTTCGCCCCCGACATCCAGTCTGAATCCGTCGTATCAAGCCGCCATATCAGTACCGTCGCAAACAACATTCCGAGTATCACGATATCAAGTCCCAGCAACGCAAAAAAGCGCCGGAACCAATATCCGACATGAATCTTCCGGGCGATAGACGTTGTCTTCCGATTTGTCCGTTCTTCTCTCATTCAATCACTCCTAAGACTCCTTGATGCAATACCCGACTCCGCGAACCGTCTGGATCAGCTTGATTCCAAAATGGTCATCGATCTTCGTCCGCAGATACCGCACATACACGTCAATGATGTTCGTCTCACCGACATAATCATACCCACAGACTTCATTTAAGAGCTTTTCGCGGGTAAGTACAATGTTCTTGTTCCGCATCAGCGTGTGCAATAGCTCGAATTCACGGTTCGTAAGCTCCACATTTTCGCCCTGCACAGTCACCTCGTGGCGGTCTTCGTCTAAGCAGACACCCAGCACCTCCAGCTTATGTGTCGGTGCATCCTCTGTACGCGCATGCTTCTTTAGCGCGACGCGGATACGCGCCAGCAGCTCCTCGATGGCAAATGGCTTCGTGATATAATCATCCGCACCAGCGTCCAGCCCTGCTACCTTATCCATCACAGCGTCGCGTGCCGTGAGCATAATGACCGGCGTGTCCTTCTCCTGCCGGAGTCTGCGCAGCACTTCCATGCCATTTAATCCCGGCAGCATCACATCAAGTAAGATCAGGTCAAACGAACCGGAGAGGGCTTTGTCCAAGCCCTCTCTGCCGTCTGCCGCCTTCTCGACTTCATTTCCTTCATGTTTTAATTCCAGTTCGACGAAACGGGCGATGCCCGCTTCATCTTCAATGATCAAAATCCTGCTCATATCGTCTCCTACTACTGCGAAAAAACGACAAATTGTATATATTCCACGAGATAGACAGAGTACGCAATTACATGCAGACGCGCTCTCGCTCACTTCCACATGTAGCGGTACTAAACTCATTGCACCGGTAAACCGGCACAATTCGTTAAGTACCGACATGTTCCAATGGTCTGCATTAAAATTGGTACTCTGTCCATCTCTTTATATAACTACCTGTTGTCGTTTTTTCGCCACTACTTGGTTTTCCTATCTCTATGTTTCAGATTTTTATTTCTTGATGTCTTCTTTTACTCCCGCGCAGGCATCGGATGCCTTATCGCAGGCGTTGTTGATGTCCTGAACTGTTTTCGCGTCACCCTCGAAATGGTACCTGCAGTCGCAGAAGAGTCCGATGATCAAAAGTGGTACACAGATCCAGAATGCGAAGATCAAAAGCAGTATGAATATGATGATCGGCATCCGCATAAACCGCTCGCCCTTGCGCTCAATAATGAAGTTCTTCTCGCAACCCTTCTTGATGATGTCGCCAACCCACGCGAAGAACTCATCCATACGCTCACCGAATGTTTTCTTCTTGCAAGACTGCTCGTAGGCAGCCTGTGCCTGTGCCAGCTCGTTCGATGTCTCCTGCGGAGTCGTCGTATAAGTGCCAACCTCCGGTGCCTTGATCTTTCCAAGCTTCTCTAAATACACGATCGCATCGAGCAGATCATAATTACATGCTTCGAGTGCACTCTTGGCATCCTCATAGCTGACACCTGTCTTCTCTCTGATTTTTTCTACCTTTTCTAACTGATCCATATCTGATATCCTCCATTTTCTGTAACAGCGGTTTTGTGATTTGTTCTTTGCTGTTCTTGATTGTGTCCTTATCTTACGGCACCAAAATTAATCTATAAGGTAGGAAAGATTAAAATCAGATTAAAATTTCTATTATTTTCCATATATCTATCTGCACTTCTTCCTGTTCACATACTAACACAAGTGTATGCGTATGTTCATCTATTTTCTTCAGAATTCCGGTGTCCTTCACGTAGGCACCGCCCTCTTTTTTCGCATCCTTCACAAAATGTACGACCGCTACTTCCGTATCCTTGTGCTCCGCTAACCACTGCAGCTTCCGGTTTAGTTCCGCAACCTCATACTCATCAAGTTCAATCTCTTCCTCTGTCAGCCGTGCCGTCTCCCGCACCGCTTCATCATGTCCCGTAAGCGCTGCAAATGGGGCAAACTGCGCCGCACGCATCATCCGATCCATCGGCGGATGCTTCTTCGACACCGGGCGTTCCCGGTCGATGATATCACTGTAATCCCGTCTCACGCCTTATGTCCTCCGATCTGATTATTCCTGTCACGCGCCGTTGCGCCCTCGCGGAAATTCATTCCACGTAGAACTGCATTTTTACCGTATTTATGTTTGATTGCAAGCAATGCCTGCTGAATCTGCGCTTCTTTTGCTTCCTTTTCTTTCTCTGCTTCCTTCTCCTTTTCCAACGCCGCATAATCGGTAAATAAATCCATCTGTTCAAATCCAGAAGTCTCTTCCTTCACATCTTCCTTCCGGATCACATGATTGGCTACCACATACATCCGCCGCACAAGCAGATTCTCATCCACAATCCGGTCATATAAGCGAAGCACCGCCGCCTCAATCCTGCTTGTTGACGATGTATAACTGTCCAGATTCTCTGTCCCGTGTGCGTGCTTCGGCACCTTCCGCCCATAGCGGTCACGCGTCACCTCACCGTGATATCCATTTGCTCCCCCAGACAGATTCTCGATATCATAGCCAACTGTAAGTACCATCTGATTTGTGACAAGCCCCTTTTCAACCAGTTCCAGCACCAGTCCCTCTGTCATTTCCTGTACAACCACACGTGCTTTCTCACATGTATACGGGCATTGCAACACCTGCCCCGAACTAATGCTATTACTCTCCGGGCGGTACGCCTTAATCTCTGCGATCGTACACGGTTCATAGCCCCATGCATGGTCGATCAGCAGCTCTGCATTCACCCCGAAAAGCTTATACAGCAGATCTTCGTTATAGTAATCATCTTCTCCGCCCAGTGAACACCGGGCAATATCTCCCATCGTATACAGATCCTGTGCATGCAGCTTCTTCTGGTAACCCGCCCCCACACGCCAGAAATCCGTCAGCGGTTCATGGTTCCACAACAGTCTGCGATAGCTCATCTCATCAAGCTCCGCGATCCGCGCGCCACGTTCATCCGGCTGCATATGCTTCGCCTCGATATCCATCGCAATCTTTGCCAGATACAGATTCGTTCCAATCCCCGCCGTCGCCGTGATTCCTGTCGTTTCATAGACATCCCGTATCATTGTCTCTGCAAGCTGTCTTGCTGTCATCTGATAGGTATTCAGGTATGTCGTCGCATCAATGAACACCTCATCCACCGAATAGACATGCATATCCTCCGGCGCGACATATTTCAGGTAGATATCGTAAATGCGCGTACTGTATTCCATGTAATGCGCCATCCGCGGCTTCGCCGCAATATAGTCCAGCGCCAGCCTTGGATCCGCTTTCACCTTCAGATTTTCATATGACGATCCGTTAAATTCCCGCCCCGGTGCAAATGCCAGCCGCTGACGGTTGATCTCTTTTACCCGCTGCACAACTTCGAACAAGCGCGCCCGCCCCGATATGCCATAGGATTTCAGGGATGGCGAAACAGCCAGACAGATTGTCTTCTCTGTCCGGCTCTCATCTGCTACGACGAGGTTCGTTGTGAGCGGGTTCAATCCCCGCTCCACGCACTCCACCGACGCATAAAATGATTTCAGATCAATTGCTATATACTGCCGCATACCGTCACTCCACATAGATAAATCCGTGTCTTATTTCACATACTGTTTTTATTTTAGTATAGAACATATGTTTTGTAAATAATAAATATTTCAAACAGCATCATAAAACCAGCGGATTCGTACGTTATTTATATAATCATTTACAAAATTATACAAACTATAAATATTTATTTTGCAACTTCGTTACACTTTTGATGCAACTTTGATGCAATTATTTGGTATGTTATGCTAACAGGGGATTTTAGGAAATCCGGACACATATTTTCAGGAAAGACAGGGAGATAAATGAACGTAAAAATAGACTCAAGAAAAATCGAAAAGGGCGACACTTTTGTGGCACTGCGCGGCATCGACCACGACGGACATGCCTATATCCGACAGGCAATTGAAAACGGCGCAGCGAAGATCATCTGCGAGGAAGGAAGCTACGAGGTGGAAACCTGTATCGTCGAGGATACCAGAGCATATCTGGTCAATTATCTGAAAGATACTTACTACGACAAAATCAGCAAACTCAAGCTGATCGGCATCACCGGTACAAACGGAAAAACTACATCAGCATTTCTGCTTCACCAGATGTTGAATAAGCTTGGCAGAAAATGTGGCTATATTGGCACAATCGGCTTCTACGTCGGCGAGAAGATCCGCAGTCTCGCGAACACGACCCCCGATATCTATGATCTGTACGCGATTCTGCTGCAATGCCTGTCGCTCGGCTGTGAGTATGTTGTCATGGAAGTAAGCAGTCAGGGACTTGCAAATCACCGTGTCGAGACGTTGCAGTTTGACTATGCGGTCTTCACAAACCTGACACAGGATCATCTGGATTTCCACAAGACGATGGAACGCTATGCCCTTGCAAAGCAGGAATTATTCCGCATGTTAAAGCCATCCGGCAAAGCGATCATCAACTATGACGATTCCTACAAGCACTATTTTCTGCTTGAAGAAAATGAGAATGTAACCTTCGGCTTTACCGGCGGAGATTTCAATGTAGCTTTGGATGCCGCAGACAAGGAACATACAGAATTCTCGGTACAGTGCCCTGCATTTACCCAGAACTTCTCGACCAATCTGATCGGCACTTACAATATCTACAATCTGATGGCTTCCGTTGTGATTCTGACACTGGAGCAGTTTGACAGTGCCACCATCGCACAGGCAGCCGCAGCACTTACACTTCCAAAGGGCAGAACCGAATGTATCCACACAGGAAATAATCTGATCATGGTAGACTACGCACATACGCCAGACGCCATGAGCAAGGTTCTGACTGCCGCACGTGCACTTACCTCCGGCAGCATCTATGTCGTGTTTGGATGCACTGGTGAAAGAGACCGGGATAAACGTGCGAAGATGTCCGCGATTGCCTGCAAGCATGCTGATTACGTTATAATGACGCACGACGATCCTCATTATGAAGATCAGGCACAGATCTACCATGATATGACATCCGGGCTTTCTTACGATAACTACGAAATCGTGCATGACCGGAAGGACGCTATTCGAAAGGGAATCTCCCTGTTAGATACGGACGACATTCTTCTGATCCTTGGAAAAGGGCACGAAGAATTTATTGTTTGCCGGGATAAGCGGATTCCATTTAATGATATGAATGTCGCACGGCAATGCCTGTCTGAACGGAGGACTCCCACCGCAGCTAGGATCTGCCAATCCGCCTAGCGGTCACATGCACAATTAACATTTATGAACGCTAAAAGGGCGGCCACATCATGTGACCGCCCAGTAAGAGAGGGGAAACGAAAAATCGTCTGGCTAGCTATTTTAAATTATCCTTCGATGGCAATGAATTTCTTCTCTTCCACCTGTGGCTTTGCTTCCTTCTTTGGAACAGAGATCTTCAAGACACCATCTTCGAATTTTGCCTTGATATCATCCTGTGTGATCGCATCGCCCACATAGAAGGATCTGTTGCAGGAACCTTCATAACGTTCCTTACGGATATATTTGCCCTTGGCATCCTTCTCATCCTTAGAGTTCTTTGTAGAAGCCTTGATGATCAGGTAACCATCCTTCACTTCACCGGTTACATCTTCCTTCTTAAATCCTGGAAGGTTCATATCAATCTCGTAACCGTCTTCTTTCTCAAACACATCAGTACTCATCAGATTCTGTGCCGGTGCATCATACTTATAGACACCAAAACTTGGTGCATCAAAGAAATCATCCATAAAACTATTTGTAAATAAACTTGGCATTAACATAAGCCATACCTCCTTTTATACTTCACTCAGTAATTGCAATCTATGTTTCTTGACGGCATCCATTCACTATTTAATTGCAATTACAATATCAACTTTCCTTCCCACTCGGGTTCCCTTCTCTAGGTCTTCCCTCATGTTCTAGGTGTACTATAACATACTTATTAGCACTCGTCAATAGCGAGTGCTAATAAAAATTGTGAAAAAAGTGTGAAGTCTTGATTATACAAAAAACAGGTATGCCGCAACAATACAGCACACCTGTTTCAAAATCATGTTATTTACTTAAACTGATTCTGCTCTGCATGGCGTTTGAAGAAGTCCTTTGTCTCCTTCACAACCACACCACTCAAAGCGAAGATTGCGATCATGTTTGGAATCGCCATCAATCCGTTGAAGATATCGGCAATCGTCCATACTGCCTTTACTGTCATGTATGGTCCGATGAATACTGCCAAGATATACAACCAGCGATATACAAGGATTGCTTTCTTGTTCTTGCCTGACAGGTATTCCAGACAGCGCTCCGAATAGTAATCCCATCCGAGGATCGTTGTAAATGCGAAGAATACCAGACAAAGCATCAACAGGAACGCAGCTACCTGCTCGGAAATCGGAAGTCCCTCCTGGAATGCGTAGGTTGTTACCTGTACACCCTCTAAGCCTTCCTGCTGCCAAGCACCTGTCAATACGATAGAAAGTCCTGTCATCGTACAGATTACGATCGTATCAATAAATGTACCGGTCATTGACACCAGTCCCTGTCTTGCAGGTTCTTTGGTCTGTGCTGCAGCCGCTGCGATCGGTGCGCTTCCAAGTCCGGATTCATTCGAGAAGATTCCTCTGGCAATACCTTTCTGCATTGCTACGATCATACTTCCCATTGCACCACCGGCCAGTGCGCTTCCGGTAAATGCTGATTTTACAATTGTTACAATAGCTGCCGGAATTGCGGTAATATTTGTCACCATGATAATGACTGCCAATACTACATACAGAACCGCCATGAACGGAACGACGATCTCAGATACTTTTGCAATTCTCTTGATTCCACCTAATACAACCATTCCGACACATACCGTCAGTACCAGACAGGATATTACAGTTGCCCATGAATAATCATTTCCAAATAATGCTACTGTATGTGCCATGTTCGGATCAAAAAAGTTACGGACTGCAGATGAGATACCATTCACCTGTGTAAATGTACCGATTCCGAATAATCCAACCCCTGCTCCAAAGAATGCAAATATCTTTGCAAGCCATCTGAACTTTACACCCATTCCATTCTCAATATAATAGAATGGTCCGCCAAGTACATGCCCGTCTTCATCGATCGTACGGTATTTTACTGCCAGAAGACCTTCTGAATACTTTGTTGCCATTCCTAAAAATGCTGTCAGGATCATCCAGAATAACGCTCCCGGTCCACCTGCAGAAATTGCAGTTGCCACACCGACGATATTACCGGTACCGATTGTTGCCGATAATGCGGTACAAAGAGCTCCAAAGCTAGTTACTTCTCCGTGTCCATCTTCTTCATTTTTCACCATGAATTTTAACGCTTTCCCAAGATACCTTACCTGAAGAAGGCCCAAGCGCACAGTCAGAAAAATTCCTGTGACCAGAATTAAGATGATTAACGGAAGTCCCCATACGACTCCGTCAAACCATGTGATAAAAGTGTCAATACGTCCAAAAATTCCCATAATTCATTCCTCCATCCTTTTGCCTGAGAGATTTGCAGATCTGTTTTCTGCTTACACCTTCGGCGCTTTTCATTTCATTACGAAAAGACTCTCCTGAGTTTTTTATGATAACGTAATCGCATTGCAGCAAATTCGTCAAAGTAATTGTCATTATTTTGAGAATAAATCCTCACCCAAATCGCTTTAGCACGTCTTTACTTTAGCACGATGTAGGATAGCTTATCATGAATCTTTACATATAGCAAGATATTTTATAATTAAAAATGCAGGCAGCATTTATAAGTTATAATTATAATTCCTGTCTGCATCTGTATTTTTATTCTTTTCCGACTGCCTTTCAGAATCCGAAATCTGCATAATCTTCCGGCAAAAAACGGTGATAGATCATATGACACCCTTCGTCCTTAAAGCAGTAATAGTATTCGTCCTCATTTTCTTCCGGAAATCTTACCCAAAAGTCAAATTCTCCGTTGTGCATATCTCCCACCCTGATATCTTTTGCCTCTTTCTGAAATATCGCAAGGATATCTTCTTTTTTGATTCCGTGATTCATCATCAGCTCCACCAGCTTTTTGATGAATTCATTTTCTGCCGTATGTTCATGTACATAGACACTTCCCTGTTCTGGAATATGCAGGCAGAATCTGTCTTTTTTGTGCGTCACACAGATATCTCCGAGTTTTTTCTTTACTTCTTCCGGGAACTGTTCCAGACGTGTCTGCATCTCATCCACATCGTCATCCGCCTCAAAGAAATGATTGAGGGAAATCAATGGATAATACAAACGGATCTCTTCTTTTCGAAATCCAAGTTTTGCCTGTTCTTCTTTTATAATATCGATCAAATTTTTTTCCAGACGTTTAAATCCCATTTCTGTTCTACGTGCTCCTTTTATTTCTCATATATTCAGCTTTCCTGTTCCATGTCTCTTAATTGACAAGCCCATTTCCAATACATTATACTACATTTATAATATTTACTGTATTTTAACATCAGATTTTTAAGGAGGAAATTTATCATGATCATCAAACATGGACTTGTGGTAGATCCGGCATCTGGTCTGTCCGAGCATATGGATATACTGGTGAAGAACGGAAAAATTGCAAGAATCGCACCTGAAATTTCAGAAGATTCCGAGGAGATTCTAGAAGCCGGAGGACTCATTGTCGGACCGGGACTCATCGATACACATGTACATTTCCGTGATCCGGGATTTACATATAAAGAAGATATCCATACAGGAGCAAAGGCATCTGCAAAAGGCGGGTTTACTACTGTAATCTGTATGGCGAATACATCCCCTACGGTCGACAATACAGACACCCTAAAAGATAATCTTGCACGTGCTTCCAAAGAAGATATCCGTATCTTCCAGGCTGCTGCAATCTCCCGTTCATTAAAGGGCCGGGACGAAGTAGACATGCTTGCATTAAAAGAAGCCGGGGCATGCGGATTTACCGATGACGGCATCCCTCTTCTGAATGCTGAGTTCTGCTATCAGGCGATGAAAAATGCCGCAAAGTTAAACGTTCCGATCAGTCTTCACGAAGAAGACCCGGCTTTTATCCGCAACAATGGAATCAATCATGGCAAAGTATCCGATGCACTCGGCATCTACGGTTCTCCAGCCATTGCCGAAGAAGCACTGGTGGCAAGAGACTGTCTTCTGGCGCTCCGTTCCGGTGCAGATGTTGTAATCCAGCATATCAGTTCCGGTGTATCGATTGATCTGATCCGTACATACAAAAAACTGGGGGCAAAATTACACGCTGAGGCAACACCGCACCACTTCTCCTTAACAGAAGACGCTGTTTTGGAACATGGCACGTTGGCAAAGATGAATCCGCCGCTTCGTACGGAAAATGACCGCCAGCAGATTATTGCAGGACTCGCTGATGGAACTATTGACCTGATTGCTACGGATCATGCCCCACACAGCACAGAAGAAAAATCCAAACCGATCACAGAAGCCCCAAGCGGCATTATCGGTCTCGAGACCTCCCTTGCACTCGGTATCACCAACCTTGTAAAGCCCGGATATCTGACCATGATACAACTTCTGGAAAAAATGACAGTGAACCCGGCAAAGCTATACCATCTGCCTTACGGAACAATTCAGGAAGGTGCAGATGCAGACTTTGTTATATTTGACCCTGATGAAACATGGATCCCGAAAGAATATGCTTCCAAATCATCAAACTCACCATTTACCGGAAAGGAACTTACCGGTAAGGTGAAATATACGATCTGCGGAGGAAACGTCGTATATTCTGATATAAAATAAGCTTGGGATTTAATTTATTAACTGGGAAGCGGCCTCTCAGTCCTTGAAGGAAACAAT
>ENA-ORTG01003863-ORTG01003863.1-human-gut-metagenome-genome-assembly--contig:-NODE-3863-length-10157-cov-2.235795_pt1 | contig 10157 bp, 15 predicted proteins | sample MGYA00241906_ERZ509176 | MGnify/ENA primary metagenome ERZ509176 (study PRJEB26280, sample SAMEA2338811) | human gut metagenome | biome: human gut; feature: human-associated habitat; material: faeces... | reverse complement strand
ATCATATCCAGATTCTTTTTCATAAGTTTTTTCTTGGAATTTTCCAGCATATTTTGTGTTTCCATAGAAAAACCACATAAGAACTGATGGGGTTCCTTGTGCTCGCCGAGATACTTTAAGATGTCATCCGTACGTTCCAATGGAATAGACATGACATCTCCCTCTTTCTTTTTGATCTTTTCATCTGCAACATTACAAGGCCTGTAGTCTGCAACGGCAGCAGCCTTGATTATGATGTCCATGTCATGACTTCTGGAAGTTACTTCCTCATACATATCTTTGGCTGATATGACAGGAACGGTGTTAACAAAAAGCGGTGCATCAAGAGCGGTACGCCCGGTTACCAGTGTGACATCAGCGCCGCGGAGCATGCAGGCTTTTGCAATGCTGTATCCCATCTTTCCGGAAGAATGGTTCGTAATATAACGGACCGGGTCAATGGCTTCCTGTGTCGGTCCTGCAGTTACAAGTACTTTCATACCGGTCATGTCTTTTTTGTATCCAACAGATTTGCAGATATATTGGAATAAAGTTTCCGGTTCCGGCATCTTTCCGGTACCATTATCGCCACAGGCCAGATGACCGGTGGAAGGTGTGATGACTTCCATGCCATAATGCTTCAGTAATTCTATATTATCCTGTGTGACAGGATTCTCATACATTGCTGTATTCATAGCAGGAGCAATGATCTTTGGCGCACGGCTGGCAAGTACGGTTGTTGTCAGCATATCGTCGGCAAGACCATGAGCAAGCTTGGCCATCACATTTGCAGTTGCGGGAGCAACCATAACGACATCAGCAAGCTGGGCAAGTGCAATATGTTCCACTTTGAATTCAAAGTTCCGGTCGAATGTATCAGTGATACATTTATGTCCGGTGAGAGTCTCAAACGTAATCGGATTAATGAAATTGACAGCGTTTTCTGTCATGATGACATGAACATCAGCCTGGGCTTTTACCAGAAGACTTGCAAGAGTTGCAATCTTATAAGAAGCAATTCCCCCGGTCACGCCAAGGAGAACGTGTTTTCCTTTTAACATAAATATTCATCCTCATTTCTAAAATAATACAATCACTATAGCTCTTTTTATTCATTCTTGCAAGTAATAGATAACGATGTTATAATCGGATTCGTAATTGTATTGTATCCCGGATACCGGGAATGATAACAAGGAGGAAGATTAAACATGAAGACAAAAAAACATAACACCAGCTGGATGGTCAGTGTTGCACTTATGGCAGCAATCGTAATCGTTCTGGCGAACACACCGCTTGGAATGATACAGCTTCCGATCATTAAGGCGACAACGGTACACATTCCGGTAATTATTGGAGCAATTTTGTTAGGACCTGCAGCAGGCGCAATCCTGGGCGGTGTATTCGGTATTTGTTCATTGATTAGTAATACAATGGCACCGACGCTTTTATCATTTGCATTCTCTCCGTTTATGAGCACTACAGGAATACCCGGAGCGGTTAAGGCAGTCTGGATTTCAGTAGGATGCAGAATTTTGATCGGTGTGGCAGCAGGATGGCTTTGGATTCTCTTATCAAAACTGAAAGTAAACAATATCATTGCACTTCCTGTCGTAGGATTCGCCGGAGCAATGGTGAACACGATCACGGTAATGGGAAGTATCTACATTCTTTTTGCAAAACAGTATGCAGAAGCAAAAGATGTGGCAGTCAGTGCCGTATGGGGACTGGTAATGGGAACTGTTACGGCATCGGGAATACCTGAGGCAATTGCAGCGGCAATTCTGGTTCTTGCAATCGGTAAAGTTCTGATCGGTGTATTTAGAAAAATGAATATCGGAAATGTATAGATGAAAGATGGAATCTCCGGCTCGGATAAAGAAAGCCGGAGGTTTTTTAGAATACGGATTATATAAGAAAAAACAGAAATTTTGCAAAAAAATAAAAAAATTGAAAAATTTTGTTGACAGATGTATGATTAATATGGTATAAATAATAAGCACTCAGCAATGAGTTACAATATAGGGGATTGGTCAAGTGGTATGATAGGGGTCTCCAAAACCTTTGGCGGGAGTTCGATTCTCTCATCCCCTGCTCCTATGAAAGAGCGGAAAAGCCTTAATTTATAAGGTTTTCCGCTCTTTTTGCGTTATAAAAATAAATTTTAGATATCGACCATAATATAAATCGGCATGCGTTCGAAAGAAGCTGTCGGTGACGTGCTCTGGGTAAATACTTCGGCTTTGCAATCGGATAAAAATAATGTTATAATATTCATAGTGATTTGAGCTGAGGATATGACGAATCTATCGTAAGGAGGACATGGAGGATGAAAGAAAAGATAATACAAGGTGGAATTGTAAATGGAGAGAAGATGCTGGTATGTCCAACTTGGGAAGATGAATTTCAAAAAGCAATTCACAAGACCGGAGGCTGCTTCCGGATTAGCATGGATTATTCGGCTGTAGATGTTTCCTGGTGGAAAGAACTGGAAAAGATTGCCGGAAAGTATGGCTATACATTGGATTCCGAATCGCTGGAAATCATTCAGGAATATGTACAGAAATATAAAAAGTACGAGAATCATTTCTGGGAATATGGAAAGAAAATCATAACATTTGAACAGTTCAGCAGGATGTTGAGTAAAAAGGCGGGAATACAGCCAAAAGAAGCAAAAGACTATGTGGCCGCTAATCTTCAGAATCTGGAGCATAAAGAGATTTTGGAGGCATTGCTGTTCTCGTTGCAGCTTATTAAATCCGAAAAGGGACTGGAGGGAACGCAGTGGACAAAACCGACGTGCGATTTTATTAAGAAAGAATTTGAGAAGATGATTGTAAACGGGGAATATTAAGAAGAAAAAGTGGGGAGTCAGTCAGAATGATTCTCCACTTTTGATGTAAAAGGAGATAAAGAGTATGGAATTATGGGATATTTATGATGAAAATAAAGAGCGTACAGGAGCTACAATGAAACATAATGACTGGAATATGAAACCGGGAGAATTTCACCTGACTGTTCTTGGTGTGCTGATGCGCCCGGATGGGAAATATCTGATCACCAGAAGAAGAATGGATAAAGAATGGGCAGCCGGATGGTGGGAAGTGCCGGGAGGCGGAGTACGTGCCGGGGAAGATTCGTTGGATGCAGTGATTCGGGAAATCAAGGAAGAGACAGGAGTCGATGTGACGGAAGCAGAAGGAGGCTATGCATTTTCATATAAGAGAGTAAATCCGGAAGAAAAAAACAATTACTTTGTGGATATCTACAAATTTATTCTAGATTTTGATGAATCTGATGTGAAGACACAGGAGAAAGAGGTGTCGGGATTTGCAATCGCAGATATCGAAGAAATCAAAAGATATGCGGATCAGGGGATATTTCTTCACTATGAAAGTATCCGACAGGTTTTCGAAGGATAAAACAGGCAGGCTGTATGAATGATGAAAAGAGAATCCTGAAGGAAATCAAAGATGTATTAAAAGAACTGGATGAGCAGGGAAGAATGAAGTATACGCAGAAATACATGCAGCATAGTGATATTTCGGTATATAAGCATTGCATTAGTGTGGCATATACAAGCTTAGAACTGGCGGATCGCTTGGCGTGGAATGTCAACCGCAGAGAACTGATCAGAGGTGCGCTTCTGCATGATTATTTTCTATATGACTGGCATGAAAAGAATGCAGGGCACAGATTTCATGGATTTATCCATGCCGGCAGAGCGTTGCAGAATGCCAGGAAAGATTTTAAACTGACCATACGGGAGGAGAATATCATATTACGTCATATGTTTCCGTTGAATGTCGTACCTCCGATGTGTAAGGAGGCATGGCTGGTATGCCTCGCCGATAAGATATGTGCATCCAAAGAGACTGTGGCCGGAAGAATACATAGAAAAAGGAAACATCAGAGATGAAAGAAGATTCTGTCGGTAATTTCCGTTCGCTGGAGCATTTGGTCATGAAAGGGGATGAGGTTTTCAATTTCGTGCAGCGGGAAGTACCTCCGCTGATTGAAGATTTGCTGTACCGGGCAGCTTGTGGTAAGGAAGAGGTCGATTGGTATATGTTTCATCAGCCCAATCGTTTTATGCTGCATAAACTGGCCGATAAGTTAGGAGTGCCCCATGAAAAAATGCCTTCAAATATTGTAGAGAATTTCGGTAATGCCAGTGGGGCTACGATACCGACCAATATTAGCTTTAATATCGGCGGCCGTTTGAAACAGGAGCAATATATGTTCTGTCTGGCCGGATTCGGAGTCGGACTGACTTGGGGAGCACTGCTTATGAAAATAGGGAATTTGGATTTTAATGAAATTATTTATTACTAAAAAATGCATTATGGAAAAAATGAAAGAACAATTGGCCGAGTTACTGGAAGTAGACGAGGTAAAAGATTCAGATGTACTGGAAGATTTTGAATGCTGGGATTCTCTGACGATTCTTTCTATTATCGCCTGGGCTTCCGAAAATTACGGGAAGACACTTTTGGCAAAGGATATAAATAAAGCCAAAACGGTTGGTGGGCTTTTAGCTTTGTTAAAGTAATGGAATTCAATCCATTGGATTTGAGCGGCCGACGCTATCTGATAACTGGTGCCGCTTCCGGTATAGGTAAGGCAACAAGTATTCTTTTATCTCGTCTGGGGGCAGAACTTTTGCTTGTCGATTTGAATGCAGAAGGCTTACAGGCAACACAACAGTCATGTCCTAACCGGACTTCTCTTTTGACTGTCGATCTGACAAATACGGAAGAGATGAAACAAAAAATAAGTGAAGTAGTTGCCGTTTTCGGAACCTTAAACGGATTTGCACATATTGCTGGCCGGCCCTATATTACTCCCTTGAAAGGGGTAAGTGAAAAGGTATGTATGGAAGTGTATAGACTGAACGCTTATGCAGCGATCGAACTGGCAAAACTCTTTACCAACCGGAAAATTTATGCAGGGGAAAACGGGGCTGTGGTCTTGATTTCTTCTGTTTATGGAGTGGTTGGTTCGGCTGCCAACGTAGGCTATGCTATGACCAAATCTGCTATAATCGGGATTACCAAAGCTTTGGCGATGGAATTTGCAGCTAAGAAAATCCGTTTTAATTGTATCGCTCCCGGTTTTATCCGTACCCCGATGATGGATGCAAATATAAATTCTTTCGATCAGCATTATCTGGAAACCTTAAATAGCCTGCATCCTCTCGGTTTGGGAGAGGCGGATGATATAGCCAATGCAGTGGCTTATTTGTTGTCGGATATGGCTAAATGGGTTACGGGTTCGGTGATGAATGTAGACGGCGGTTTTACAGCACAATAACTATGGAAAATAAAGCGTGTATATTGATTACCGGTGCTTCTTCCGGTATGGGCCGGGAGATGGCAGTGCGGTTTTCTGCGGTTTATCGGGTGATCTTGAACGGTCGTGATACCAAACGTTTGGAAGAAACCCGGCAGTTGTGTACAAATCCGGCAGAACAATTGATCTGGCAGTATGATTTGGCAAAGGTAGAAGAATTGGAAAGTTCTTTTGCTGCTTTTATGTCGGTACATCAGATTCGAATAAGTTATTTTGTACACTGTGCCGGTTTTATGAAAACTTATCCGTTGAAAATGGTTACTGCCAAACTCTTTCAGGATACGTTTAATGTGAATGTAATTTCCGGAGCTTTGTTGATAAAGTTCGGGTTGCCAAGCATGCCGTTGGAACGTGCGATTTCTTTTGTCAGACGCTCTTCCTCTTTCGTAAGGCGGGCGATCTCTTTTTCCAGGTCAACCAGCTCGGCAAACGGAATGTAGATCGTTGCCTGCGGGATCACTGCGGATACCGCATCGTCTGCGATGCCGGCTTTGTCTGCCTGTACGTGAACTTCGCTTGCTCCTGCCAGAGTTCCGAAGAATACAACACCGTTTTTGAAGGTTTCCTGTACAGCAGCATCTTCCGTTACAACGAATACGCTTGCCTTCTTTGACGGCGGTACATTCATGCTGGTGCGGACACCACGGATGCTTCTTACCGCCTCTTTCATCATCTTCTTCCCTTTTTCGATCACATCCTCGATGGTTCCGGCATTCATAAAAGCCTGCTCGGGATACTCGTCCATTTCTCCGCTGAGAATCATTTTAAAACCCCGGATCGTTTCTTCGAGAGGGACCATAACTCCCTGCAGTCCGGTAAATTGTTCTGCCACATGAAACGGTTGTGAGAGATAACGCTGAGCACGCCGGGCGCGGTTTACCACCAATTTATCACTATCCGAAAGTTCATCCACACCGAGAATTGCAATAATATCCTGCAATTCCTGATAATGCTGTAACAATTCGATGACCTGCTGGGCCGTATTATAATGTTCCTCCCCGACAATATTCGGATCGAGAACACGGGAAGAAGATTCCAGCGGATCCACTGCGGGATAAATACCCAGTTCGGTAATCTTCCGGCTCAGTACGGTTGTCGCATCCAGGAAATTGAAAGTCGTTGCCGGTGCGGGGTCCGTCAAGTCGTCGGCAGGTACATAAATAGCCTGTACCGAAGTGATGGAACCATATTTAGTAGAAGCGATCCGCTCCTGTAACTTCCCCATCTCAGAAGCCAGCGTCGGCTGATATCCAACAGCCGAAGGCATACGTCCCAACAAAGCCGACACTTCCGAACCCGCCTGAGTAAACCGGAAAATATTATCGATAAAAAACAGGATTTCCTTTCCTCCTTCGTTAGAATCCCGGAAAGACTCGGCTACTGTCAGTCCCGACAAAGCCACCCGTAAACGTGCTCCGGGGGGCTCGTTCATCTGTCCGAACACCAGGGTAGCTTGTGACTGACTCACCTGTTCCATATCCACGCTTTTCACGTCCCATTTCCCTTCATTCATCTCTTCCTGAAAACGTTCACCGTATTTCACTACTCCCGATTCGATCATTTCCCTCAGCAAATCGTTTCCTTCACGAGTCCGTTCACCGACTCCGGCAAACACGGAATATCCATTATGCCCTTTGGCAATGTTATTGATCAATTCCATGATCAACACCGTTTTCCCGACTCCGGCCCCACCGAACAAACCGATTTTTCCTCCTTTGGAATAGGGAGCCAATAAATCGATCACTTTGATACCGGTCAGCAAAAGCTCCTGAGTCGTCGTTAAATCTTCGAATCTCGGCGGTTCCCGATGAATAGATAACGTATCGGTATAATCCAGTTTTCCCAATTTATCGATGGCATCTCCGGTGACATTCAATAACCGTCCCTTGATTTGTTTTCCCACCGGCATCGTCAGTGTACGTCCCAAATCCCAGGCTTTCATGCCCCTGCGCAACCCATCGGTCGTATCCATCGCAACACAACGGACAGTATCTTCTCCGATATGCTGTTCAACCTCGATAATCAATTTTTCGCCATTATCCCGTTCTATCCGTAAGGCTTCATAAATAGGAGGCAAATCCTCTCCGCCATTTTCAAAAATGACATCCACAACAGGTCCGATCACCTGTGTTACATATCCAAACTTCTCTGCCATAATATTGATTTTCATTAATTATTTAACAATTTCCGAATCAGCCTTACCTCCCCTATTTATCCACTTGCGTGCATATCCCTTTTTGTCACCGATTCTCAGAACGAACTACACATACTTCACCTTCCCCTGATTTGTGTAGAACCAGGTTTTTCCTCTTTTAACGAGAATGCTAAATGATAAGTTTCTCTAAAAAGTACAAAAGAAAACTCTTGTCGTGCCAGACAGATAACATCCTCATCCATTCGGAGGCATACCACATCTGCAAACGCATAGGCACACGAATTTTCTGAGCACCGTGCAGAATTTTATAAGATAAAATATTCCAGCTTTGATCGCTCCCGGCCGATAAATCGATTTGAGTAACCGGATTCAAAGCCTTTAGAATCAGAAAATACGGAATGTGGTTGTTTTTTAAATCTGAAGACGAAACTTCTACCAGGACAGGCTCATTCACAATTTCTTCTTCGGCAGTATAATCTGTCAAGCTTTCTTCCCTATCGATTGCCGACCCCTTTGTCCACAAAAGAAGAAACAATACCCCATATATCAGTAGAAACTTCATCGCTTTCAAAAATAAACTATTTTTTCATCACTAACAACTAATAACAAAAATAATGCCACAAAAAAAACGGAATGTTCCTCCTTAGTTGCCCAACTTCCATTATCTTTGTATTGGAATTAACTTGGACACAGAATGTTAAAACAGTCCCAGAGATTAAACCATTAATTATTTATAAAAATCGTATCTTTGAAGCGAAATTTGAGTGATATAAATTATGAGATTTGACGAAGTAAATTTAGACGAGAACGTACTGCAGGGAATAGAAGCTATGAACTTTCAGGAGATGACTCCAGTGCAAGAACAGACCATTCCGGTCATATTAGAAGGGAAAGATATCATCGGATGCGCTCAGACCGGAACCGGTAAAACGGCAGCTTACACCTTACCTCTACTCAGCCGTTTAGTCGCAGAGGGTAACCCCGACAATCACATCCGTGCAGTCATCATGGTACCTACCCGGGAATTGGCCCAACAGATCGACATGCAATTCGAAGGTTTTTCTTATTTTCTCCCCATTTCGACGACCGTAGTCTACGGCGGAGGAGACGGGGCCGGATGGGATCAGCAAAAGAAGGGTTTATTAATGGGAGCAGATGTGGTGATCGCTACTCCGGGACGTTTATTGTCACACATTGCCAATAGTGGTATCGATCTTTCACAAGTCAGCTACTTCATTCTGGACGAAGCCGACCGGATGCTGGACATGGGTTTTTTCGACGATATCATGCAAATAGTCAAACAGATGCCGACCAAACGTCAAACAATTCTGTTTTCAGCAACTTTACCACCGAAAATCCGGCAGTTAGCCAAACAGATATTGAAAGATCCGGCAGAGATCAATATCGCCATTTCCAAACCGAACGAAGCGATTATCCAATCGGCTTATATCTGTTATGAGACGCAGAAAATGACTATCATCCAAGAGTTATTCAGTAAACCCAACCGCAAAAAAACCATCATATTCTCTTCTTCCAAACAAAAGGTAAAAGATCTGGCCTATTCTTTAAAGCGCATGAAACTCAATGTTGCAGCCATGCATTCCGATCTGGAACAGGAACAACGGGAAGCGGTAATGCTCGACTTTAAAAACGGGAAGACCGACATTTTAGTCGCAACCGATATTGTTGCCCGGGGCATCGATATCGACGACATCGGTTTGGTCATCAACTACGACGTTCCCCACGATCCGGAAGATTATATCCACCGCATCGGCCGTACAGCCCGGGCGAATGCGGATGGTTTAGCCATTACTTTCGTCTGCGAACCGGAACAGGGTAAATTTCATAAAATCGAAGAATTTATAGAAAAAGATATCTATAAAATTCCGTTACCACCGACTGTAGGTCCTGGCCCTGCCTACAACCCACAGGCATTCGAGCGCCGTCCGAGAGGAAAATTCAAAAACAATCGCCCGGGAAGGAAACGTCCTTATACCCGGAAGAAGAATTTCAATAAACCGGAAAATTAAAGAGAAGAGGAACGCTGATTGGCGCAACTTCGGTTCCGAAAACAAAATATAAATGGTGAACTTCAGCTCCGCCAATCAGTATCAGACAAGCCTCCCGATCATTCCGAATTCATGCCCGAACCTGGAGAAAAATTCCTCTGTCAACGGGCTCCGATAAAGGTAACTTTCATTTTAATCGGATCGGTCCCGGGAGTCAAAGGTGCGGACACATCGATCAGCAAATTGGCTTTTTTATCTTTTACCGTCCCGCTCACTGTTATATCGGCCTGAAGAACGCCATTCATAATCGGTACCTGAGATGCGCTACCGTTCACTTCTCCTTTATCGTTCACAGCAACATTTTTTATCTCCAGATCCCCCACAGGGACCGTGCCGAATTTAAAATCTTTCAGCTCGAGATTTATCCTATCTTTTCCTGCATCGACAATGGTAATCTTTTGTCCGGTCAGTGGATCACCGATCGGAGTCCCTGCCTCATCCGTCACCGTAATCGTTCCCGTATAGGTTCCTGCCACCGCTTCTTTCTTATCATCGTCGTCATCACTACAAGCTGTCATCCCTAAAAAGAATACAGCCATCATCAAAAAACAGAGTTTCTTTTTCATCATTTTCTTACCGTTTAATCCTAATTATTATCTAATCTT
>ENA-ORTG01003837-ORTG01003837.1-human-gut-metagenome-genome-assembly--contig:-NODE-3837-length-10219-cov-3.118457_pt1 | contig 10219 bp, 10 predicted proteins | sample MGYA00241906_ERZ509176 | MGnify/ENA primary metagenome ERZ509176 (study PRJEB26280, sample SAMEA2338811) | human gut metagenome | biome: human gut; feature: human-associated habitat; material: faeces... | reverse complement strand
AAGATAAAACGCAACTCTCGTGTTTACGCTCGCAAACAAATGACCTGGTTCAAACGGGATACTGACATCCGATGGTTCCATCCGGATGAAAAGGAGGCGATACTGTGCTATTTAGACGCCACCCTCAACACCCGCTTGTGACACAGGGCGTTTTTTCCCTATCACTAATCTCAAACTTCTCTATCACTGTCTCGTCCTGATTTGAAGTGATACTAAAATCTTATTTCTTAAACACCAGATAAACTGCCGCCACCAGAAACAGGAAAGCCAGCGCATGATTCCACTTAAACGATTCGCCTTTGAAGGCAATCGAACTAAAACCGACAAAGACAACCAGCGTAATCACCTCCTGGATCACCTTCAATTGGATCAGGTTAAAAGGCCCGCCATTATCACGGAAACCCATCCGGTTTGCCGGGACCTGAAAACAATATTCAAAAAACGCTAAAAACCAGCTGAACAAGACAACACCGATCAACGGCAGATGCTCGAACCAACTGAACTGCTGCTTCATCTTCAAATGTCCGTACCAGGCACACGTCATAAAGATATTAGATGCGACCAATAACAGAATAGTATAAAATCCTTGCATGAGATGATTTATGATTTATGATTTATGATTTTAGGAAGATAGTCCTCCTGAATATTCGACATACTGCTCCAAAGGCTATAGCGCGCCTCAGGGTTGATCGCCTCCAGACGCGACAGTACCTCCTTCATATCCGAACGGCTGGAGCCGGATTCGTACGGGCAATTCTTGATCTGTTTCCGATATCCTCTCCACACAGCAATCCGGGTCAAATCTTTCTCCTCCACCAGACACATGGGGCGGATAATCTCCATATCGAACTTATCCATCTTTAGGCGCGGTGGCATCGTTCCGATCGCTCCCTGGTGGATCATATTCATCAGAAGGGTTTCGAGAATATCGTCCTGATGATGCCCGAGGGCAATCTTGTTGCAACCATGCCTCTTTGCAATATCGAACAAGGCTTTCCGCCGCGTCCAAGAACAAAGGAAACAAGGAGATTTGCGGGTATCGGTCGAAGCGTCGAAGCTCGTCTCATGCACGAAAAAGGAAAGGCCGTGCTCATCTGCCCGGCTTTTCAGGTAGTCAATATCCGAACGATAAGGGATATTTGACATCACGATATGCGTCACGACCACCTCGAACCGAGGCCGGAATATCTTGGAACGGCGTCCGAGCAGATCCACCAACGCCAACGAATCTTTTCCCCCCGACAATCCGATTAATATACGGTCACCATCCACAATCAGACCATATTCGAATATCGCCTTCTTGACTTTCTCTTCTACTTTACGAAACAGGAGTTCCTCTTCTGTCAACTTTGCCATACTTTACTAATTAAGAATTAAAAATTAAGAATAAAAAAATAAGGGTTTTGATTCTTGATTTTAATTCCTATTTTTGTAATCGGACACAAAAGTAATGATTTTAGATTTATGGATTATAAATCTAAAATCAAAATCATAAATCATAAATCAATGAATTGGTTATCTAATAAACTGTTTTACACAATAGGAATCACGTTACTCTGCGGCGGTCTGCACGCACAAAGTCTGGCTGAAGCAAAAAAATTATACAATGAAGGTAAGTACGCGGAAGCCAAACCTGCCTTTGAAAAGCTGGTCAAACAAGCGCCAAGCAATTCCTCCTATAATCATTGGTATGGTGTCTGCTGCTACGAGACCGGTGATCTGACCGGTGCGGAAAAGCATTTGAAAGTAGCTGTCAAACGCAAAGTACAAGAGGCATACCGTTATATGTCCGAAGTCTACTACAAGACCTATCGTTTCGACGAAGCCGGAGAAATGCTGGAAGAATATATCAACCTGCTGGCAAAGAAAAAGCAGGATCCGCAATCGTTCGAAACCAAGCTCGACTTAGCAAACAATGCACAACGCATGATGGAAAAGGTGGAAGATGTTCAGATCATCGATAGCTTGGTCGTGGACAAAGACGATTTCCTTTCCGCCTATATCCTAAGCGAAGAAAGCGGCACACTCGATTCCTACAAAGATTTTTTCCAGACAAACGAGCCAGTGAGCTCGACCGTCTACAAGAACCAGAAAGGCGACAAGATTTACTATGCCCATTCGACAGATGGCGACCGTTATTGCCTTTTTACCCAGTCCATGCTTATGGACGAATGGGGGGACGAGAAACAATTACCGATGAACATCAACAGCAATGACGATGACAACTACCCGTTCGTCCTTTCCGATGGCGCCACGATCTATTATTCTTCCAAAGGGAACGGTTCGATTGGTGGCTATGACCTCTTCGTCACCCGCTACAACATCAATTCCGACACTTATCTGGCTCCAGAGCAGTTGGGCATGCCGTTCAATTCGCCCTACAATGATTACATGATGGTCTTCGATGAAGTGAAAGGATTGGGATGGTTCGTATCCGACCGTTTCCAGCCGGAAGGAAAAGCCTGCGTCTATCTCTTCATCCCGAATCCAGAGCATAAACGGGTGGAGAGCGAAGACATAGAAGTGAAACGCGCCCGTGCAGCGATCACTGCTATCCGAGATTCCTGGAAAGAAAGTTCCGACTATGCCGACCTGATTCGTCTGTCGCACACAGAAATACCTTACGGGGAGAAAAAGATCGAAAAGGATTTTGAATTTATCATCGGTAATAATATTGTCTATTACAAACTGGATGACATCAATAGCCCCGAAGCTAAGGGCTACTACGAAAAGGTGGTTGCCTTGAACAAACAGATCAAAGAGCTGAATGAAAAACTCGACGGCCTGCGCGTCTCTTACGCCGAAGGCAACAAGGCCCGCAAAGAGCAACTGAAGCCAACCATCCTGCAAGCAGAAGAGCAACTGCACGCCTTGTTGGAACAGCCCGGCGAGTTGGAGAAGAAAGCTCGTAATGCTGAAATCAATTATCTGAAAAACAAACGATAAAACAAGGCTCTATGATATTCGAAACGCTTATTATCGCCTTCCTAATGGTTGTAGCCATTGTGCTTATCCTGCTGGAAATATTTATGTTACCGGGTATCACAGTTGCCGGTGTCGGAGGATTCCTTTTTGCTGCCGGCGGCTTGTTCTATGCCTACTCGGTCAGTACGCCGGTGGGAAATGTAACGTTGGCGATATCATTGCTTGTGTTCGCGGTCTCTTTCGTCTGGTTGTTGCGTTCCAAATCCTTCAACCGGGTGGCTTTGAAGACCGACATCGATTCCAAGCTGGTATCCAGCCGCGACTTGGGAATCGTGCCGGGTGACGAAGGGTTGACGCTTTCACGCCTCGCCCCTATCGGGAAGGCCCGCATTAACGGGATCACCGTAGAAGCCAAATCGATGGACGAGCTGATTGATGAAAACACGCCGGTCGAGGTGATACGTGTCGACGGCTACAATGTAATCGTGAAAATTAAAAATTGAAAAATAAATCATAATTCATAAATCATAATTCTACTCACATGGAAATGACCTTTGTACCTCTCGCCCTTTTGGGAGCAGCGATATTGCTGCTGGTAATTTTCTTTTATTATGTGCCGTTCCTCCTGTGGATCTCGGCAAAAGTTTCAGGTGTCAACATCTCGCTGATACAACTTTTCCTGATGCGTATCCGTAACGTGCCGCCTTATGTCATCACCCGCGCCATGATCGAAGCACACAAAGCCGGCCTAAAAACGCTAACCCGTGACGAACTGGAAGCACACTACCTGGCAGGCGGACATGTCGAAAAGGTTGTCCATGCCCTTGTTTCCGCATCGAAAGCGAATATCGACCTCCCTTTCCAGATGGCAACCGCTATCGACCTGGCAGGACGTGACGTATTCGAAGCCGTGCAGATGTCGGTAAACCCGAAAGTCATCGACACACCTCCCGTTACAGCCGTCGCTAAAGACGGTATCCAGCTGATCGCCAAAGCGCGTGTGACGGTTCGTGCCAACATCAAGCAGTTAGTCGGAGGTGCTGGCGAAGAAACGATTCTGGCCCGTGTCGGCGAAGGCATCGTATCCTCTATCGGTTCATCTGAAAATCATAAAAGCGTACTGGAAAATCCGGATTCCATCTCCAAGCTGGTTCTCCGCAAAGGTCTGGATGCAGGGACTGCATTCGAAATCTTGTCCATCGACATCGCTGATATCGACATAGGCAAGAACATCGGAGCTTATCTGCAAATGGACCAGGCTCAAGCCGACAAGAATATCGCCCAAGCAAAAGCTGAAGAACGCCGTGCCATGGCCGTTGCCGTCGAACAGGAGATGAAAGCCAAAGCACAGGAAGCCCGTGCGAAGGTTATCGAAGCCGAAGCCGAAGTTCCCAAGGCCATGGCTGAAGCTTTCCGTAACGGCAATTTGGGTATCATGGACTATTATAAGATGAAGAATATCGAAGCAGATACCAGCATGCGTGAGGCAATCGCCAAACCGTCAAATGCACCTTCGAAACCATTAAAAGACTAACAAGGATTTATGATTTCAGATTTATGATTTATGTGTTGATGATAAATCATAAATCTGAAATCATAAACCTGAAATCATAAACCTGAAATCAAATGATCGCACCTTCCGAACTTATCATCAATCCCGATGGCAGTTGCTTTCACCTGCATCTGAAACCGGAACAGCTCGCCGACAAGATCATCATGGTCGGCGACCCCGATCGCGTAAACACCGTCGCCTCCTACTTCGATACGAAAGAATGTGAAGTGTCGAGCCGTGAATTCCATACCATCACCGGCACTTACAAAGGGAAGCGCATCACAACACTTTCACACGGCATCGGAACCGACAATATCGACATCGTCCTGAATGAACTGGACGCTTTGGCAAACATCGACTTTGCTTCTCGTACCATCAAACCGATATTTCGGCAACTGACAATGGTACGTGTCGGCACTTCAGGAGGATTGCAACCGTTTGTTCCTGTCGGGACCTATGTGGCAGCAGGAAAATCAATCGGGTTCGACGGAGTTCTGTATTTTTATGCCGGCTCCGAAAAAGTGCGCGACAAGGCTTTCGAATCAGAACTGATGAGACAATTGAAATGGAAGCTAAGCGGCATCCAGCCCTATGTCGTTTCCGCCGATCCATCCCTGGTCAAGCAGATCACACAAGACGATATTATCCGGGGAGTAACGATTGCAGCCAACGGCTTCTACGGTCCGCAAGGCCGCAAGCTCCGCTTGCCGCTCGCCGATCCGGAACTGAACCGTAAAATAGAAGCTTTCGAGTTCAACGATAGCCGGATTACCAACTTCGAAATGGAAAGTTCGTCCCTCGCCGGACTGTCCGCCTTGATGGGACATCGTGCCATGACCGTGTGCTGCATCATTGCCGGTCGGGTGGCCCAAGACATGAATACCGAATACAAAGGTTCCATGACCGGCCTGATCGAAACGGTATTGGACCGGATCTAAAAGAAAGCTATGCATTACAGTTGCTAACCCTATGGGTTACACAGGTTAAAGCATAGGGTTAGCAACCACAACGCATAGGATTACAAAAAGCCTTGCTCTTTCAAGACTTTCAGTAATACGTCGGAGAAATATTCATTGTTGGCCTTCGTATAACGTACATCCGTAAATACCTGGGCCAATGTTTCCTTATCATTCTCCCGTACAAATTGTTTATTTACTTCCAACTCTTCCTTATCGTGATATAAGGCATCGATAGAAGCAGGCGTATAATCCGTATAAACCTCCTGGTGAACCACCGCTCCGAGTGGCAGGCGTTCCACCTGTTCAGGCATTCCGTCGGGATAGCCGACCGTGACTGTCACGATAGGGACAACCAAGCGTGGAAGCGACAAGGCATCGATAATCTTATCTGCGTTATAAGCCGTCGTTCCCAAATAGCAGATTCCCAATCCTTTTTCCTCTGCTGCCGTACAGAAACTTTGGGCAAACAGCATCGCATCGATAGTCGAAGCGATAAAAGTCTGGAAATTATCGAAACCGGCCACTGCATCGCGCAGCTCCGCCCATTTTACAAAACGGTTGGCATCGGCACAGAAAGTCAATACAACCGGAGCCGTCGTAATCATTGGCTGATTAAAATGAGCCAGGGCCAGTTTCTCCTTATTGGACTGGTCACGGGTAACAACCACACTGTATAACTGCATATTACCGGTATTGGAAGCACGGACTGCCACTTCCAGCAATTCATTCAACAACTCTTCGGGAATATCCTGCTCTGTATATTTGCGGATAGTCCTACGATTTTTCATTATATCCAACATAACTTACATATTTATTAGTTGATGACAAAATCGATCAATAACAAAGACCAAGCGCCCAGATAGGTATCTTGTTTCCGACACTCTTGGGCTGCCCGTGTATGGCGGCAAACGCATTTTCCACATTCTTGATACGCTCATAATCCATCAACGGATCACCGATCACGAACGTGTACTTTTCATTCACACGATAATCTCCATTATGCAAAAGCTCCACAGTCCCGCAATTAGACATCTGATCGACGAAGAACGTCTCGCCCCAATAAATCCGCTCCATCTCCCGGAAAAGGCTTGCCATCAGATTCGTGTTCGCCAGAAAAGAGCGATACGAACGAGCCAGTCCGCCATCTTCTTTCCTAACTTGTAGAATACGAAACACTCCCATCTCTTTTACATAATCCAGCAACTTGTGCATTTGCGTGTTATCCATCTCGTATTTGGATGTCAGAACCTGCATACGGGGAAATTCCGGGGCTTCTTTGGCAAGCTGAATCAGCAATTGTTTCATCTTACGAAACACAGCATTGTTCATCTGACGAATGGCAGGCAAGTCCACATCGACCGAATCCCGCATCAAATCTTGCAAACGGAAATTGAACGCATCCGGATCTTCCCAATAGAAAGGATAGCAGCCATGTTCCAGATAATTCCGGAAAATAGGGACTATATTTATCTCGTCCATCACCTGTTGCGTCACTTCCGCATGGTTAAGCAAAAGCTCGTCCAGCGGGACTGGTTTGAGATCTAGCGCACCTTCATAGGACAAATATTCACGGAACGACATGGTATGCAACGTATACCAATCGCCTTTCCCATCAAAAGGCATCTCCGTCTTCTCTCCTTCAACCAGCAAAGGTGCAGCAAACACTATCTGCATATCAGGATAATCGTCGTGTAAACACTCTATCGCCTGTACCCAGCTACCATATCGATGGACATTATCTAGAAAAAGATGCCTGCCCCCCTCTTCATAAAATTGCCTGACCGTTTCGGACAACATGCACCGTTCCTGAAACCATATATTATCGAGAGGCAAATACAGGGCTTCATGAGAATCGCCATAAGCCAATTTGATACGCTGCAACAAAAGCGTTGTTTTTCCCGCCCCTTTCGCTCCAAAGATACCGATCAGCCTCCTGTCCCACTTGACCTGTCGGGATAAGTAACGCTGGAAACCCAGATTTACGCCTTTAAGTAACTGCTCATGGTTTAACCAAAACATGTCCATAGTATAACTGATTTGACACAAAAATAATATATAAAAGCCAATCTACAAAACCAACAACTTACAAGAAGAATAGTTTTTTTCGTACCTTTGTCCCTATAAAAACCAATAAACAAATGGAAACGTCTAAAGTTTACTTTACCAATCTCCGTACGACCCCGTCCAGTAACTTGTTGGACAAGATGGAACGTCTCGTAAAACGTGCGGGCATAGCAAACATTGATTTCCAGAATCAGTTTGTAGCGATCAAGATCCACTTCGGCGAACCTGGCAACCTGGCCTTTATCCGGCCAAACTATGCAGCCCGGATGGCCATGTTGCTTCGCAACTTAGGGGCGAAGCCTTTCCTGACAGATTGCAACACCTTGTACTCAGGCCGTCGCGCCAATGCAGTAGACCATCTGGAAAGTGCAATGGAAAACGGTTTCAACCCCATTTCCGCCAAATGCGACGTGATTATCGCCGACGGCCTGAAAGGAACCGAATACCGTGAAATCGAAATCGACGGTGAATATTGTAAAGCTCCCAAAATCGGTTCCGCTATTGCCGATGCAGATATCATTATTTCTATGAACCACTTCAAAGGACACGAGCAGACCGGATTCGGCGGCGCTTTGAAGAACCTCGGCATGGGATGCGCCAGTGTAGGTGGAAAACTTGAACTTCACTCGGCATCGCAACCCAGAATCGACATCGAAAGTTGCAAGGGTTGCAATATATGCGTCAAGCATTGCCGCCACGATGCCATTCATTTGAACGCTTCCCATAAAGCAGAAATCGACTACGGAAAATGTGTCGGTTGTGGCCAGTGCGTAGCTCTTTGCCAATACGACGGAGCCGTCATGGGCGAGAAGATCTCAGGAAAAGGTGTTGGTTGTGGCCTTGAACGTTTAAACTACAAGATCGCCGAATATACCAAAGCTGTCTTGTCCGGCAAGCCGAATTTCCACATCAGCTTTATCATGAATGTCTCACCTGAATGTGATTGTTGGAACCACAATGATGCAGCGATTGTGCCAGATCTGGGCATCGCCGCTTCTTTTGATCCGGTCGCATTAGACAAGGCTTGTGCCGATATGGTGATCAAGGCCCCGATCCTGGAGACTGGTAACCGCCTTTCAAACGCTCCGCATCACGAACATCTGGAAGGTTGCGACAAATTCCACCTCATGCACCCCGACACGAACTGGCAAGCAGGACTGGAACATGCTGAAAAGATTGGTCTTGGAACACAGAAATATGAATTAATAACTGTATAGACTAATGGAAGATACTATCTGCGCCGTATCAACTGCCCCCGGAGCCGGGGGGATTGCCGTCATCCGCATCTCCGGACCGGAAGCAATCGCAATCTGCAACACGATATTCGTACCGCGTACAGCAGGAAAAGGCCTGCTGTCACAGAAAGCCTATACACTGCGTTTCGGTAGTATCAGGCGTGGTGAAGAGCTCATAGACGAGGTGCTGATCGCCCTTTTCCGCGCACCTCATTCTTTTACCGGCGAAGACACGGTAGAAATTACCTGCCACGGTTCCGTCTACATCCAGCAACAAATCATGCAACTTTTGATTGAAAGAGGTTGCCGCTCCGCCCTCCCCGGCGAATATACGCAACGTGCTTTCATGAACGGCAAAATGGACCTGAGCCAAGCCGAAGCGGTCGCCGACTTGATCGCCTCGACCTCAGCCGGTCAGCACCGCTTGGCATTAAACCAGATGCGCGGTGGTTTCAGTCATGAATTAAAGAACTTGCGCGAACAACTTTTGCATATCACTTCTTTGATGGAACTGGAACTGGATTTCAGCGACCACGAGGAACTGGAGTTCGCCGACCGTAGCGAACTCAGCACATTGGCGGCCCATATCGAAACAGTCATATCGCGTCTGGCCAACTCTTTCAGTGTAGGAAACGCGATCAAGAATGGCATTCCTGTAGCGATCATAGGTGAGACAAATGCCGGAAAATCGACTCTACTGAACGTCCTGCTGAATGAAGACAAAGCGATTGTCAGCGACATCCACGGTACAACCCGTGACGTCATCGAAGACACGATCAACATCGGAGGGATCACTTTCCGTTTCATCGACACCGCCGGCATCCGCGAAACACACGATGCGATCGAAAGTATCGGCATCGAACGAACCTTCCAAAAGCTCGACCAAGCAGACATTGTCCTCTGGATGATAGATGCCACCGATGCCTCCTTACAGATCGCCCAATTATCCGAAAAGATACTGCCCCGCTCGGAAGGGAAACAGCTAATCCTCGTTTTCAACAAAGCCGACCTGCTCACTGACCGCCAGTTAAAACCGACCGGCCTTCCCGAAAACGTGCAATCGATCTTCATCTCGGCTAAGAAAAGAGAGCATATCGACAAGTTGCAGGATCTTCTGATCCAAGCTGCTCATATTCCCTCTTTGTCCTCAAACGACGTCATCGTCACTAATATCCGTCATTACGAAGCCCTAACTCACGCCCTCGAATCCATCCACCATGTCCAGGAAGGTTTATCCGCCAATCTTTCCGGAGATTTCATCTCCCAAGACTTAAGAGAATGTATCTTCCACCTCTCAGACATCGTCGGAGAAGTCACCACAGACCAGGTATTGGGAAATATATTTGAGAGGTTTTGCATCGGCAAGTAGGATATTGTAATCAACTGCAACGAATTAGAACTAACTATAATGAAGTCGCTGATTTTCAGCGGCTTTTTTATTTGCCAAAAATCCAGCTATAAACAGTTGGATACTGTTGTTCACC
>ENA-ORTG01003835-ORTG01003835.1-human-gut-metagenome-genome-assembly--contig:-NODE-3835-length-10222-cov-3.529065_pt1 | contig 10222 bp, 8 predicted proteins | sample MGYA00241906_ERZ509176 | MGnify/ENA primary metagenome ERZ509176 (study PRJEB26280, sample SAMEA2338811) | human gut metagenome | biome: human gut; feature: human-associated habitat; material: faeces... | reverse complement strand
AAGTCTAAAAATAGTACCAATTACGGCTGTTTTCGTTTGAAACTATATAATCTACTTCTTTGTTGTAGTTGTCTTATTGTTGTTCTTTGTCTGATTCTGATTATTTGTTGTATCAGTTGTATTTTCATCATTGCCATCCCCAACAATATCATCTACACCCTCTTCTATATCGTCACCAATATCTCCTATAACACCATCATTTTTGTTGTCAACTTTTCCTGAATTTCCACCCTGCGTAGTATTTTCAGAAGATGACTCCTGATTTGTTGCTGTAGTTGTTTCGTTGTCTGTTGTGGTATTATTTCCACAAGCCACAAAACAAACTGACATTAATGCCATAGTAAATACAAGTAAGTAATTTCTTAAAGTGTTCATACTATAAATCCTCCAACTTAATTTAAAATTTTGTTCGGTATAGGATTATTTTTTGCACTTTCAAAAAAAATATACATTTTTAAAATTTTTCCTCAAAAAAGAAAATGCACAGAGAATACAAAAAGCATTTTCTGTGCATAAAAAAGTTTCAAATTTAAAATAATTTCCATATAAAATTCTAAAAAAACTTTCTATATTAATCTTATCCGATTACATCTGCCATATTGTACATTCCGGCTTCTTTTCCTGCAATGTATTTTGCAGCATCAATAGCCCCCTTAGCAAAAATTGCCTTTGAGTATGCTGTATGTGAAATCTGGATTACTTCATCTGTTCCTGCAAAGATAACATCATGTTCACCTACAATTGTACCACCACGAACTGCTGAAATACCGATTTCATTATGTTTTCTCTTCTGTCTTACTGTACTTCTGTCATAAGTATAATCATATTCATTATCTAATACCTGATTCATACAATCTGCAAGAGCTAAAGCTGTTCCACTTGGAGCATCAAGCTTCTGATTATGATGTTTTTCAACTATTTCAATATCAAAACCTCTGTTAGCAAGAATATCTGCTGCTGTTCTAAGAAGCTTCATTAAAGTGTTAATTCCAAGTGACATATTAGCTGACTTAAGAATTGCTACCTTTTTGCTTGCCTGATTAACTTTTTCAAGCTGTTCTGCACTAAGTCCCGTTGTACAAAGAACAACCGGTGTACCTGTTTCTACAGCATATTCAAGTAATCCGTCAACTGCCTGTGCCACTGCAAAATCTATAATAACATCAGCCTTAACTGTGCATTCCTTAATTGATGGAAATACAGGGTATTCATTCTGAACGCCTGTGTAAGCATCAATACCTGCTACTATCTGAACATTCTCATCTTTTTCAATAAGTTCTGTTACAACTCTTCCCATATGGCCATTGCAACCATGCATTATTACATTTACCATTTTAACCTCCGTAAGTCTTTATTACACAGCGTGTCCTAAAGCCATTATCCCACCATTGTGCATGCACCGGTGGGATATGACTTTTAACACTGTAATTTATAAAATTCCGTATTCCTTCATAGCTTTCTTAAGACCTTCTTTGTGTTCATCTGAACATTCTGTTAAAGGTGCTCTCATAGGACCTGCCTTGTAGCCTAAAATGCTCATTGCAGCCTTAACAGGAATTGGGTTAACTTCGCTAAATAATGCACCAATTAAATCAATTGCTTCTAACTGCATCTTTGTTGCCTTTGCAATATCTCCATCCATAAATGACTGAACTGTGTCATGAACCTGCTTTGGTGCAACGTTAGACCATACTGAAATAACACCCTTGCCACCTAATGATAAAATAGGTAATACCTGATCATCATTTCCTGAATAAATATCAATGCATCCGTCAGCTAAAGCTGCTAACTTAGCAACCTGTGAAATATTACCTGATGCTTCCTTAATTGCAACTACGTTCTTAACTTCCTTTGCAATCTTAACAGCTGTTTCAGGAAGGATGTTTGTACCTGTTCTTGAAGGAACATTGTACATAATAATAGGAATATTTACGGCATCTGAAATAGCCTTGTAATATTCATATAAACCTGCCTGAGTTGCTTTATTATAATAAGGTGTTACACAAAGTAATCCGTCAACACCGATTTCTTCTGCTTTCTTAGATAAATTAATTGATTCTCTTGTACAGTTAGAACCTGTTCCTGCAATAACAGGAATTCTTCCTGCTACCTTTTCTACACAATATTTGATAGTTGCAAGATGTTCATCATCATCCATAGTTGATGCTTCACCTGTTGTACCACATACGATAATTGCATCTGTATGTCCTGCAATCTGATCTTCAATAATCTTTCCAAATTCTTCAAAGTTAATTGATCCATCTTCATTAAATGGTGTAATAATTGCTACACCTGCGCCTGTAAAAATTGACATTTACAAAACCTCCTAAATTATATGTATTTCATTAAACTTTAGTATGCTATTTTAAGCCTGTGTGGTATTTTGAATTTCCATTAACCGGAGCATATTTTGTAACTTTTTACAAAACAAAAGGAGCTTTCATAGCTCCTTATAAGTACCGCACCGAATGCTTATAAGTAGCTCTCCATCAATGTGATTGTCGATAATGGCTCTCCATCAAATGATGACAGTCATACGGTTCTTAACCGTATGCCCAGGATAAATCTTCCGGCGGATTCTCCTTCGGCGCTACATCCTTTCCAACATAATCATCTGCCTCCGGGGCATCTTATAATGTACTGATAGGTAGCGCAACCTCTACTATTATTTAACTAAAGTAATAATATCATTCATAGGCTTTAGTGTCAACACGCCTTTATATATTTTATTCTGAAATGCCATAAATGATACTATATATTAATATTTTAACTGAGTTAATCAATGCCTGATTATTTGTAATAATTTTCTTATTTAACATCTAATATGTCTGATTATTTTACCGTAATATAATACTTCTTTATTACATCTTCCTTCGGATTAGCTTTAGCCTTAACAGGATTGTTTCTATCATATCCTTTAGGCATTCCTAATTTCTGATATAAATATCCTAAATCAGTGATTTTGCCTTCATAATGATTAAGCAAACCTGAACCGCCGTTTTTGTAATCCGTTGGACTAAACGAGAACCACGCGTAACGTTCCACATAATCTCTTTTATCAAGTCCGGCAATAACTTTTTTCATATATCGCATTACTACTTTTCTCTGGAATTTAGTTTTACCCGGATCTCCACTAATGGCAAATTCAGTAATCCAAATAGGCTTATGGTACATTTCCCATGTTTCATCAACAAGGTCGAGAAATGCCTGTGCCCCTTCATCTGCATACCAGTTCCAATAATGATGTATTGGTATAAAATCCACATCCATGTTCTGTTCTTCCATCTTCTTCATAAAAGGCACAAACCAATTATCTGACCATGGCGGACACAAAGATGTTGCAGGTGCTCCAACACGTATTCCTTTATTCTGAAAAGCTTTCATTCCCTCAACTGCCGTATCAACATCCAAATTTGCCTGATCCTCTCTGTCAGGCTCGTTGAAAGCTAACACTGACTTATACCCCATCTTTGGAAATACTGCAATCTGGTCTTTATCTCCCGGAAATGACGACCACATCATAGGTACAAATTCCATCTCCTGAAATGAGTCATAACTAAAAGGTGTCATGTCCCAATTATAATACCAAGATGTACCCCAATCTGTTGCTGTTACATTCATAGACATATCTTTATTAAGACAAAAGCCTTTCTTATTTACAAAGAAAGTGTAAATATCAGAATAAACAACTGATCCATACTGCATATCAGCTTCCACATATATTTCATGGGATTGTATCTTCGTTGTGTAATATTCAAAAGATGTAGTCTTTGAATCTGTTTCTGCCACTTTTTCATTATCTATATATAACTTATAGCCTTCAACCTTTCCCATATTCTTGGCTGCTTTCCATTCAATTGTTATATATCCTGCTGCTTTAAGTGAACCTGATGTCGGTGTAATGAAAGCATCACTTTTCCACTTATCCTTTTCTTTTACAATCTTCTCTGCTGCAGAGATTCTGGCTTTCTGCTCTCTTTTTGCAGCCTCTGCATTTTGATGCTTTATTACTGCAACAATACACGCTGCAAGAACAGTGGCTCCCAAAATCAATATTAATATAATTTGAAATATTCCTTTTAATGATATTCTTTTATTTTTAGAAGTCATAATCTATCCTCTCTACATTTGCTAATGACACAATTTCAGATTTTTATTTTAATGTCACATACGTAAATAATATCAAAAAGAAGAGGCTATTAAAACCCCTTCTTTTAATATGCTGCCATTTTAGGCTACTTAATCTAATTACTTTTTAACTGTAATTGATTTTACTTTGCTGTAAGAACCATATAACTTCTTGTTTCCATTTATTACATAAGCTCTTACTTTAAAGTAATATTTAGTCTTCTTATCTAATTTCTTAACTGTATATGTATTCTTCTTTGAATTCTTCTGCCAGTATCCGTTAAACTTCTTGTTGTCAGAATATTTAATCTGGTATCCCTTAACCTTCCTGATTTTCTTAATAGATACTTTAACTTTTCTGCCTTTTACATTTTTAAGTTTAGAAATCTTTGCTCTTGCAGGCTTATTAACCTGTGGCTGAGTATTGTTGTTATTATTGCTACTATTGTTTGAGCCATTGTCTGATGAAGGCTGATACTTATTAACTGCACTTCCCTGAGCTGCAAGCTCTGTTGGGTTACCGTCATTTACATAAATATTGCCTAAATCTGTAAGCTTACCTGTTGAATTAGTCCATAATGCTGATGCACCGTTACTATTGTCTGTAGTGTTAAATGAGAACCATGAATATCTTTCAACATAACTTCTCTTATTTAAACCTTCAATAGCTGTTTTTAGGAATGCTTCAACCTGTTTTCTATTTGAAGCATTGCTATATCCCCAACCACTTACTGCAAACTCAGTAATCCAAATAGGTTTATGATACATATTATAAGTCGCGTCTACCACTTCTTTAAGGAATGTATTTGCTCCTGCTGCACCACCATATGTTCCGTAATAGCAATGTAATGGAATAAAATCAATAGTACTCTTGTCAACCAAATCACTATCCATAAATGTTCTAAACCACGTTCCGCTATTCCATGCCGGACAAAGAGCCGGTGCCGGTGCTCCTAAGTAGTCACTTTTTCCTGTTAATTTTGCCCAATGAGAAGCTGCTACATTAACATTAATATTACTGCCACCAACATCACCTTTCATATCTGGCTCATTGTACCCAAGTAAATATTTGTAATTTTTCTTAGCAATTGCATCTAACTGAGACTCACTACCTGTTCCCCAAATCATAGGAACAAACTCAATTTGCTTATATGTTGTATAAGAAAATGGTGTGGTTCCCCAAGTATAATACCATCCCATATTCATAGCTACAGGATCAAGTCTTCTACCCATATTATCATTAACTGCTAAACCTTTCTTAGAAACACCAAACTTAACTGTTTTAGTATATTCCTTGCTACCATTTGACAGTACAGCTTCAATCCATGTTGTATGATATTTCACACTTGTTGTGTAATAATCATATCTGTTTGTATTAGTTGAAGTTACATAATTTCCGTCAATGTATATATTATATTTTGAAACAGTTCCACTAGTAGGATTATTCCAATCAATGTAAACATGACCTGCCCCAACAATACTTTCATTTGTAGGACTTGTTATCTGAAATTCTGTAGCTGCCTTGACGCTTTCAGTGAATGTACCTGTTACATTCACTGAAAATGCCATAGCTACTACCAAAACTAAAATTGTTATTTTTTTAATACCTTCATATTTATGTCCTCTTCTATCTAGTCTTAACTTTAACTTTATCTTTGCTGCTCCATGCGCAATATAATCTCTTTCCATCAAGAGTCTTATATGCTCTTACACGTACATAATATTTAATTCTCTTAAGCTTTTTCTTCTTAATCTGTTTTTTCTGTTTCTTTGTGAACTTAATCTTAATTGTTCCGTTTAATTTCTTAACATATTTGCTCTTTGAGCCTTTCATGTTCTTCTTAACACCATACTGTACCTGGTATCCTGCTGCTTTTGAAACAGCTTTAATCTGATACTTGAAAGCTTTCTTTTTAGCTTTTGCACTATATAATGTTGTTGGCATGGCTAATGCACAAGCTGCTGGTGATGTATTAGTTGAAATGTAAGAACTTACACCATACGTTTTTGCATTATATCCTAAAGGATTTCCAATCTGTGCATAAATCTTTCCTAATGTTGTTAATTCACCAGTCTTGTAATTGAAGATACTTGATGAGCTTGCTGCATCTTCTTCTATATTTGGACAGAACCATGAATATCTTTCAACATAGCTTCTTTCATTAAGACCTTTAATAACGATCTTCATAAATTCCTGTACTTTTGCACATCCTGCTGCATCGTTAATGCTGAATTTCCAGAAAGCAAATTCTGTAATCCAGATAGGCTTATGATAAGTTTCCCAGCATTCATCAATTGCCTGAAGGTACTGAAGTGCTGACTTAGCTCCATCATAGCTCTTCTGGTATGAATGAACCGCTATAAATGACATAGCATTCTTCTTGTCTGCTGCCATTGAGTTCCAGAATGGTGTCCACCAATCGTTTGACCATGTAGGGAAAACTGAAACTGCCGGTGAACCAAGTCTTACATTACCTTTGTTATTTACACAGTCATTCCATCTATACTGCATAACATCAGGTCTTACATTTGATTCCCATTTTAAATCAGGTTCATTGTAAGCTAATAAATACTTATAACCTTTGCTCTTAACATTATCAAAAATCTCTCTTGTTTCTGTCATGCTGTCGCCCCAAATCATTGGTACAAATTCCAAATCATCAAACTTCTTGTTTGAGAAGTTCATATCTTTAAATGATTTCCAATCCCAGTTGTAATACCAACCAACATTCATTGAGGCTGGATCTACTGCTGTACCCATATCTTTAGTGTTTACACAAACACCTTTCTTTGTTACATAAAAACGTCTGTTAGCTGTCTGAACGTTTGTACCGTTCTTTAATGTTGCAACTACATATACATTATGTTCACTTACCTGTGTTGTATAGAACTCTGTACTCATAGTCTTGTCTGATGAAGGTGATACTGTTACTTTTAAATCACCATCAACATAAACTTTATACTGTGATACGTCTGTTAATGTGTTATCCCATTTAACATCAATGTATCCTGCGCCAATTAACTTGTCCTGTTTAGGACTTACAATACCATTAGCCTTCCAATTGTCTGTTGCTGTATCAGCTTTTACTGTAGTAGGTCCGCTTATTGCAATACCTGTTGCAAACATTGCCAATGCCAAAACAATTGAAGTGATTCTTTTTAATCCTTTCATATTGTAATCCCCTTCCTATAAAAGATACCCTCTTTGTTATATTCATTTTACAATTTATATTTGATAATAAATTGTTTGTTTTTAATTTTATTATTTTCTTTTTAAAAGAAAATAAAAGGGCGAAAATATTGCATACACCATACAATATCTTTTCACCCTTTCACCTGCTCTAAGATTAATATTATGTTATCTAAAAATTAATTACTTTATGAATACTTTCTTCTTAGCTGAGAACTTACCGTATACCTTCTGTCCTGTAGAATCTTTTGCAAAAGCTCTAACCTGAACATATGTGAACTTTCTTGATTTAAGTTTCTTAATAGTATACTTAACCTTAGTAGTTGTCTTAGTCTTAGCACCCTTCATGTTCTTCTTTGCAGAATACTTAATCTGGTAACCTGCTGCATTCTTAACCTTCTTATATCTAACTGTTGCTTTCTTCTTAGCACCTTTAACCTTAATTGATGGTTTTCCAGGCTTAGCTGTCTTATTAAATACAGCAACAAGTTCTAAATCACTGTTAACTGCTGAACCAAAGTTGTACATAGCACCTGTAGCTTTGTTCTTGAATCCTGCTAATGTGTAGCCTTTCTTTGAAAAGCTTGCTGGTGTAACCTGGCTTCCTGCATTAACATACTTAGCCTGTGACTGGCTTCCGTCAGTAAACTTAACTGTATACTGATCACCTGCAATAACCTTTAAATCCTTAACATAAACTGTTCCCTTCATGTTAACTTCTTCTGGGAATGTTTTGATGAATGCACCTAAAGCGAACTTAAGTCCCATAACATCTCCGCCAAATGCCTTTCTTGTATCTGGAATCTTAACTGTAGCTGTTACTGTCTTATAATCATCACCATTCTTTACTGTGATATAACCACCACTAGTAGCACCTGAAACTGATGTGAAGTTTACACTTGGTTCACCCTTAGATTTCTGATCATATGCTTTGAATAAGATATGTTTTGAATCTATTGTCTTTTCTTCCTTTGTTTCTTCGTTTGTAACAGTACCCTTTAATGTACTTTTAATCTTGAAAGAAATTGTATAATTACGACCTAATTCAACCGGAATGTCACTAACTGTCATTGTTAATCCCCATGGATTATCTCCAACTAAAGCGCTTGTGAACTTGTTGTACTCTCCATCCCATCCTGTGTTCTTAACAAACATTTCCATATTAGATGTTGATATTTTACCATTCTGATCTGTAAGCCATCCTTCTGTTACGAAATCTTTTCCGGCAACCTGTCCATTAGGATATTTGTCTGTTCTGATATTTTCTAATGCTTTCTTCCAAACTCCACCATCTTCTTCTGTTAAGATAGAAAATGAACTAACCTTAGCATTTGTTGCAACATCTGCTCCATTAGAAGCATGTGCTGCTGAAACAACTCCTGTCATTCCAACAACCATTGTTAATGACATTGCTACTGCTGTAGCTTTCTTTAAAATACTCTTTCTCACTTTAAGTCCTCCCGACTAACATAAACTCTTCTTATTGTTACAGTTACCCAATGCATACGCATTGGGTAACCTAATAGTTTATAAATTTTATGTATTATTTTTTAATTTTAACTTTTACAGTCTTGCTCCAAGCACCTGTTTTGAATCCTGTTGCTTTAGCACGAACTTTAATCTTGTATGTCTTGCCCTTCTTTAACTTCTTAACTGTTAAAGTAGCTTTCTTTGCTGTATAAGTTTTATTTCCAACCTTAACTTCGTACTTCTTAGCGTTTGCTACTTTTCTCCAAGTAACCTTAACTGTTTTAGCCTTGTTATTCTTAGCCTTAACTTTAGCTACTCTTGCAAGTTTTTTAGCTGCTGGCTGTGCTGGCTGTGCTGGCTGTGATGGCTGTGATGGCTGTGATGGCTTTGTTGGCTGTGTTGGCTGTGTTGGCTTAGGTGGTTCTACTATAAAATCTGGATTCTGACCCTTATCTGTAATAGTGAAATCACTTACACTAACAGTTCCTTTCCAACACTTTTCTACTTCTGTAATAATGTTTGAAACATCTGCGCCAGCGAAATCTGCCTGTGCATCAAATGCACCTAACATCAATGTTGTTTTAAGTGTGCTAGCAGATACCCAGTTTGTAAATGTAAATGTAAATGTCTTATCCTTTGTTCCTAATGTAATAATCTGATTTGAAGCATCATTTGCAAATTCAACTGGAGCCTGATCATATGGTGCCAAGTCTTTTGTTTCAGTTCCAAATGCAACATAAGCATGTTTTTTCTTATCTGCATGAGCCTTAAATGAAACTGTATAAATATGTCCCGGTGTCATAGATGTCTGATTTATCGCCTGAATTGACCATGGATTAATTCTGTCTGTTGGAAAACCTGTATTAACCTTCCACTGGCAATCCCAACCATTATTGTTGATTACCATATCAAAACCTGTTGCTGACTTTGTTGCTGACTTTTCCTGATTAACACTTTCTTCTCCTTTTGTTAACCAGCCATCAATTTTTTCACCAGTTCCGTTCATTGTAACTGAACCAATGTATCCTTCATTGCCTTCTTCAGTTGGACTGTACTGTCCTCCCTGAACAAATGACCAATTTGAAAGTGCAACTGCTGTATCAGCAGCCTTTACACTACTTGAAACACCAACGCCAATAGCCAATGATGCTACAAGTGTTGTTGCTGTAATTCCAGCTAAAACTTTGTTGAAAACTTTTCTCATTTTCAATTCCTCCTTAATTTTTAATTGTTTTAAATATTGCTTGAAATTCATCCCATTTCAATTGTTTTGATTATATCATAAACGTTTTTATTCTACAACACTTAAATGTTTATTTTTGCCAATAAAAAAAGTTTTATCATAATTTCTATGTGTATTTTCACTTATAAACAAATACTTCTATGCTATTGTAAAAGATTTTACTTGTGTAATTTATTTAAAAAAAATAAATA
>ENA-ORTG01003833-ORTG01003833.1-human-gut-metagenome-genome-assembly--contig:-NODE-3833-length-10232-cov-2.596443_pt1 | contig 10232 bp, 8 predicted proteins | sample MGYA00241906_ERZ509176 | MGnify/ENA primary metagenome ERZ509176 (study PRJEB26280, sample SAMEA2338811) | human gut metagenome | biome: human gut; feature: human-associated habitat; material: faeces... | reverse complement strand
TGCTTTTATGTTATGGACTTTATTTTATGTATTTGTGTTTGATGTAAATTCTATTTACAAAAAAATTAAATAATAAATTAGAACAATTAGTAAAATCTAAAATTTTAACAAGATATTATTTCAATTCAGAAGATGGTAAGGGAATATACAGAATATACTGCCTAGAAAAAATGGGGAAATATTTATTAAATTCTAGAGGAGTAGAATGTAAATGGCAACCAACAGATAACACAAAACCTGTTGCAATGATTAAAAAAATCCCATAAAAAAGCACCGCCACACCGCCGGACTGTCCATTATAACAGGCAAGGGCAGGAACGGACAGCGCCCCTGCCCCAAACATTTCTATAAAAAGCATCCGCCGCAGCTGTCTTGGCGAAATCTTGTTTTCTGCTGTCATCATCTGCCCTCCTTTTTCCGAATCCGCCGTCCTTCCCTGGTAAATACCGGGCGTTTTAACATATAGGCAAATGGATAGCGGACATAGTCGTCTTTTTTCTCGTCATAATTTAAATTCTCCCCACAGACAGATGGCAGCATATAGGGAACACCAAAGGATTCTAACTGTGATAAATGAAAGAGTAATGCAGCAAAGGTGAGCAAAAATCCATAAATTCCCCAGATTGCCCCTGTGAAAATAAAAAGAAATTTCAGCAGACGAAAAACGGACCCGAACGATTCATTTGGCACGATAAAGGATGCAATTGCTGTAAAGGAAACAACGATGACGACAATCGTACTTACGATTCCCGCTTCGACTGCCGCCTGCCCGACGATGAGTCCTCCGACAATGCCAATCGTTCCTCCAAGCTGCCCCGGCAGATGAATTCCGGCTTCTTTTAGCAGCTCAAATTGAAATTCCATCAGCAGGACTTCTAAGGCAACAGGAATCACGATTCCTGTGCGTGCCACAGCAACCGATAATAGAAAAGAGGCTGGAAGCATTTCTGTATGAAAAGCGGCAATCGCCACATAAAGACCTGGAAATCCTATGGCAAACAGTGATGCAGCAAAGCGCAGTACTCTGGCAAAAGATGCTACTTCAAATCGTGTGTAATAATCGTCTCCCGCCTGAAAAAACATCTGATATGTTGCTGGCAGAATCAAAACACCTGGAGAATTGTCCACTGCAAGAACAATCCGCCCTTCTAATAATCCACTTGCTGCTTTATCCGGGCGCTCCGTATGCTGGAACTGTGGAAACGGACTCCATGCATTTTCTTCAAGAAGCTGCTCCACCATTCCCCCGTCAAAAATACCGTCAAAGCTTATATTTTTCACTTTTTCCCGTATCTTTTCGAGAAGCTCCGGCCGGACAAGATCTTCCATATATATAATCGCAAGGTCTGTTTTCGAACGTTCTCCTGTCATCGTATGTTCCATCTTCAGGCGTGGATCACGAATCCTCCTTCTTATCAGCGCTGTATTTATCCGCATATTCTCCGTAAAACTATCTTTCGGTCCCCGGATCACCATCTCCTGCTGCGTTTCCCCGACACCTCTTGATGGATACTTTTTCGTTGATAATATAATTGCTTTTTTGCAGCCTTCTAATAAAAGGAGGGTATTACCGGATAAAATATCTGTCAAAATGTCTTCAAAGGTTTCGTCTTCTTTCCAATCCACCGTTTCCATCACATGATTTTCTACATAAGAGAGGAAATCCTGCCCTGTTTTTTCACATTTATTTTTAAGGAGAGGACGGATCACGAAGTCTTCCACCATATCTGCATCCGTCATTCCATCGACATAGATGACTGCTGCTTTTTTCATGATGGTAACATCCTTTCCTTTTGTGCTGTATTCGGCCGCTGCACGTTCACGGCGAGCTGCGCAATGCTCAAGCCCGCGTGCAGACGTTCACAGTAGATTTCCGTGCAGCGCCGGTATTTTGCAAAGAGATCGCGCGCCCGCTGCTCGTCGCCGTACACCTTCCAGAGGCCGGCGTACTTGAAATCCGCCGCGTGGTGCTCGATGAATCCCTTGACGTCCTCCGGCGGATAGCTCAGAAACAGGCCGATCTCATGCGGGAATTCATCGTATGCACGCAGCCGCTCAATGAGCTGCATCAGACACTGCTCACTGCCGGTGCAGGCATAGCCCGCGTGCTGCAGGATCTCCGTTGCCAGCCGGTCCTGCAGATCCCGCTCCAGATCGCACGGTCGGTACAGATACAGCAGCGCGCTCTTTTCCGTAAACCGCAGTGGCAGGAGGCAGAGCCCCTTCGGGACGAGCACCTGATTGTATCGGCGGATCTCCGTGAGCAGAGTCTCCCGGCATTCATACGGGCACGGGAACAGGCTGCCGGTCTTGATCCCGGCCAGCGTCGGTGCACAGAGCCGTACAACGTTTTCCTCCGACATGGCTTGCCTCCTCGTCTGTGGTCGTTTACCGGTTTTCGCGCAGTGAGCAATTCTGCGCGCTCATAGGTTAAAGTGATCTAACCTACATGTGAAAAGTTACGCGCTTTGTTCTGTCTGACGTTAGGATACAGCACATCACCCCCGGCATCCGCTCCAATTCATCGGAACATGGCTCCAAAATGAAACTATGCTTCCCGCCGTCAGACCACGGGTGCCTTCGGCGCGCAGCTGTCGCAGTCGATGCCGCTGCGGTAGGCGTTGGGTGAGACACCGATGACATCCCGGAATGCTTTGGCGAACTTGCTGCCGTTATCATACCCGAATTGCCCGGCAATATCCAGCACCGTGCGGTCAGTCCGGCGCAAAAGTCTGGCAGCGCCATGCATTTTCTGCGCACGCAAAAACGCCGCCGGCGACATGCCGTACACGCCGCGAAAGCTGCTGTTGATCAGTGTAGCCGAAGCGCCGAAGTACCGCGAGAGCTCCGCAACCGTCAGCCGCCGCTCCGTGTTCTGGAGCAGGTACGCGCCGATCTGCGCGGCGAGCTGCACCTGCGACAGAGAATAACCGTGCTGCGGCTGCGCCGCCTGAATGGGAAACGCACTCAAAAACAGCAGCAGCTCCAGAATCTTCACCTTGAAATAGCCCTTGCGGATGCCCTCCGGCACAGAGTAGAGCTCAGAGAAAATGTGCGCCACGCCCGGAGACGAGCGCGTGACAAAGCAGGCACCGTCCGCACAGAATTTTTCGATGAGCGCACTCGGCCGCACCTCGACATCCTCCAGAAAGCACGACAGGCAGTCCGGCGCGCGCGCCGGGTCGATCGTCACCGTGATGCCGTGGTAGTGCCCGGTCGGAAAGCGCACCGGGACTGCTTCTGCCGCGCGCTGCACGATCGCCAGATCGCCCGGCGCGAGAAAAAAGCAGGCATCGCCATATGGGTAAGCGATGCGCCCCTCGCGGCAATGATGGATCTCGAGACAGCCGGCCGCACACGCGCGCTGCGTGGCGGCGCTTGCCGCATGGACGTCGTGATACGCGATCTCGATTCCCGGGAAAACCGGGTAAGCCGTCCGTGCCGCTTCCCCGTCTGAATCGACAAGGCAGGTAGCTGCGTGCACATCGGCCGGAAGCGGCGCCGGCTGCGGTTTCCCGCCTTGCCATGCAGCCGCCTTGCGTTCTGCCTGAAATTCGAGTTTCTTTGCTGTGGCCATTGCACCGTGCCTCCTGATATCGCGCAAAAGTTAGAGTAATCTAATCCGAAGAGCACAAAAATGCCGTCCCGGACGGCTCTGCGGATACTGCGCATATTTTACTTATTATACCGTGCCCCGATCCCTGCGTCAAGCATGGAACGCAAAAACGCCCTACGGTCAAGACCGCAAGGCGCTTTGGAGCTAGTGATGTGACTCGAACACACGACCTGCTGATTACGAACGTTAGCAAAGTTGTCAATTCATTATTTTCCGATGCTTTTTATCATCTTCGTATCGGGCACAAGGAAATACGCAAGCAGGCTGCGCCACTGTCCATGCACGGCGGCATTTTCCCTCGGGGAGAAACCCGTCGTATATCAAGTTCTGCAGTGCTTTCTGGTGTTTTTCTCAAAAATCGTGTTGAGAAGAATCCCTGCCGCAACCAGCACTCCACCATAGAAGACACGTCCGGACGAATCCGTACCCATAAATATATCAATAGCTGCACTGGAAAACACTTGACCAACAAATAGCAGTAACGACACTTGAAACGTGGAAAGCTTTCTGAGGACAACATTTGTTATGACAATTATGAGCACACCTATAATCCCGCCCAAGTATGCCCACATCGGTACGCCGGTTAATTTTTCCGGAAGCGCCGTCAACTCACCGCTGCCAATGGTCAACAGCAGCAACACCGCAAGCGGAAGGCCTGCCATATGATTAATAAATGAACTGGCCACAGCTCCGGTATGCTCGGCAAGCGCAGCGCTCGCGGCTCTTGACACGACAAGCCCAACGCCAGCGGCAAATGATGCGGCAATGGCAGAGAAAACACTCAGCTCCGAACCGTAAAGCATATAGACGATACCGCAAAAAGAGAAAGCTATGCAGGCCCATGTCACGGGAAGCACTCTGCGCTTCTCAGCTCCAAGCAGTCCGAGGCAATCAATGACAAGGCTTGTGAGCATCTGTGCGAGCAAGCCAAGTGCAGTAATAGCAATAAGGCTTATTTTCCCAAACGCGTAATTGCTGCACAGCGTGCACGCCACGCTTATAAGACCTCCGCAATACATCCACAGCGGGAGTTTTTGCTTTGGGATGAATGATTCCTTCTTGATCCAAAGGATGATGAGCGCAAAGATAATTGCCACCACATGGATGATCGCCGTTGTCAGGCAGAGCCCCGCCTCAGCAGTCAGCCTGCCGTTGAACACCGCCATCAGCGATATAAGAACACCTGCAGCAAGCGCAAAAAAATAGTACATAGAGTTCCCCTAATGCTCTGATTTCATCCGTATAATGTATACGTATTCTTCCAGTCAAGGCTGCGCCGGACAGACGGAGCGCAAATTTACACTTTGGCGTCTTTTTTATAAAACCGAAGCGTAACAAAGCCGAGAATCAACATAATGATTGGTGAAATGAACATGGCAGTGTCAGCACTGCCGCCAAAGGCCTCAATAAGAGCAATATACGGAGTGCCGAGGAACGCGCCGATGTTAACACCGGATTCGGCAATAGAAGTCGCAAGGAACTTATTCTCCTCTTCCACGCTCTCACTAAACGCGCTGATGCAGGCAGGGATGATGCCGGTGGAAAATACACCGCTGACGACCAGCCAAGCAGCAACCGACGCAAAGCTGTGGGAGAAATACAGGCCAAGCATCGTAACGCCGGTAACAGCAAGCATGACAAACATCGTCTTATTCTTAAGAAGCTTTTCGGCAAACCCGAAAACGATGCCGCCGGCTATCGTCGCAACTGAGTAAAAAACCATCGCATTGCCGACTGTGACAGAGTTGCCGATACCGCGTCCGACAACGATCTTGGAGATAACGAGAAACATGGGGTAATAGCAGAGCATATACCCGATCGCAATAGCGGAAAAGACCCACACGATCGGCGGCAGCTCCTTTATCGCACGAACCAAAGAGCCGGATTTCGCCATTTCCTCAAGTTTTCCGCCGGTGGTAGACGTATCATTTCTATCCAGCTTGAATTTTGGGCAAAGGAAAAGAACGATGAGGAACGGGATAGCACTCCAAAGGTAGACGAAGAAGCTGTAATTCCATTTGATCGCGCAGAGATGACCCACAGCGACCTGCGCGATCATATTCATTGCATATTGAGCGGCGACCGCCCAGCCCATGGCATGGCTTCTGAATCTGCTGTCCTCCACAAGCTTGAGACTCATGGAGATGCCAATGCCCTGCATAAGACCGTAACCGATGCCAAAGGCAAAGCGGCCGAGGAACATCATGGCCATACTGGTATCACCAAACAAGGCAGGAAGAATACCGCCTACGCAGTGGCAGCCGATGCCAATCAGGAGCATGTTGCGCAGGGTGATCTTTCTGTTTACAAGAACGCCTGCGACGATCGTAAAGATAACTGCGCAGAGATTGGGGATATTGTTTACAAAAGTGATAATGCTGTAAGGAACGTCCGGAAACACGCTCGCTATATCAGCCAGCGCGGAGGAGCACCACTCCGCACCGCCGGCGGCGGTGTTGGCAAAAATCAGAACGATGATCCCGATGATAGTTCTCGTCTTTGTCGGTTTATCCATATTTAACTCCTCAAGCTTTCTTGCGTTAGTGAAATAAATAACTATTAATTCTGCTCAATCACCATACCGCCCTGACAGCGGTATGGTGATTACGCTTTTGAGAAAATCCTGTAAACGCGGATTTATGCAGCTCTTTTCTTCTTCGTGATGGAGACCGCCAGAGCAACGAGAAGCGTCAGAGCAGCGCAGACACACGCTGCAAAGAGGAATCGGAAGGATGTGTCATTGGGTTTGATGAGGCCGGCGACCGGGGTGTAGAACAGCGCAGAGCAAACCGTGCCGAGCTGGCCTGCCATGTGGATGACAGCACAGCCCGCCGTGGAGGCTTCAACGGTGTTGTAATTGGTGGCATAGAGCAGCGTGCCGGGCATTTCAAAGCCAATGGAGGTACCGACTACAAAAGCACCGATGAAGAGGATCACGAGAGACTGGGCAAAGTAGATGATCAGGAAACCAATGACCAGAGCGATGAAGCCGCAGCAGAGAACATACTCACGGAGCTTCTTCTCAAAGGGGCTGAAGATCAGGCCGCCGAACATACCGCCAACAAGGAAAATGGCCATTGCAGTTCCGGTAAGTGCAGCAGTGCCCATACCGCGCTCGGTGATGATGAACGAGATGTTCGCGCCCATGACGCCGTAGGAGTTAATGAACACAAAAATGATCGCGCCAAACAGCCACGTAACGGGGGCAATCTTGAGATGGCTTTTCTCGCCGCTCGCCTTAGCGGGCTTGTCAGCAGGGAAATAGATGCATCCGAGCACCAGCGGGATCAGTGCGTAAAGGAAAGCAAGGTAGGTGTAGTTCCATGCTTTGGCGGCAAGAACGCCGCCGATGAGGGTCAGGTACATGCCGCCGCCGTTGGTGAAAAGGTCCTGAATACCCATGAGCTTTCCGCGTTCATCTTCGGCATAGTTCTCAGCGATGATGCCGTTGGATGTGGGCATAAGGAAACCGAAACCGAGGCCGAGGATGGTCTGCCACATCATGAGCTGAATAAAGCTGGTGTGCAGCGTGAAGCCGAGGACGGCATAGGCAACAACAAAGCCGACACCGATCTGACAGAGCACCTTTTTGGACACCTTCGTTGCGAGCAGCGTGGACAGCGCGCAGCCAAGAAGCATTGCGAAGCCGGGCCAGTTGGACATTTCCTGCATCCACACGGTGGGAATGTCGGGGAATGCGGCGGCAATATCAGCCAGCGCGGGCTGAAGCCCCATTCCCCCCATTTCAAGTGCGGACACAAACAGGATCGCCAGAGACATCAGTCTTTTGTTTGAGACTTTTGCATTCTCCATTTTGTCTTCTCCTTTCTTATTGACAGGCATATTATCCGTTTTCACACTTCAAGCGCCATATTAAATGCGATCTGATTTGCATTCTTGATGTTTTTAACAACATCGCAGTCACCCACCGCTATGACGTCGGGCATAAGCGCTCGGAGCTGTTTCAGGAGCGCATCGTTTTTCCTCATGCCGAAAGCGGCAACAACATCGTCACACTCGATAGTAGACTTTGTGCCATCCTGTGCCATTACCACGACACCGTCATCGTTGATGCCGCAAACCCGGACACCGCCGACAAGCGCAACGCCGTACTTTTCCAGCAGCTGCAGGAGCATCCCCCTGGGAGCCGGGGAGTGATCCCCGGCAAACTGTTCAACGGGGAGCATATCTACAACCGTAACTTTCTTGCCGTCCATGGCAAGCTGGAGTGCCGACTCCGTACCTGACAGACCGCCGCCGCAGACAACTACTCGCTCTCCGACCGTCGCCCTGCCGGTGTCGACATCCAGAACATGGTGGACATTCTCCCTGTCGATGCCCGGGATCGGAAGGGTCAGCCGTTCAGCACCGGTAGCAACGAATACCACGTCGGGCTTCAGTCCCATGATGATTTCCGCCGTCGCCTCGGTGTTGAGCATGATCTTTGCACCGCTTTCCATGGTGCTGCTCATAAGCCAGCGGAGGTGTTGGCGCATATCGAACTTGAAAGACAAGCAGCTGATCTCATGAAGTCTGCCTCCGAGCTTGTCTCCCTTTTCTATCAGGATGACATCGTGTCCGCGCTCTACAAGCGTTTTTGCAGCCATGCAGCCCGCAACACCGCCTCCGACCACGACAACTCTCTTTTTGTGCTTTGCACAGGGCAGCTCTTCCGGGATCTCGGACTCGCGTCCGAGACGCGGGTTTGTCGCGCAGCGAAGGTGAACGATGTCGGCCGGTGCGCATTCATGGCAGCGCAGGCACGGTCTGGTTTTTTCCTCCATTCCGCGATAGGCGTTATAGAGCAGCTTATTATCGCACATCAGCTGCCGCGCCATCGCCACCATGTCCGCTTTGCCGGAGGCGATGATCTCCTCAGCTTCCGCCACGGTCGTGATACTGCCGACAACGGTGACGGGAATATGAATATCCGGATCCGCCTTGATCTGCTCGGACCATTTCACATTGTGACAATGCGGAAGATAGAATGCCGGCATGGTATATGGCATATACTTGGGCTCAACAATGAGTCCTTGAGAGACATGGACGGTATCTATGTATTCCTGAGCAAGACGGATAAACGCCTTTGTCTCTTCGATTCCCATACCGCCCGGAACCAGTTCATCGCCGCTGATACGCATATCGATGCACAGGCCTTTGCCTACACGCTCCCGCATTGCTTTTAGCACCGAGAGCGGCCAGCGGGCTCTGTTTTCAAAGCTGCCGCCGTATTCATCCGTGCGCTGATTGTATTTGGGAGACAGAAACTGTGCAAGAAGATTCCCGTGCGCCGCGTGTACCATGACCATATCAAAACCGGACTTCATCAGGCGCTGCGCAACGTCACAATACTCGTTACGGATGGTTTCCATATCCCGCTCATCCATCTCGCGGATGTCGGTCGGGCCATTTTCAACGGGGATCGCAGAGGGAGCGATCGCCGGCGAGTTGGGGCGAAACTGCTTCGGAGCGGAGCGGCCCGCGTGGACAAGCTCGCAGGAAATCTTCGCGCCGTAGCGGTGCACGATCTCGGAGATGCGGCGCAGATCGGTCATATTGTCATCACTTGTAACGTCAAGCGCGCCAAAAAAGTCAACACCGTTCGTGTGGTTGATGGGTGTAGAACCGATCGTGATAACGCCCACGCCGCTCTGGGCCTGATACTTGATGTATCCGAGCAGCTCCGGAGACACGGCGCCGGTGGGCGTTGAAAGGCTGGAGACCATAGGAGAGAACTGCACGCGGTTCTTGACCTCCATGCCGCCTATCTTTATGGGCGAGAAGACATGCGGATATTTATTAAATGAGCTCATAGTCTGAACACCTCGTTACATATAAACGCTCAAAGGCGGCCGATATCTCTTGCGGCATAGAACGCCTGAGATGTTGCCTGATAGATCGTCGCAGGAGTCACGCAGTCTCCGATCGTATAGAACTCCGGCGCACAGAAACGGAACTGCTCCGCCTCCTCGGCAAGCGGACGCTGACCGACAGCATAAATGACGGTGTCTGCCGGATAGAGCTTTTCTCCTTCCGCATTTCTGCCGATAACGCCGTCATCGGTAATTTCAACAGGGCTGGTGTTGAAGGCCGTACCTACCTTGTGAATGCGAATCTGCTCATTGATTGCCTGACCATGCAGACCGTTTGCGCCGCACTTGATGCACGCATGACGATGCATGATGGTGACATCCTTGCCGCAGCTCGCCAGATGAAGCGCAAGCTCTGCACCGACGAGACCGCCGCCAATTACAACGACCTTGCCGCCAACCTCATCGGTATGGGTGTAGGCGTACTCCGCAGGCATGACGTTCGCCTTGTCATAGCCGGGCAGATAGGTGGGAATCGCAGGCCGGGAACCAAGGGCCGCGATAACGGCATCAGGCTCCATGCTGCTGACAAGCTCCGGCGTAGCCTCGGTGCTGAGCATCACAGTGATGTTGTCATTCTTCATGACCTTTCTGGCTTGCGTGTCGATATACAGCTTGAGCTTGGCTTTGAAAGAAACGTCCTCCTCAATGAGGAGCACGCCGCCGAGTCTGTCAGCCTTCTCGATGACCGTGACCTTATGGCCGCGCTCGGCAGCGATCAGCGCCGCCTCCATGCCTCCGATACC
>ENA-ORTG01003826-ORTG01003826.1-human-gut-metagenome-genome-assembly--contig:-NODE-3826-length-10256-cov-16.021370_pt1 | contig 10256 bp, 9 predicted proteins | sample MGYA00241906_ERZ509176 | MGnify/ENA primary metagenome ERZ509176 (study PRJEB26280, sample SAMEA2338811) | human gut metagenome | biome: human gut; feature: human-associated habitat; material: faeces... | reverse complement strand
ACGTCTTTGATGACCGGGTCGTACTCAATTTCAACTTCACGGATGATGCCAAAACCATCTCCTGTGAAGAGGTGTTGGGTTCGAGTGCTGTGGACAATGCTCCGGCATCACCACATCCAACAGATAAATATCATAATGCTCCTGTAAAAGATTCGACGCCAGCTCCGTACTGTTGTCGAAAGGTTTGTAGGAAAATTCTATGTTTCGCTGTGTCTGGTAATCTGCGAGAACAGACAGTATCCGGAACAGTTCATTCTTATCGTCATCGCATATTGCAATTTTCATGGAATCGTTTCCCCTTTTTCACTTTGGTATAGGACTATTATACAAGAAAAATAACGGAAGAAATCATGCGCCCACCATTCGATATCGGATGTTGGGCGCGATTTTTAGAAGTGAATTTGGCAATAGCGAAAGCAAATTTTCATACGTTGTTGATGAATGGCAGAATAGTCAGATTCCCTGATCGACCGCGGCACCTTTGACGTCATCTTCGACCAGTTTTAATTTGTTCATCATATCCTTGATCTCCTGCTGGGCCTGAACTACGCTGTCTGTACCACCGGCTTGCTTGTTCGCAGCTTCCACGATATTTTTTGTCAGCTCTTCCTGCTCGTTCTTTTCGTCTTTTCTGGCTTGCAGTTTTTCTTCCAGTTCCTTCTTTTTGTCTGCAGCTTCCTCGGCTGTTTTCTTCTCTTCTTCCTGCTTCTCGTCGATGTGGTCTTTGCCTTCCGCAATCAGCATGCCCATGATCTCGTCGCTGGCAGCGCCCATTACTGCATCTGCCTGCTCAAATGCAGCTCCCATGGAATTGGATTTTAACCGTTCAATCTTCGTCTGGCGGATCACGGCATTTTCTGTCTGAATCTCATTCCTGGCGTCGGCAAGTTCGTTGACATAGGATTCTTCTGATTTTTTTAAGGCAAGAGACTGCTGCTGGTATTCTGTTAATCCGGCAGCTTTTATTTTGGCAATCTGTTCTTCTTCCTCTTTCGTTAAGCGGACATCCGAACCGGAGAAGCCGGTCTCTACGCCTTTTGCCAGTAGTTCCAGATCTTTTTGTTCCTGGCTGTCTGAGGACACACCGAATTTATCCTGCAGGGCGGCTCTGGAGGCTTCGATATCACTGATCGCCTTTGTGCTGTCACCGATTTCCCTGGTGAGAGAGCGTATTTTTTCTCTGCGATTTGTCATATCGTCATCAATCTTACTCTCTCCGGCAAAGGCATCCCCGATGATCTTCATAGCTTTTTTCCGAACCTGGGCCTTCTTTGTAGCGATCGGATCGGTGACGGAAGCCATACTGCGGGCATCTATGGATTTACCACCGTTTTTTGCTTTGCCGTTTTTGCCATCTGATACAGAATGACGTCTGTTTTGTACTTGATCTTCCCCTACAAAATAGGAATAATTTTTTACTTGCATAATTACCCTCCGCTTCATTATGTTGTTACTATCTATTTCGGCAAAATGAGCAGAATATGTAATAGCCGAAAATGAGTTTGCTGCAGCATTAAAACGTGAAAATTCAGGATTTCTGTGACATGGGAAAATTTGAGCAGATCATGATGTAAATGTCTAAGAATATCGTATTTTCGAAAAATGCCGGAATGAAAAGTCAAATTTTTTTTCAAAGAGGGGTTAAGTTTCCAAAATCCTCTCCGATATACTTAACAAGTAAAGCAAATAAAACATTTGCTTACCGAACCTCTTCCGAATCGAAGGTTTCGCACGCCGGAGAGACGGAAGACAATGGCGATGAAGGTAACAGGATGTGCGAACTTGAAGCTGACATTGCCAAAGCAAATAACGGAGCGCAGGGAAGCGCTCGTCAATTCAAGGAGGAATATATTATGGTAGTACAACACAATCTTACAGCTATGAACTCTAACAGAATGTTAGGCATCACCACAAAATCCCAGGCTAAGTCTACTGAGAAGTTATCATCCGGTTACAAGATCAACAGAGCAGCAGATGATGCAGCAGGACTTTCCATCAGTGAGAAAATGAGAAAGCAGATCAGAGGACTGACACAGGCTTCCAGCAACGCACAGGACGGTATCTCCGCAGTGCAGACCGCTGAAGGTGCTCTGAACGAAGTTCAGGATATGCTGCAGAGAATGAATGAGCTGGCTGTTAAGGCTGCAAACGGAACTCAGTCTGAGGACGATAGAAGCTACATCCAGAACGAGATCGACCAGCTGACCACCGAGATCGACCGTGTTGCTGAGACCACTAAGTTCAACGAGACCTATCTGCTGAAGGGTGATCAGGATAATGAGAAAGCATATACCTATTCTTATGCAACTGCTACTGGTAAGGCTGCAACCGCTACGATGTCTACAACTGCATCAACCAAGGGTTCTAAGATTACAACTATGACCTTTAAGACAACGGCATCTGCGGACGAACAGAATGAAGTTGCTAAATTGATCAGAGATCAGGGTATCAATGTTCAGTATAGTAGCAAAGATTCCGCGACTACTGGTAAGGTTGTTAATAGCGCAACAGTTTCGTTAAATGGCACAGATAAGTATACTGTAACGAATACGACGGGTAATGATTACAGTATTAAAGATGCTAAGGGAAATGAAATTGCAACATTTACATTGGAAAATGCCAACCTTGGAGAGAAGGATAAAGCGGATGCGATTACACCTGGAACCGAGACATTTACCGCAAGCAAAGCAACCGCAGGCTATAAAGATGGTGACACTGTAAAGTATTATGACAAGGACGGCAATGGAATTCCTGAAAATGCACTGAGCAAGTACTTCTCATCTACCACTAACGCTGCTGGAACTGTTTCCAGTACAGTAAAAGCGGATGCTCCTCTGGTATATGATGCTTTAGGAAATAAGATTGATGCAGCTGTAGCAGACATTTCTGCTAAGCAGGATCTGACAGGTGCTTTAACTCTGACTCTTCATGTAGGTGCAGATGCTACATCCAACAATCAGATCAGCGTAAATCTTGACGCTATGTCTGCTAAGGGCTTAGGCGTAAACGGTCTGAAGGTTGACGGAACCGATGACACCAACGCTAAGGGCTCTATCGAGACCATCAAGGAAGCTATCCAGAAGGTATCCACCCAGCGTTCCGCACTTGGTGCTGTTCAGAACCGTCTAGAGCATACCATTAGCAACCTGGATAACGTTGTAGAGAATACCACCAGCGCAGAGAGCCAGATCCGTGATACCGATATGGCTACTGAGATGGTTAAGTACTCCAACAACAACATCCTGGCTCAGGCAGGTCAGGCTATGTTGGCTCAGTCTAACCAGTCCAACCAGGGCGTACTGTCTCTGTTACAGTAATCTCTGTAAAAGGTTCATAACTAACGTAATACAAGAGAAGCCGGTGCTTGCACCGGCTTCTTTTATGTTTTTTACTGTTAAATCATCCAAATTAATTCCATAGGAATCTCGTAGCATAAGCGTTTTCTATTTTGTCAAAAATGGTAAAAGATTGCAAAACATAAGAGTTCATGTTGAATTTTATTCAGAAGAATTTTATTAAAATCAATTTGAATAAAATGTTTTTAATGAAGACGGCTTTTGATCCAGTAATTCTCAGATATATCAATTGTAAATAATATTGTTGACAGTGGTTCGGCTGACCGATATATTAATAAATAGGAGGGAAGCAGATGATAATTAATGATTTACTTGAAAAAGAAAAAATGTCGAGGTATCGTTTGAGCAAGGAAAGCGGAGTTGCAATGACAACAATTACTGATATCTGTAATGGAAAAGCAGACCTTGATAAATGCACGGCAGGAACTCTGCATAAAATCGCCAAGGTGCTTAATGTAACGGTAGACGCAATATTGGAAAATAATAGCGCAGATAATGTAGATTATAGATGTTCGTTTGAAACATTTAAAAGTAATACATGCCATCATGTAAAGGATATGGGTGATATAGATTTTATTATCGAAACACTTGAGACGGATGAAGTAAGAAAGCTTTATGAGCGCAGATGGTGCAGAGAAGCTATGTATCTGCTGGCTATGATTGATTACTTGTCCAGGATGAACGATGTACCTCTTTGTACAAATTATAATGATATTCGCTCCCAGAAGCTTGAAAAATTATATTTTTCTGCAGGTGTTGAAGCGGCATATGCAGCGACGGGAGATGAACGTATAAAAGAAAAGGCACTTGCAAATGCGATACCGGAATTTATACGATTTAATATTGTAGAAAATGAGGTTCGAAATGTCTGCTGATAAAAGAGAAAAAGAGAAATGATTTTCCCTTGCATCTCCCCCATAAATAGTATAAAAAAGCCCCAGTGTTGCAAACAAAATATTACAATAAAACGCACAACGGGGTGCATGCCGGGAGGCATGCGCCTTTTTTTGAGTCAGCCCTGAATTTTATGCACGGTACCTGAGTCCCTTACGCCGCAGGATTGATATCCGCTGTCGGCATCTTCGTAGGTTAGAGAGCAGCAAGCAATGCTTTCTCCGACGAAGGTGTTTTGAGTGGAAAACGAAAGCTTTTGTTGAAACTGCTAAAAGGTAAGTGGTAGAATTATTTGGTGTTTTTCGTCTTATTGGGAGGGGCAAATTGATTTGTTACGATAAATTATGGTTAATGATGAAACAAATTAAGCCAATAATTGAAAGTAATGATTTTTCAGATTATGAATCCAATGTAACTGACCCGGAAATACTGAAAGTGCTTTCGGATTATCGGATTAAACGAGAGAATGCTGAGAAAGAGATGGGCAGTCCTAAATTATGAAAGTGGTGAAGTAAATGGAATTGGAGCTTAGCATAGAAGATTTATTAAATAAGCGAAGAGTGGAATCTGATAGGATCGAATTTAAAGCATCGTGGAATCCGGATGATATTTATCATAGCATTTGTGCATTTGCCAATGATTTTGACAATGTTGGTGGCGGATATGTTTTGATTGGTGTCGAGGAGAAAAACGGTGTTGCAGTTCGCCCGGTAAAGGGTTTGGAAGAATATGAGTTGGATACCATACAAAAGGAACTTTTGGGTTATAATAATACAATGATTCCGGCATATTTTCCACGTGTGATCATTGAACAAGTTGATGGGAAAAATGTTGTTGTATTGTGGGTGACACCTGGAGTGCAAAGACCGTATAAGGCACCAGAGCATGTTACTGCTAAGAAGGATAAAAAGTATTATTACTATATACGGTATGCGACAAGCTCGGTTCGTGCAAATGCGGAGCAGGAACGAGAATTAATTAATATGACAAACTACGCACCGTTTGACACGAGGCCTAATTTTGAGGCTACAGAGTCAGACATATCGGTTGCGTTGTTAACGGACCATCTCAATACAACCAAAAGCAAGCTGGCAAAGCAGATTGGAAAACGTGGTGTTATGGAAGTGCTTGGAGACATGCAGCTTCTTGTAGGACCACCGGAGCAGCTATGTATATCTAATGCGGCACTGATGATGTTTTGTGAGCATTTGGACAAATTCTTTCCATATACGCAGGTTGAAATTACAAAATTTCCGGAAGGTAGCATTAAAAATCCAAATAATTTTATTGAAGTGCCGGTTATCAAAGGCTCTGTGCCGACAATGATTAAAAGAACTATGGAAAAGCTACAGGACATGGTGATTGAGGAAAAGGTCACGAAAGTAGATTATCAGATGGAAGCCATTCGCCGGTACAGCTATCCGTATCAGGCGTTAGAGGAAGCTGTGGTCAATGCTTTTTATCATCGTGATTATCAATCCTATCAGGCAATAATCATAGAGATTGAACCAGATTGTGTTCGAATTATTAGTTATCCAGGTATTGACCGTTCAATCTCGCAAAAGACAATTGCTGAGGGAGAACGATTCAAATCTCGATATTATAGAAACAAACGATTGGGAGAATTTTTGAAGGAGTTAGATTTGACAGAAGGAAAATCTACAGGAATTCCTACTATACAAGAGGAACTTAGAGATAATGGTTCTCCTAAAGCGACATTTGAAACGGATGATGAAAGAAGAGCAGTTACTGTTGAGATACCTATTCATCCGGATTTCTTAATGGAACAAGGTGAACCCCAAAATGAACCCCAAAATGAACCCCAAAATGCGACATCAGTGGAGGATGCTATTTTGCAGTTGATACGAATGAATAAGTATGTAACACGAGAGGAAATGGCGAGTCAGATAGAGGTTTCACTCAGTACGGTTAAACGTTCAATAAATAAATTGAAGACTAGTGGAATAATCGAATATGAAGGCCCGAGTAAAGGCGGATATTGGAGTATAAAGTGAGCAGGAAAATAAAGATACTTTAGTGGGATTTCAGGAAAATTATCCGGGAGTGCTTAATGGCGATAATCTTGCTGATGTTTTGAAAGCAGCAAGAGCAAAGAAGCAAGAGAAAAAAGAGAAGTAATTTTCCCTTGCATCTCCACCGCAAATAGTATAAAATAAACCCAGTGTTGCAAACAAAATATTACAATAAAACGCACAATGGGGTGCATGCCGGGAGGCATGCACCCTTTTTTGCGTTAGCACTGAATTTTATGCACGGCACATGAGTCCCTTATGCCGCAGGATTGATATCCGCTTTCGGTACATTCGGGGAAGCTGCCGGTGCATTCGTTGCATCCGTTGCTTCCGGCGTAGCCTTAGGCTTTGCCTTCTCCAGGGATGCCTTCACCGCTTCCAGCAGCACCAGCGAAGTATATCTGGTCTCTGCGGAATAGGTGACCTGCTCCGGATCCTGCATCTCACAGAGCTGGTCATTCAGGGATTCCATGGTGGTTTCGAGCAGTGGATACATGGTGGTAAGTGCTTCACTCGCATCTGCGAGGCTGACGGATGTGATAGCGTGGTCGTTCACGATGACTTCCACATTGACGGTCTCACTGCCGAGGATCAGCTCCGTGGTATAGATTCCGGGGATATATGTATTGCCGGTATCGGCAACGGCCCCGGTGGAGACATCCGCCACATTGTCCGGCATTTCGGTAGCAGCAGTATCGTCAGGGGAATCCGGTGTCCCATAGGAGGCATCCGTATCCTTGCCCGGCAGCAACAGCATTAACAGTAATATGATGAACAACACCCCCAGCGCGGCGAAGATTCCGGTATAGAGCAGTTCTTTTCTGCGAAGTACGACGATCTTTGTATTTGCACTCATTCTTAAGTCTCCTTGGAATGATGGGATGATCTTTATAAATAGTATGCGCAGGACCTCCCACGTAGTACCGTAAATGAGGAGAACTTCGCATTGACAAGACAAAACAGGCATTGCTATAGTTAGTGTAAGTATTTTTCACGGATGCGTCCGCCCCGTGGAAAAGGAGCAGACAGGCGGCGCAGAAACGAGGGTAACGATGAACAATTATACCAAGGAAGATATCATCCGTCTTGTGGAAGAAGAGGATGTGGAATTCATCCGTCTGCAGTTCACGGATCTGTTTGGCAATCTGAAAAATATTGCAGTGACAGCCAGCCAGCTGGATCGTGTACTGAACAATAAATGCATGTTCGACGGCTCCGCCATCGACGGCTTCGCCCGGATCGAGGAATCCGATATGTATCTGTATCCGGATCTGTCTACGCTGGAGATCTTCCCCTGGAGACCCCAGCAGGGCAAGGTGGCGCGTATGATCTGTGATGTCTATCGCCCCAACGGCCAGCCTTTTGAAGGCGATCCCCGCTATGTGCTGAAGCGTGCGGTGCAGCAGGCTGAGGATATGGGATATACGTTCGAGGTAGGTCCCGAATGTGAATTTTTCCTGTTCAATACCGATGAAAATACCATGCCTACGACCAGCACCCACGAACAGGCCGGATATTTCGACATCGGACCGTTAGATTTCGGTGAGAATGCCCGTCGTGACATCGTCATGAACCTGGAGGATATGGGATTCGTCATAGAGGCATCCCATCATGAGATGGCTCCGGCGCAGCATGAGATCGATTTCAAATACGATGAAGCGTTACATACTGCGGACAATATCATGACGTTCAAGATGGCAGTGCGTACCATCGCAAGACGCCACGGTCTGCACGCAACATTTATGCCGAAGCCGAAGTTCGGCGTCAACGGTTCCGGTATGCACATCAATATGTCTCTGCAGAAAGACGGTAAAAATATTTTCCAGGATGCTTCCGATCCTAACGGACTGAGTAAGGAAGCCTATTATTTCATCGGTGGTATCATGAAGCATATCAAAGGAATGGCAGCGATCACGAATCCGCTGGTGAATTCTTATAAGCGCCTGGTACCCGGCTTCGAGGCACCGGTCTATATCGCATGGAGCACAACGAACCGCAGCCCCCTGATCCGTATTCCGGCTACCGCAGACGGAGAGGGTACCCGTATCGAGCTGCGCAGTCCCGATTCCGCAGCGAACCCTTATCTGACGCTGGCAGTCTGCTTAAGCGCCGGCTTACAGGGCATCCGGGAGAAGATCCTGCCCCCCGAGAGCATCAATGCGAACATTTTTGCACTGACCGCCAAAGAGCGGAAAGAGCTGAACATCGACCAGCTGCCGGGCACTTTGCTGGAGGCAGTGGAAGAGCTGGAGAAGGATACCTTTATCCAGGATGTCTTAGGCGACCATATTGCCGGGAAATACATCGATGCCAAGCGCAAGGAATGGCATGAGTACCGCTCCCAGGTATCCGAATGGGAGATTCAGGAGTATCTGTATAAGTATTGATAAAATCCTTTCTTTTGTAATGATAGAGAAAAAACACAGAAGAAAGGAGGTGGGCGAATGACGAACATTATTGTCGTGCTGCCGAAGCTGGAAGAAGCCAAGGGAGTCAAAAGTATCCTGGTCCGCAGCGGCTTCCAGGTCACGGGTATCTGTACTACGGGTACCCAGGCGATCAGCCAGGCGGACGGACTGAATGAAGGAATCGTGATCTGCAGTTATAAGCTGGCGGATATGATATATACAGAACTGCATGAGGATCTGCCGGAGGGCTTTGAGATGCTGCTGATGGCATCCCAGAATCTGATCAGCGAATGCTACGGCAACGGCATCGTATGCCTCTCCATGCCGTTAAAGGTGCAGGATCTGATCAATACCGTGAACCTGATGGTAGAAGGTGTGGAGCGCCGCAGAAGAAAACGGCGCATGCAGCCGAAGACCCGCAATGCAGCGGATGAAAAAGCAATCAAAGATGCCAAGGAGCTTTTGATGGCAAGAAATCATATGACGGAAGAAGAAGCCCACCGGTATCTTCAGAAGACCAGTATGGACAGTGGGACGAATCTAGTGGAGACGGCACAGATGGTGCTGTCGATGATGACAGAGTAACAACAGGAGGAGCAGCAATACATGAAATTTACAAAAATGCAGGGCTGTGGCAATGATTATGTATATGTCAACGGCTTTACGGAAAAGCTTTCACCGCAGGAGAAGCCTGAGATCGTAAGAAAGTTAAGTGACAGGCATTTCGGCATCGGCGGAGACGGTGTGATCTTCATCAATCCGGCAGAGGAAGCGGATTTCGAGATGGAGATGTACAATGCGGACGGCAGCCGCTCAGAGATGTGTGGCAACGGTATCCGCTGCGTGGCAAAATACGTCTATGATAAGGGCCTGACGGACCGGGAAGACATCACCATCGTCAGCGCCGGAAAAATAAAATACCTGAAACTTACCGTGGAGGGCAGGACCGCCACGGACAGAGGGCATGTAACTATGGTACAGGTGAACATGGGACAGCCGGTCCTGGCACCTATGGAGGTACCGGTGATAGCGGAAGCGACACAGCAGACCTCGGTGGGGCCAGCCGTAGTGGATGCACCGATCACGGTGGACGGCGAGGAATACCGTATGACCTGTGTCTCCATGGGCAATCCCCATGCCATTGTATTTATGAACGGGGTAAAGGATCTCGCCATTGAGAAGATCGGACCGAAGTTCGAGAACCATTCCTGCTTCCCGAACCGGACGAACACAGAATTCGTAGAGATCCTGGACCGGAAAAATGTATTCATGCGCGTCTGGGAGAGAGGCACCGGGGAGACCCTGGCCTGTGGCACCGGATGCTGCGCTACGGCGGTGGCGTGCGTGCTGAATGGTTTGACGGACGATGAAATCACGGTTAAATTATTAGGCGGTGAATTGCACATCAGATGGGATCGGAAGGCGAACCTGGTCTACATGACAGGACCTGCGAAGATCGTATTTGAAGGTGAAGTCGACCCGGACTCCATCGACTGATATAGAAAAGGACAATAGAGAGGAGAACGTACTATGTTTAAAGTAAACGACAACTATTTAAAACTTCC